>CEVF01154742.1_pt1 | contig 58015 bp, 53 predicted proteins | sample 356441 | NCBI WGS metagenome assembly CEVF01 (sample SAMEA2622765, study PRJEB7988) | marine metagenome | biome: marine biome (ENVO:00000447); feature: surface water layer (ENVO:00002042); material: "saline water (ENVO:00002010), including plankton (ENVO:xxxxxxxx)" | depth 5 m | reverse complement strand
GATTAAAATTGGTCGTTCAACGCGACGAATTGTCTGGCAAAATATTGCGCTTGCATTTGGTGTCAAGGTCATAGTCCTCATTCTCGGTGCAGGTGGATTAGCGACAATGTGGGAAGCTGTTTTTGCTGATGTGGGTGTGGCGTTTTTGGCTATATTGAATGCGATACGATTGCAGAAGATGGAATGGAATTAGTACATTCATGAAAATTCATTATTTCATGTATGGCTAAAAACGAACCCATCAAGCAACAATACATACCACGGTCTTACCTGAAAAATTTTGGTGTTGAAGGTAATAACGGCAACTATTTTGTTGATGCTTACAGATTGGAAGATGATTTGCTTCTTGAACAGATTAGTACAAAAAGTATTTGCTTTCAGAAAAATCTTTATACGATTCCGAATGCCGAGATTGATAGGAAATACGATTTGGAATATCATTATGCCGAACACGTCGATTCTGAATTCCCTAAGATTTATAAACTACTTGTCGATGAAAATGTGAAGATATTGACCTCTGAGCAAAAAAGGCAAGTACTATACGTCTGCCTATCCCTTTATTTTAGAACCCCGAGGTTTCTTAATCATCAGAACGCATTTACCGACCAAATTTTAGATAGAATGTTATTGTACGCCGACGAAAACGGCGATGTGAAATTTACATTTGAAGAAGAAAAGCACGAATTCAATATTAAGGATATTGGTAAAGTTAGACACGAATTTAAAGAGCGTAACAGGATTAAATTCTTGGTTCAACATTTGGAAAAATGGAAAGAATTTGTGGATTTCAAATATGATTGTACTATAAATGTCCACCGAATCAATGATGAGGATGCACCATTAATTACTTGCGATAATCCGGTATCAATACGCGGCGTAAAATCAACTCGATTTGAAGGCCTTTTTAATCCTGACTCAGTAATAACTTTGCCTTTAGATACCAAATACTACTTAGAAATCTTTCCAAACAGTATTGCTGATGGTCAAACCAGAATTAATAGGATGGTTCACGATAGGGACTATGTTTTTACTACAAATGGAATCGTTCAGATTAATGCTGAGAAATTGATAATTGGAAAACCGGGTACGATAGAACGACATTTTGAAATTCAATCGAGTTACGAGGATTCTGAAAATGGGGAACAATTTGTTGAAAAGGCAAAGTACAAGTTAGAGCAACTTCAGAAATTTACCGAACTTTTTGAAAAAAAGGGATTAACTTCAAAAGAAACCGTTGGTCAACTGAGAAAAATGCTAAGTCATGAATATTTCAAAGATGAAGACCAACTTATTCAAATGAAAAGGCTACTTATTGCTGCCGGACATTGGAATCAGAATCCGAAATAGAAATATCATAGTCCCCTATTTTTTTCACTGGTGCTACAAAAACTCGGTAGGCATTCGTCTATAAAAACTAAAACAAAGAACCAATCCAACTTCCTAAATAATATGTCTACAGTTTTAGTATATAAGTATTTGCTTAAATAATGATATATTTGTAGACGCGTTAAGTTAAAATTGATGAGCTTGGAAATAACCTGTACCCGGAATGAAGCCGACCATAAACAAATATCACGGTGCAAGAGGACAATAGAAAATTCTTCCGATAGTTTTAAGGCCATGAGCAAAATTTTGGCCCTTGCCGGAAGTGAGGTACGACTGAAAATCCTATTTCTTTTGAACATAGAAAATGAATTGTGTCCTTGCGATATTGCTGACATTCTTGAAATGAGTGTCCCCGCGGTATCCCAACATATCCGTAAAATGAAGGATGCAGGAATTATCACATCGAGACGTGAAGGTCAAACATTATATTATTCGTTGGTAAAGAGTGAGGATAATGTTTTAAATGGAATTTTCAGTTCAATTTCGATAAGAAAGAAAACAGCTTAGAAAGTTTAAATTATGGCATCGAATAATACTTCAAACACCGCGGCCTATACCAGTATTTTTACCGCAGTTGCAGCATCAATATGCTGTATTACCCCTGTCTTGGCACTGATTGCTGGAACAAGCGGCATTGCATCTACCTTTTCCTGGGTCGAGCCGTTTAGACCCTATTTTATCGGCTTGACCATTATTGTTTTGGTATTTGCATGGTATCAGAAATTACGGCCAAAAACAAAGGAAGAAATAGATTGTGCCTGTGACGATGATGCGAAACCTACATTTTGGCAATCCAAACAATTTTTGTTCATCGTAACCGTATTTTCGGGATTGATGCTGGCCTTCCCGTACTATTCCAACTTATTTTATGCACAGCCCACAAAGGACATCGTCTATGTCTCTCAATCCAATATCGAAAAGCACACGTTTTATGTTGAGGGAATGACTTGTGTGGGTTGTGAGGCACACGTAGAAAGTGAAGTCAATAAGTTGGATGGAATTATTTCGGTAAAAACCAGCTACGAAAATGCCAACACCATAGTGGAATTTGACAAGACCAAAACCGATTTGCCCGCAATCAAAAAAGCCATAAACAGTACAGCTTATAAAGTAGTCAAATAATGAGACCTCAGTTAATATCAACAATTACTTGCCCAAATTGCGGGCTTGAAAAAGAAGAGGAAATGCCAACAACGGCCTGTCAATTCTTTTATGAATGTGACAATTGCAAAAAAGTCCTTAAGCCAAAAGAAGGGGATTGTTGTGTCTTTTGTTCCTACGGTACTGTCGCTTGTCCACCTATTCAGAATAACGAAGATTGTTGCTGATTGATTGCCTACACAGTTCTCTAGTAAAAGAAAACTTTTTCGGTGCATTTAAAAACAGTTCATTTTAACGGCCCTTTTTTTGAACTTCTTTTCTATTTCAAAAATTCTGTTGTCATTCGGTCACATTTGTGGTCTCTTTTATTTGTTTCGTTAATTGACCTTTTATGGGACTTAGATTCATAAATCTAATACTGAAGCTAACGCATGTAATAAATGTGATACTTTTTCAAAAAATTATGCTATAAAGGATTAAAAAGCATAGAAATAGCCCAATTTGAATCAAATAATACCGAGCTTAATTTAAAACCAGTTTTGCGTGCAAATTGCGTGCAAATGAAAAAAGCTCCAAAAGTTAAAAACTCTTGAAGCCTTACTGTTACTGTGGAGAATACCGGATTCGAACCGGTGACCTCTTGCCTGCCAGGCAAGCGCTCTAGCCAACTGAGCTAATCCCCCAAAGTGAGCGCAAAGGAAATACTTTTTTATGAAAGTATCAAAAAATGCGCCGCTTCCTTAATCTTTTTTAACGCTGAGGACCAATACAGGTATAGGCACAAAGAACTCTGATTTAGGTATAGTGTTCTTTTCCCATAGCTTTGTAAAGAAACCCCGCTTTCTTCTGAACACACACAACATGTCCGGTTGTTCCTTCTGAAAATGTTCCGTTACCCCCAGATATGTAGTGGCATTTTCGGTAATTGTCAAATGCGAACTAAGGTCCATCAACGCCGTGTTCACCTTTAGGTCATCTTCGGTATATCCCGGTCTTTTTACCAATAGAAGGCTAACTTCCGACTTAAACTTGTTCTTAATCATGATCAACGGGTTGAGAATGCTGCTCTTCTTTAGGATACCGGACCCAAAAGCCGTCAATATCTTTTTCGCCGGTTTAAACGTGGTTCCCTTGGGAACGATCAACGTAGGTATATCAGTCTGTTTTATAATCCTACCAGAAGTATTCCCCAAGTAAAGTCCTTCTTGGATATCATTGCTTCTGGGTGCAATAATGATCAAATCAATACCCAATTCTTTATTGATATTCTTTAAACCATCAATAATGTCACCATTGTAAGTGGCCATTTTTATCTCAACACCTTTAGTGTTTGTTTGATCAATTACCTCTTTTAAATGTTCCTTACTACTTTTGGCCACCTTTTCCTCAACATTGGCCAAACTTCCTACGGCCGTGGTTACATTAAATACGTCCATTACGTAGATCATAGCCCCAAATTCAGAGGCAAAGTCAACTGCGTATTGTAAAGTTTGAGAAGCATTTGGAGAAGTTCCAATGGGTACAAGTATGTTATTCATGGTTTGGTGATTATGATTAAACCTTAAATTTACAATTTAAATAAAACGAATCAATGATAAGACCCGCAAAGATATCTGAAATCCCAGATATCCTGACCATAACCCATGCCTGTGCCATAAAAATGCAAAAAAATGGCATTTTCCAATGGAACGAGTATTATCCTTCCAAAGAAGCTTTTGTCAAAGATATAGAACGAGATGAACTTTTTGTCATCGAGGAAGACAACATCGTTCTGGGCACTATCGTAATATCCACCCTAATGGATGAGGAATATAAACCCATAAAATGGCTCACTCCTAACGGGAACAACACCTATATCCACCGTCTTTCCGTACATCCCGACCATCAAGGCAAAGGACTTGCCCAAAAAATGATGGACTATGCAGAAACTTTTTCCAAAGAAAACGGGTTTCTTTCGGTTCGGCTTGATACTTTTTCCCAAAATAAACGAAATCAACGTTTTTATGAGCAAAGAGGCTATCAAAAATTAGGAGATGTTTTCTTTCCTAAACAAAGCGAGCATCCCTTTCATTGTTATGAATTAGTGCTGTAACTTGTCACCGATTTGAGCACACAGGTAAACTTTAAGAGTATCAACCAACTGGCTATTCCGGCAACCATTTCAGGCATTGCCGAACCCATCCTTTCCATTACGGATACTGCCATTGTGGGCAATATTCCGGTGGATGGATTGGAATCTTTGGCAGCAGCAGGTATCGTAGGTTCTTTTTTGTCCATGCTCATTTGGGTGCTTGGTCAAACCCGAAGCTCTATTTCCGCCATTATATCCCAATATTTGGGTGCAGGAAGATTGGACGAGGTAAAAAATCTGCCCGCACAGGCCGTTTTCTTCAATATCCTTTTAAGCATTGTGGTATTGCTCACTACCATTTTTGTCATCGAAGAGATTTTTGGTCTGTTCAATGCTTCTGGGAAAATCCTGGAATATTGCGTTTCCTATTATTCCATTCGGGTCTGGGGCTTCCCCTTAACCCTTTTTACTTTTGCCGTTTTTGGTATTTTCCGGGGCCTACAGAACACCTTTTACCCTATGGTCATTGCCATGTTGGGAGCAGGTCTCAACATTTTGTTGGATTTTGCTTTGGTCTATGGAGTCGATGGGCTGGTTCCTGCCATGTATTTGGAAGGCGCAGCATGGGCAAGCTTGATTTCCCAGGCTATTATGGCAATTTTCGCGCTCATATTATTGGTGAAAAAGACGGAAATCAGCATGAAATTGACATTCCCATTGAACAAAGAGATCAAAAGGTTGATATTTATGAGCCTCAATCTTTTTATAAGAACCCTCGCTCTCAATGCCGCTCTAATGCTTGCCGTACGTGAAGCGACCACATTGGGAGACCGTTTTATCGGGGCACACACCATTGCCGTAAACCTCTGGTTGTTTGCTGCATTTTTTATTGATGGATATGCCGCAGCGGGCAATAGTATGGGTGGAAAACTTTTGGGAGCAACAGATTATGATGGGTTATGGAAATTGGCCAAAACCATATTCAAGTACGGTATGGTCGTAAGTCTGGTCCTAATGTGCTTCGGGTTCATTTTTTACCGACCCATCGGGCGACTTTTTTCCAACGAGGAAATTGTTCTCAACACGTTCTATAGCATCTTTTATATTGTAATTCTAGGACTGCCCATGAACACGTTGGCTTTTATTTTCGATGGACTGTTCAAAGGCTTGGGCGAAATGAAATACCTAAGGAATGTCCTATTGGCCGCCACATTTTTTGGGTTTATCCCCTGCCTATACTTGGGCATGTATTTAGGTCTTGGTTTTTATGCGATTTGGATTGCCTTCGTGGTTTGGATGATGATTCGCGGATTTTCACTCGTGTGGAAATTTAGAAGAAAATTCAGACCCTTGGTGCAAAACCCGTAATTTAGCTCAAACAGAACACAGATAACAGAAATTAAATGTCTACTGATAGAGAAAACGGAAGTTTATACACCAAAATCGAAAACAAGGTGGCAACCGTAGAGTTTGGTCACCCCGCCAGTAATTCCTTTGTTTCTGAGCTTTTGGCCCGATTGGCAAAAGAGTTTGACAAACTCGGTGAAAACGACGAGGTTTCCATCATCGTTTTAAAATCTGAAGGGGAACGGGCCTTTTGTGCCGGTGCCTCTTTTGATGAACTGGTGGCCGTTTCCAATCTGGAAGAAGGCAAACAATTTTTCAGTGGGTTTGCGAATGTGATCAATGCCATGCGCAAATGTCCCAAACCCATAATTGGACGTGTTCAAGGCAAAACAGTAGGTGGCGGGGTAGGATTGGCCTCAGCCTGTGATTATGTTCATGCCACGGTCGATGCCGCCATTAAACTGTCCGAGATTTCCATAGGAATTGGTCCGTTTGTGATTGCTCCCGCAGTGGAACGTAAAATGGGAAAATCTGCCTTGGCCGAGCTATCCCTATATCCCACAGAGTGGAAAAATGCCTATTGGGCCAAAGAACATGGCCTGTATGCAAAAGTCTACGATTCCATATCCGATATGGATAAAGAATTGGACATTCATATTCAAAAGTTGGCGACCTATAACCCCGAGGCCTTGGCCCAAATGAAAAAAGTGCTTTGGGAAGGAACCAGCCATTGGGACGACCTATTGTTGGAGCGGGCCGAAATTTCTGGAAAAATGGCACTTTCGCCAAATACTAAAAAAACATTGGAAAAATTTAAAAAGTAGTTGAATGCTCACTAACTATAAAAATACTCGTCACCCTGGACTGGTTTCAGGGTCACATCAAAAAAGCTATGGTCGTGAGATGCTGAATCAGGTTCAGCATGACGATTTTTAACTAGATAAGAATTAAAAAATTTACAAAATGACTAATTTATTATTCCCCATATTAGCCCTTTTTGTTGTAGTGGTATATGTAGTCAACAGAATACGAAGCAACCGACGTTTTAAAAAATAATATATATAATATATATTTTATATATTTGTTGATGTAGAACTTGAGAGACCCGGTGTTATGGAACACGTTAAAAAACTTATTGAAGTCGATAAATCACTGGTAGTTAAACTAAAAGTGCTTTCCGCTTTTGAAAACCTAAGTGTTAAGGCCTTGATGGAAAAGGCCGTAGTGGAGTATGTTAAGAACAAAGAACTGGAACGTTTTGAAAAGCTATCTGAAGAAGAAAAAGAAGACCTTGGACTTCTACTTTTGATGCAGCAAGCAGATTCAAAAGATTTTGCCAGCGAGGATGATATTTTCAAAATCCTTGATGAATGAAAATCAAATATCATAAATCACTTGAAAAAGATTTAAGAAAGATTAATGATAAAAAGGTAAAGCAAAAGTTGAAGCTTATCATTCTCGAAATGAAAGAGGCCAAGTTTCTGGATGAACTTTCGTCTGTCAAGAAATTAGCAGGACACCCGAATGCCTTCAGAATGAGAGTAGGTACTTACCGACTTGGTTTTTATTATGAAAACAATACCCTAATATTGTCTCGTTTTGTAAAACGAAATGATATTTATAAACTATTTCCTTAGACCCATTGGACAATATTTCACTTCCTAAAGGCAAAAAAGTCTATTTCGCCAGCGATAACCATCTCGGGGCACCTACCCGAAAGGACAGCTTGCAACGCGAGAAAAAATTTGTGGCCTGGCTGGACTCCATTAAAAGCGATGCTGCCGCCATTTTTTTAATGGGAGATCTTTTTGATTTTTGGTTCGAATACAAAACTGTTGTTCCAAAAGGGTTTACCCGTACCTTGGGAAAATTGGCCGAACTCTCCGATATGGGAATTCAAATTACCTATTTTGTGGGCAACCACGATCTTTGGATGAATGGATACTTTGAAGAAGAGCTCAACATCCCCGTGTACCACAAACCTCAACAGTTTTTGATTAACGACACCTCTTTTTTTATCGGTCATGGTGATGGATTGGGCCCTCACGACAAAGGTTTCAAGCGGATGAAAAAGGTGTTTACAAATCCTGTTGCCCAATGGTTTTTTAAATGGTTGCACCCGGATTTGGGAGTACGCTTGGGCCAGCATCTCTCTGTAAACAACAAAATAATTTCTGGAGAGGCGGATGCCAAATTCTTGGGAGAGGACAAAGAATGGCTCGTTTTATATGCCAAACGCAAGCTCGAAGAACAACATTATGACCACTTTATATTTGGTCACCGCCATCTACCCATGGAAATCAAACTCAACGAAAAATCCACCTACACCAATCTCGGAGATTGGATTTCCTACTTTACCTATGCCGTTTTTGATGGTGAAAAATTGTGCTTGGAGAAACTGGAAAATTAATCTTCCTTTTCATGTAGATCAATATCATCCTGTAAATCCAATTTCCTAAAAGTTGGCGAAACAATGGCCGTTGTTCCTGCAGTCAACAAGGTCATACATCCGCCAAAAACAACCGCTGTGACCGTTCCCAAAAGTTTTGCGGCAAGTCCACTTTCAAAAGCGCCCAGCTCGTTGGAAGACCCCACGAACATGGAATTTACCGAAGCGACCCGTCCCCGCATATTATCGGGAGTTTTTAATTGCAGTATGGTCTGGCGTATGATCATGGAAACACCATCCACGGCACCACTTAGGAACAGGGCAATAACTGACAACCAAAACAATTCCGACAGTCCGAAAACGATGATACAAACGCCAAAGGCGAACACGGCCATCAATAATTTTTTACCTGCCTTTCTATGCAATGGAAACCGCGTTGAGCCCAACATGGTTATGGATGCCCCTACAGCCGGAGCTGCCCGCAAAATCCCGAATCCTTCGGAGCCCACATGTAGAATATCCTGTGCGTAAATCGGCAACAACGCTATTGCTCCACCAAAAAGTACAGCGACCATATCCAAGGTAAGTGCCCCGAAAATGGCTTTGCTGCCAAAAACAAATTTGAGTCCATCCCGTAAACTTTGAAAGACCGGCTCTCCAATTTTCGGGTTCAAAATAGGTTTTTTTGGGATTTGAAAAAGGAAAAACAATGCTATCAAAGAGAAGCCAAAAATGACGCACATACTCCAATGCACACCTATCCAGCTAATTGAAAACCCTGCCAATGCCGGGCCCAAAACCGATGCCAATTGCCAGGTGGAACTGCTCCATGTTGCCGCATTGGGATATATTTTCTTTGGAACGATCAAGGCTATCAATGAAAATATGGTAGGACCTAAAAACGACCGTACAAACCCACCCAAAAACACCAGTGCATAAATACTATAGAGTATGGTTTTGGGCGTCCAAGATTCTTCGAGTCCGGGCCAGCTCAACAAAAACAATCCAAGACTTATCACCGAGAACCCCGCAATACACGTTACCAAAAGGTTCCGCTTTTCACGTTGGTCTACAATGTGTCCTGCAAAAAGAGCCATGCTCACTGCTGGAATCACTTCCATCAACCCAATGATCCCAAGTGAAAGTGGGTCTTTGGTCAAGGAATAGACTTGCCATTCAATTACAATAAATTGCATGGACCATGCAAAAACCATGGCAAATCGTACCAGTAAAAATATATTGAATTCCTTATAGCGCAGCGCAGCGTAGGGGTCCATTATTAGTTAGCGAATATCTCTTAGTTTAAGTTGAAGGCTCACCTTTCCGTTCCATTCGTTTTCGTCCAGCGAAAATACGGCATCAAATGGTTTTATGCTTTTAACCCGGTCCAATTTTTTCCCCAAATTAAACCCAATGGCCCCTATTGGATTGGAACCCGGCTGATACAAGCTGCATTTTAAATGTTTTTCTTCTTCACCAACGCCACGAGCATACCCGGTATCCTTTAATCCTTCTGCCATAAAAACAGGGGTCATGTTCCCAGGGCCAAAAGGTGCAAATTGCTTCAATATCCGCATTAATTTTGGTGTGATTTGATCCATTGAGATTTTGGCATCCACAGTAATCTCAGGTTGCAACAATTTTGGGTCGATGGTCTCAGAGACCACCTTCTCGAATTGCTTTTTAAAGGTTTCGTACTGTTCTTCCAACAATGTAAGCCCTGCTGCATACATGTGCCCCCCAAATTGTTCCAAACAATCAGAACAACCTTCCAGGGCGTTGTACACATCAAATCCTTTGACCGATCGTGCTGAAGCTGTTAATTTATCCCCACTTTTGGTGAACACCAAGGTTGGCCTGTAATAGGTCTCCGTTAATCGGGAAGCTACTATTCCTATCACCCCTTTGTGCCAGTTTTCGTTATAAACCACAGAGGTAAAATTCCCTTCTTCCTGGTTTTCTTGAATTTGAACCAAGGCTTCTTGTGTGATTTCCTGATCCAAACTTCTTCTCTCGGTATTGAACAATTCAATTTCCGAGGCATACTTTTTCGCTGTGGTAAAATCATTTTCCATTAAAAGCGCAACGGCATGTTGACCATGCTTCATACGGCCTGCGGCATTGATTCGGGGCGCTATAATGAAGACCACGTCCGTGATGGTAAGTTCACTCTTTTTGGTTTGATCAATGAGGGCTTTTATCCCTGTTCGGGGGTTTTCGTTGATCACCATCAGCCCGTAATAAGCGAGTATGCGGTTTTCTCCAGTTATCGGAACAATATCCGCTGCAATGGCCGTTGCCACCAAATCCAAATAAAATATTAGATCGTCGATAGTTTTACCCTGTTTAGATCCCAGGGCCTGAATCAGTTTAAACCCAACTCCGCAGCCGCAAAGTTCCTTGTAAGGATATTCACAATCCTTTTGTTTTGGATCTAAAATTGCATCGGCATCGGGCAGAATTTCCCCAGGCCGGTGGTGGTCGCAAACAATAACGCTTATCCCTTTTTCCTTGGCGTATTTTATCTGGTCAATGGCCTTTATGCCACAATCCAAGGCAATAATCAAGCTAATATCGTTGTCAGCGGCAAAATCAATTCCCTGAAACGATATACCATAACCTTCAGAATAACGGTCTGGAATATAAGTGGCAACGTTGGGATATGTTTTCAACAAAAAGGAGCTCATCAATGCCACTGAGGTGGTTCCATCCACATCATAATCCCCATACACCAATATGTTTTCATCATTGGCGATGGCTTGTTCTATTCGGGCCACGGCAAGACCCATGTCCTTCATTAAAAAAGGATCGTGCAAATGACTCAGTTCAGGGCGGAAGAATGCCTTGGCCTCTTCATAATTGGTAATACCCCTTTGAATCAGTAATTGGGCCACCAAATCATCTGTGCCCAAGGCTTTGGAAAGATGGTCTATGGCTTCCTGTGTAGGTTTAGGTTTTATGGTCCAGCGCATTCTATCAATTTATTTTTGGGACACTATTTTCAAATCTTTTGATCAGGGAAAACGTAACAAAGATATGGGCGAGGTAGTAGGTCGGTGTGATGAGGAAATCAAACGTGTGATAACCCACAAACTCTTTGAAAGCAATAATGGTATCAGAAAAGATGATAAGAACAATGCCAAACACATAGCTCCATTTTTCCGTGGCATTTCTTTCCATGCCCATGGCGGCACCCAATGAAAAACAGGAAATAAGCAAATACACCAAAGAGGCGACCATTAAAGACATATCGGTAAAGGTGGGATAAAGCACCAAAAAGAAAAACACAAGATAGGCAGCCAATAATATTCCTGTGAACATTTTTTTAATTCGGCCATTGAAAAGGGCATAAAGCAAATACCCCACATGTGCCAAAAAGAACAGGGCAATTCCCTTTACAAACATTTGGCTGTCCCCATTCATGTTGGACAAAAACCAATCTCCAATAATTGAAAACAAAAAAGCCCCAAAAATCATCCAAATATCCCGGGTTTTCTCTTTTATCTGAAAATTCAGGATCAGGATGATCAAAATTCCCATCCCGGCCGTGCCGGATTTAAAAACAAAGTTTGAGGTGGTTACCCCCAAAATCGCAAGGATGACCGAAACTGCCAATAATACGTATAACCCATTCTTTTTTAGCCACATTTTGTTTGGTTTTTAATGTTGATAGCAAAATATAGGTTTTTTGAATAAAACCTATGTCACCAAAAAGGAACTAGGGGTTATGGTCCTCGGCAAACTATTACTTGTGATGATATAAAATCTTTATATCCAATTTGGCAAACTTCCTGAACATTTCCATGACACCACAATATTTTTCCACAGAAAGGTCTACTGCCTTTTTCAGTTTGTCCTCTTTTAGATTAGCTCCAGTAAAATGATATTCGATTACAACGGAATCGTAATATTTTGGGTGTTCATCTGTGAGATTGGCGATGGTTTCTATCTTGAATTCTTCTACTTCAAGTTTCATTTTTTTCATCAGAGATGCCACGTCCAATCCCGAACACCCAGCCAAAGCGGTGAGCATCAATGCTTTGGGACGTAATCCTTCTTCGCCGCCTCCATGTTCTGGGGAAGTATCAATTTTAATCGTATGTCCCGAAGGATTTGTACTCTCAAAAGTGGTTCCACCCAACCATGTAGTAGTAACTTGATTTGTCATGAAGTTATTTTTTTGTTTCTTGTAGAGTTCAAAAATACAATTTAAAATCTCATCAATGGCCTTAGTAGACCCCCTTTCCCCCGATCATGATCCAGAAACCAAAGAACTGGCAGCGTTCTTCGACGAAACCCTGGGGTTTTGTCCAAATTCAGTGTTGACAATGCAGCACAGACCCGCGATTTCCAAAGCGTTTATAAACCTGAACAAAGCCGTGATGGCCAATGAAGGCAGGGTAACATCTGCCCTAAAACGGATGATTGCATGGGTAAGTAGCAATGCCACAGGATGTCGATATTGCCAAGCACACGCAATCAGAGCTGCGGAACGATATGGAGCCGAACAGGAACAACTGGACAATATTTGGGAATATAGAACACATCCTGCTTTTTCCGACGCTGAAAGAGCGGCATTGGATTTTGCCCTGGCAGCTTCGCAAGTGCCCAATACGGTGAACGCAGATATCAAAAAGCGACTGCACCAACACTGGAACGATGGTGAAATTGTGGAAATGATGGGCGTAATTTCCCTATTTGGTTACTTGAACCGCTGGAACGATTCCATGGGAACCACTATTGAAGACGGAGCAGTGGAGAGCGCGGAAAAATACTTGAGCGAAGTAGGCTGGCAAAAAGGGAAACATGATGGATCTTTGTACTAGAACAATGGGGTCAACCCATAATATGGCTTGAAACCCGTTTCTTTAATTCTGGCAATACCTCCTTACCAAACCATGGGTTTTTGTTCAGCCAAAATCGATTTCTGGGAGATGGATGGGGCAACACAAAATAATTGGGCAAATACTCATGGTAATTCTTTACCGTTTCGGTAAGATTCCTTTTCATAACATTGCCCAGATAGTAGTTTTGCGCATATTGACCGATCAAAATAATGAGTTTTAGATGGGGCATGTGATCCATCAATTGATTGTGCCACAAAGGAGCACATTCCGGTCTTGGGGGCAAATCCCCGGATTTCCCTTTCCCTGGATAACAAAACCCCATAGGGATCAGGGCAAAAAGCCGTTCGTCATAAAATTGTTCATCCGTAACGTTCAGCCATTTTCTAAGTTGTTTCCCACTAGGGTCGTCCCAAGGAATACCGGTTTGGTGTACTTTGGTTCCAGGTGCTTGTCCAATAATGGCGATTTTGGATTTTTCGTGCACGGCAATAATGGGTCTGGGGCCCAAAGGCAAATATTCCTTACAATGCGAACAGTCCCGTATTTGAAAAAGTAGTTCCTCCATCCTCCTTATGGGATCTAAAAGTTCTTCCGAAGTTAACAACTATTTACACCCTCCGACAACAATCACAAATTCTCCTTTTGGAGCTTTATTGTTGAAGTGTTCCAGCACCTCTGCCACACTTCCGCGGATAGTTTCCTCATATAATTTGGTAAGTTCCCGGGAAACGGAAACAGGTCTGTCCTTTCCAAAATACTCGGCAAAATGGGTCAATGTTTTAATAAGCTTATGGGGCGATTCATAAAAGACCATGGTGCGGGTTTCTGCGGCAAGCTCCATAAGTCGCGTCTGGCGACCTTTTTTAACAGGTAAAAATCCTTCAAAAACAAATCGGTCGTTGGGCAGCCCACTATTCACCAATGCAGGGACAAAAGCCGTAGCACCTGGCAAACATTCCACTTCAACATCATTTTCAACGCATGCACGCGTCAACAAAAACCCAGGATCTGAAATAGCTGGGGTCCCTGCATCTGAGATAAGTGCATATGTGGTACCCTGCTTCAATTTTTGCACCAAAAAATCCACTTGTTTGTGCTCATTGTGCATGTGGTGGCTCTGCAAAGGGGTGTTGATTTCAAAATGTTTTAGAAGCTTCCCACTGGTCCGGGTATCCTCCGCCAAAACAATATCAACCTCTTTCAACACCTTTATGGCGCGGAGGGTAATATCCTCAAGATTCCCTATAGGTGTCGGAACTAGGTATAACTTTCCCATAGACCAAAGTTAAGGTCTTCCTGTTAAAATAGGATTGAAAAAACAGATTTATGCGAACCTTCTCTTGATCAAGGAAATAAAACGGGTTTCGTATTCTTCCTTACCTTCCCAATTGTTATATTCGGGCTTTACCATGTTTTCGATGAAAGCAATGGACCTTTCTTCCGAATCAATGGTGTTGAGTTGGGAAAGTACCCGGGTATAATCCTCCATGTTGTTATTAAAAAGGTGCTTAACAAAGGCAAGCTTATCGTTGAGCCCTACTTGCAGATCCTTTCTTCCAAGTTTATCGTTCAAAGATTTTGGGCTTTGCCCTTGCTCCTTTTTTTCAACCTGCACGGGTGTCACATTATCCTTATCGTTCTTCATAAGGTCCGGCTTGGCCACAAATTCGGCAAAAACCTGCTCTAAGTCCGCTTTAGAGGGCATCTCGGAAACTATATCTTTAATGGTGTCCATAGAAGGCGTGGTAATAATATCCTCTTGGTGAGGATTGCTTTCGGGCACCGACCTGTTGCCACTCAAAACAGCGTTGGCCATTTTCTCGAACCTTGAAGCAATTACATTTTGGGAAACATCCACTTCCACATCACTCAACTTTTCATCTATGAACTTTAGCACGGCCAACTTTTCATATATTTCTTTGGACTTTTCATAAAGTTCCGCTAAATCGGTATCCTCCCTCGCCGTAATTATTTCGGTGGACAACTTGATCAACTCTTCCCTCAATTTCCGTATCATAGCTTTATTTTTTTACTATAAAAATATAATCAATTTATAAATACACCATCAACAAAAGGTTAAAATTCAATTGAAAACAGGGGTGTAATTTTTTAGTAGCTTTGTGGCTGTCCCATTATAACGGGAAAACAAACAATTTCTTTCAAAAATACGGTATGTTTCTCGAAAACACAGTCAACCATAAGGAACAATTTGGATGGATCGAGGTTATCTGCGGTTCTATGTTTTCCGGAAAGACCGAAGAGCTTATCCGAAGATTGAAGCGCGCACAATTTGCCAAGCAAAAAGTGGAAATCTTCAAGCCCATTGTGGATACCCGGTACCATGAAGAGATGGTCGTGTCCCATGACTCCAATGAAATTAGGTCGACTCCTGTACCTGCAGCCGCCAATATTCGTCTTTTGGCGGATGGTTGTGATGTAGTGGGCATTGACGAAGCACAGTTTTTTGATGATGAAATTGTAACGGTATGCAACGATTTGGCCAACCGGGGGGTCCGTGTCGTGGTCGCTGGCCTGGATATGGACTTTAAGGGCAACCCCTTTGGCCCTATGCCCGCTTTAATGGCGACGGCCGAATATGTTACCAAGGTACATGCTGTTTGTACACGAACCGGAAATTTGGCAAACTACAGCTTTAGAAAGTCCCATAACGACAACTTGGTGTTGTTGGGTGAGACCGAAGAGTACGAACCTTTGAGCCGTGCGGCTTTTTACAAAGCCATGCTCCGAGAAAAAATAAGTCAAATGGATGTGGACTCGGAAGAAGTGAACGACGAAAAAAAGGAGTCCAATGAGTAAGGTCGGGGAAACCACTTTGGTTATGGACTTGTCGGCCCTGGAACATAACTACCGCTATTTGCAATCAAGAATTAAACCGGAAACTAAGTTTTTAGGAGTTGTGAAAGCGTTTGCCTACGGAAGTGATACCGTAACAATAGCGCAAAAACTGGAACAATTGGGCGTCGATTATTTGGCAGTGGCCTATGTAAACGAAGGTGTTTTGCTCCGAGATGCGGGCATAAAAACACCCATTTTGGTACTACATCCTTTGGTTGCCAATTTTGAAGAAATGATAGAACGGTGTTTGGAACCGAACATCTATTCCAAAAATATCCTGAACCAATTTCTTGAAGTCGCTCAGGAAAAGAAACAATCCGAATATCCGATTCACATCAAATTCAACACCGGATTGAACCGTTTGGGTTTTACAGAAAATGACATCGATTTCATTGCCCAAAAATGCAAACAGAATAAAAATGTCAAAATTGTTTCTACTTTTTCACATTTGGCCGCTTCGGAAGATTTAAAGGAACGCGATTTTAGTTTGAAGCAAATCAACTCCTTCAAAAAATTAAGTACTGCGCTCGGCAATACATTGGGGTATGTACCCATGCGACACATGCTGAACACATCCGGAATCATTAATTATCCAGAAGCCCAATTTGATATGGTGCGCAGTGGAATCGGTCTGTACGGTTACGGCAACCAGGCTGAAATAGATGCACAATTAAAACCAGTTGCCACGCTAAAAACCATCATTTCACAAATTCATGAAATTGGGACCAATCAATCCGTGGGTTATAACAGGGCGTTCAAAGCAACCAAAACAATCAAAAGTGCAACATTGCCCATTGGTCATGCAGATGGTATTGGCAGACAATATGGAAAAGGCAAGGGTTCTGTACTGATCAATGGAAAAAAAGCTCCCATTCTTGGTAACGTTTGTATGGATATGATCATGGTCGATGTCACTGGAATCGACTGCCAAGAAGGGGACGAAGCAATAATTTTTGGTTCGGAAAGATCGGCCGAAAAGTTCACGGCTTCGGCCAATACCATTTCCTACGAAATCCTAACGGCCATATCCCAACGGGTAAAAAGAGTGGTTCTAAACCAATGATTTCTTTCTTTTTTTGATGAAATAACCCTCTTTTTTAGTTAATTTGTTTCCTATTAACCAATATACTTAACTATAAAATGGGATTTTTAAAAGAGTTTAAAGAATTTGCCATGAAAGGAAACCTGGTGGATATCGCCGTAGGTTTCGTCATGGGTGCCGCTTTTAAAGAAGTGGTTTCGTCATTCACCGGAGGTATTGTTTCTCCTTTGATTGGCTTGTTGTTCAACTCAGATTTCAACGATTTGAAATATGTGATCACAGAAGGAACACCTAATGATGCTGGAGAAATTGTTGGGGAAATTGCCGTATTGTACGGAGCATTCCTTACCAATGTAATCGACTTCATCATTGTGGCATTTGTAATGTTCCTAGTTGTAAAGGGCGTCAACAAGATGAAGAAAAAAGAGGAGCCTGCTCCGGAACCTCCAAAGGGACCATCCCAAGAGGAACTGTTGGCAGAGATCCGCGATTTGTTGAAAAAATAAAATCGCTATTGGCACTGAACTTGCTTTTTGGTGCCACCGCTACATCACGATAACCTTTAAAAACCATCAATGTGTTTCGCTGACATGTTGATGGTTGTTTTATTTATAACATTTTGTTATTTTTTATTGATTGGCAACAAAAAAGCTTGTTTAAATCGCTGACTGGACTACCTTTGCGACAAGAAATTAAATATAAGATGAAAGTAGCAGTTGTTGGTGCCACCGGAATGGTAGGCGAAGTCATGTTGAAAGTATTGGAAGAACGCAACTTCCCCATTACGGAACTATTGTTGGTTGCCTCGGAGCGTTCTGTGGGTAAAAAACTTACCTATAAGAATGAAGAGTACACCGTAATTGGATTGGGAGATGCGGTTGCCGCCCAACCGGATATTGCCATTTTTTCTGCCGGGGGCGACACCTCTTTGGAATGGGCACCCAAATTTGCCGAAGCGGGCACCACGGTGATTGATAATTCCTCTGCTTGGCGTATGGACCCGACCAAAAAACTGATTGTTCCAGAAATCAATGCAAGTGAATTGACCGCGGATGACAAAATCATAGCAAACCCCAACTGCTCCACCATTCAAATGGTATTGGCATTGGATCCTTTGCACAAAAAATATAAAATGAAACGTGTGGTAGTCTCCACTTACCAGTCTGTTTCGGGAACAGGAGTAAAAGCAGTAGAACAAATGGAAAACGAAGCTGCCGGCATCGAAGGGGAAATGGCATATCCTTATCCCATCAACCGGAACGCTTTGCCACATTGCGATGTGTTTTTGGAAAACGGCTACACCAAAGAAGAAATGAAATTGGCTCGTGAGCCACAAAAAATACTCAACGACCGCACCTTTTCTGTAACCGCAACTGCCGTTCGTATTCCAACTGCGGGAGGACATTCAGAATCCGTAAATGTGGAGTTCCACAACGATTTTAATTTGACAGAAGTTCGAAAACTGCTCAGTGAAACGCCAGGAATTGTGGTACAGGACAACCCAGACACCAACACCTACCCCATGCCCATTTTTGCCAATGGCAAGGATGATGTTTTTGTGGGCAGGCTCCGTAGGGACGAAACCCAGCCGAACACCTTGAACATGTGGATTGTGGCGGATAACTTAAGAAAAGGGGCTGCTACCAATGCGGTGCAGATAGCGGAGTATTTGGTGGAGAACAATTTGGTTTCCAATACGTCCGAAGCAGTTTCATAATTTTCGTTAAACGTACTGGGCAGCTAATAAGTTTGTGTGTTTTGTGGTATTTTTATCGGAATCAATCCGAGAAAACATGAAAAACATAAGTCTGTTGGCTGCTTTGGTTTTATTTGCAGCTTGCCAAGAAGAACCAAAAAAAAGAGAACCTATAACCGTGAACTACCCCACTACCAAAAAAGTTGATACCGTTGATAATTATTTTGGAACAGATGTCCCCGACCCTTATCGTTGGTTGGAAGACGACCGCAGCGAGGAGACCGAGGCTTGGGTAAAACAGCAAAATGCCACGACCTTTGGGTATCTGGAGAAGATTCCATTTCGTAAGGATCTAAAAAATCGATTGGAAAAACTCTGGAACTACGAAAAAGTAGGCTCCCCTTTTAAAGAGGGCAACTATACCTACTATTACAAAAACAACGGTTTACAAAACCAATATGTGGTTTACCGTAAAAAGGACGATGGCGAGGAAGAAGTCTTTTTGGACCCCAACACCTTTTCCGAAGACGGCACCACATCCTTGATGGGGCTCAGCTTCACCAAAGATGGTTCCAAAGCTGCTTACCTTATCTCCGAAGGAGGAAGCGATTGGAGAAAAGCCATTGTCATTGACGCTGAGTCCAAGGAAGTTTTGGAAGACACCTTGGTAGATATCAAGTTCAGTGGAATTTCTTGGAAAGGAAACGATGGGTTCTTCTACTCTAGCTACGACAAACCCAAGGGCAGCGAACTTTCTGCCAAGACCGATCAGCACAAGTTGTATTACCACAAGTTGGGCACACCCCAATCCGAAGACAAAATCATCTTTGGGGGTACGCCAGAAGAAAAACACCGATACGTTGGTGGCTCCGTTTCCGAAGATCAAAAATATTTGTTCATCTCTGCATCCATTTCCACATCTGGAAACAAATTGTTTATGATGGATCTTACCCAAGATGATCCTGAGTTGGTCACTATTTTGGATGATACTGATTCAGACACCTACGTTATAGACAACGAAGGTTCTAAACTTTATTTGGTTACTGACCGGGATGCGCCGAACAAAAAAATCGTTATTGCAGATGCATCCAACCCAACACCGGACCATTGGGAAGATTTAATCCCAGAGACCGAAAATGTTTTGACTGCGGGAACTGGCGGGGGATATTTCTTTACCGAATACATGGTGGATGCCATTTCCAAGGTTCTACAGTATGATTATGAAGGGAATTTGGTTCGTGAAGTGGAATTGCCCGGCGTAGGAAGTGCAGGAGGATTTGGTGGTAAAAAAGAGGATAAGGAATTCTATTTTTCCTTTACCAATTACAACACGCCCGGTTCTTTGTACAAATACAATGTGGAAACTGGGGAATATGAGTTGTACTGGAAGCCCCAAATCGATTTCAATCCTGATGATTATGAATCCAAGCAGGTTTTCTACAACTCCAAGGACGGAACCAAGGTTCCTATGATCATCACTTATAAAAAAGGGGTGGAACTAAACGGTAAAAATCCGACTATCTTGTATGGTTATGGAGGTTTCAATATTAGTTTAACGCCTTCCTTTAGCATTGTAAATGCTGTTTGGATGGAACAAGGCGGGGTATATGCCGTTCCCAACCTAAGAGGTGGGGGAGAATATGGCAAAGAATGGCACATTGCCGGTACCAAGCTTCAAAAACAAAACGTTTTTGACGACTTTATCGCCGCTGCCGAATATTTGATCGACAACAAATACACCTCAAAAGAATATTTGGCCATCCGTGGAGGTTCCAACGGTGGTTTATTGGTGGGTGCAACAATGACCCAGCGACCCGACCTGATGCAAGTGGCCTTGCCAGCTGTTGGGGTAATGGACATGCTACGTTACCACACCTTTACGGCCGGAGCGGGATGGGCCTACGATTATGGAACAGCTGAGGACAGCGAGGAAATGTTCAAATACCTTAAAGGATATTCTCCTGTGCACAACGTAAAAGCAGGCGTAGAGTATCCAGCAACATTGGTTACCACAGGAGATCACGACGATCGTGTGGTTCCGGCACACAGCTTTAAGTTTGCCGCAGAACTGCAAGAAAAACAAGCCGGTGACCTGCCTACTCTGATTCGAATTGAAACCAATGCAGGTCATGGAGCTGGTACGCCCGTCAGTAAAACCATTGAACAGTACGCAGATATTTTTGGGTTTACTTTTTACAATATGGGGTTCGATGAATTGCCCAACCAAGCAGTGCTCAAAGAATTTAAAGATTGAAATTTGACTTAAAGCTGTTCAGAAAGTATATGAAAGGTCATTCTGAACTTGTTTGAGAATCTCACGAGAAAGGATAAAGTTTTTGATGAGAACCTGAAACAAGTTAAGGTTGACGACATCTTTTCCGAACAGCTTTTTATTTGAATATATGCTAAAAGTCCAAATAGATTCCTTTGGTTATCAAAATCAAACCATTTTAAAGGACATTTCTTTTGAAGTCGCTCCAGGGGAACATGTAGCCTTAATGGGTGAAAGTGGTTCGGGAAAAAGCACCTTGCTGAAAATCATCTACGGATTGCTCCATGTGGAAGAAGGCTCTGTTTTTTGGGGTGAAAAAGAAGCCCTTGGCCCCAACTTTAATCTAGTTCCCGGAGAGCCGTACATGAAATATTTGGCGCAGGATTTTGACCTGATGCCTTTCATTACCGTGGAAGAGAACATTGGGCAGTTTCTTTCCGTTTTTGAGCGTGAAACCCATGAAGAGCGTATAAATGAACTTCTGGAATTGATTGAAATGAAGTCTTATGCGAAGACCAAGGTAAAATACCTCAGCGGAGGACAGCAACAACGCGTGGCCCTCGCCCGAGTTTTGGCCCAAGAACCAGAAATTTTACTTTTGGACGAACCCTTTGGCCATATCGACAACTTTAAGCGTAATTCCCTTCGAAGAAACCTCTTCCTATACCTCAAAAAAAAGGGTGTCACCGTACTTACGGCCAGTCACGACCCAAGTGATGTACTGCCTTTTGCAGAGCGAACCCTAATTTTGGAGAAAGGTCAAATAATTGCCAATCGGAATACCCAAGACCTTTACGAAAACCCTCCCAATTACTACACGGCCTCATTGTTCGGGCAAGTGAACCAAGTTCCCATGAAACTATTGAAATCCTATACTGAAATAGAAAGAACGGTGCTTGTATATCCCCACGAGTTCAAACTTTCTGATTCCTCTGGGCTAAAAATTGAAGTGATCAATTCCTTTTTTAAAGGAAGCCACTACCTCAACGAGGGCCTAATGGAAGATGGGACCATCATCTTTTTCAATTCTGAGAAAAAACAGGAAAAAGGAGCAACCATTTTTCTTAATGTATCTTTGAAAACCATCAACACTAGGCTCCAGGTTGGACAAAAAACAAATACATAGGGAACTTCAGTTTAAAGCCATGCGGAGCAGTGGTGCCGGGGGGCAACATGTGAACAAGGTCTCGTCCAAAGTAGAACTTTCTTTCAACGTGCCTGATTCAAATGGACTTTCGGACAAGGAAAAACAACGGATTTTATTAAAACTACAATCGCGACTGACCAACGATGGTGTTTTTATACTTCAATGTGATGAGGCCCGAAGTCAGCACAGGAACAAGGATTTGGTGGTGAAACGATTTTTTGACCTTCTAAAAAAAGCACTCGTCGTTCCCAAAAAGCGAAAACCGACAAAACCGACAAAATCTTCCAAAGAAAAACGGTTAAAATCCAAAAAGAAGATCGCTGAAAAAAAGATGTCCCGTAAACGTTTTGATCTAGAATAATAACTTATCGTTTTTCAACGCTCTGGATTGCAAACCCAACAAAAAAAACGTTTCCGCCTTAATTCCCATCCACTTCATTTAATTTCCTCATTACAAATGCTTAATTTTCAGTCAAATTAAACTAATTCAAAAACATGATTTCTAAAACTTCAAACTTCAAATCATTGTTGCTGTCAACAGTAATGATTTTGACTTTTGCTACTGTCTCCGTAGCACAAAAAGTTCCCTCCCCCGAAGACGTATTTGGGTTTAGGTTAGGTTCCGATTACAAACTGGCCGATTATTCACAGATTGAGGATTACTTGATTAAGTTGGATAATGCTTCCGACAGGGTTAAAATGGAAGAAATTGGCGAAACTGTATTGGGCCGAAAAATGTATATTCTTTTTGTTTCTTCCAAAGAAAACCTACAACAATTGGATAAATGGAAGGACATCAGCACCAAATTGGCGCGTGTTCAGGTAAGTGACGAGGAAGCCGCTAAGTTATCCGAAGAAGGAAAGACCATTGTATGGGTCGATGGCGGCATCCACTCCACCGAGTTGGCAGGTACACAGGTGACTCCCGAAATGGCATATACTTTGGCTACTTCAGAAACAGAGGAAATGCAAAAAATAAGGGAAAATGTGATTACCATTATTATGCCCAACATGAACCCGGATGGGCTAGATATTGTAGCCGATTGGTACCGTAAAAATTTGGGCACACCCTACGAAACCTCCCGCCCTCCAATTCTTTATCACTATTATATGGGTCACGACAATAATAGGGATTGGTTCATGAACAACCTTCCGGAAACTTATAATGTTACCAAAATATTGTACAACGAATGGTACCCACAGATTGTGTTCAATCATCATCAGACTTCCCCATCCTGGACCAAAATCTCCATTCCACCTTATGCCGATCCGGTAAATCCAAGAATACATCCTTCAATTACTGCAGGAGTTAGTGAGGTAGGTTCGGCCATGTCCAAACGTTTTTCTTTGGAAAACATGCCCGGCGCCATTGCAGACAATTTTTATACCATGTTCTGGAACGGTGGTGCTCGTACAGTACCTTACTATCACAATATGATCGGTATTTTGACCGAAACTGGGCATGCCTCACCTACTCCGCGGTATTACGATCCTGAAAAATTGCCCAAGACCGTTGCTGGAGGAACCCCAACGGACGGCACCGATATTATGTACCCTGACCCTTGGAAAGGGGGCGAATCCCATTTTAGAGATGCAGTGGATTACATGCTGACTGCTACTTGGGCGACTTTGGACCTTGCTGCAGACCGCAAGAGCAACTATCTGTACAACATCTACAAAATGGGCAAATCTGCCATAGAAAAAGGAAAAACGGAAGACCCGTTCGCTTACGTCATCAGTAAAGAGCAATGGGATTCTTTTGAAGCAGTAAACTTGGTCAATGTTTTGATCAGAGGGGGAATTGAAGTTGAACAAGCAACCAAGGATTTCACATTAAATAGCAAAGAATACGAAAAAGGCTCTTATGTTATTTATGCGGCCCAGGCCTTTAGACCCTACCTGTTGGACCTTATGGAAAAACAGGAATATCCAACTCGTTTTCAATACCCTGGTGGCCCTCCGGACACACCTTACGATTTGGCAGGATGGACATTACCTATGCAAATGGGTGTTGACGTAGCTAAAGCATCCGAGCCCTTTAAAGTTTCAACCGAAAAAGTTTCTGGTTTGGTAAAATACTACGACGGGGCTGTAAACCGAAACGGTTCCTTTGGTTACGCACTTAACGTAAACACCAACGCATCCGTAGCAGCCACCAACAAAATTTTGAAAGCTGGAGGGATAGCGTACAAAAGTATGGCCGAGTTCAAAGCCGGCAAAGAAACATTCCCAGCAGGATCCTATATTGTTTCCGGTGATAAAGAAATGATGGAATCCCTTGCAGATGAATACGGTCTTACCTTTACAGGGTTGACCGCAAAACCAGAGGTACAACTGAAAAAAATCCATTTGCCCAAAGTGGGACTGTACAAGTCTTGGGTGGCCAATATGGATGAAGGGTGGACACGTTTTATAATGGACGAATACGAATTTGACATGGATACCCTCCACGATGCCGATATCAAGACCAGGGATTTGTCCCAGTATGATGCGATCATTATTCCATCCCAAAGACCGAAATCCATTTTGCACGGTCACAGTACGTTGAACATGCCAGAGAAATTTACCGGCGGAATTGGTTTAAAAGGATCTATGGCATTGAGTGATTATGTACAAGAAGGAGGAACATTGATTGCTTTTGACGAAGCAAGTGATTTCGTAATTGAACAATTTGGATTGCCCTTGCGGGATGCCGTGGAAGGTGTCGATAGCAATAAGTTCTTTATTCCAGGCTCATTGATCAAAGCGGGAGTGGACACATCAAACCCATTGGCATTTGGAATGAAGGATACTGTTGCCGTATCGTTCAATAAAAGTAGAGCGTTCATTATAAACAAGCAGCGAAAATCAGGCGAAGGAGGAAAAGAGGATATCAAAGATGCCCCTGCACCCGAAGTGGAAGTGATTGTAAACTACGCTGCCAAAGATTTGTTGATGAGTGGTTGGGCCATGGGCGAAGATCGCTATATCGCAAAAAAGCCAGCGATGGTGAAAGCTAAATACGGAAAAGGTTCGGCCATCTTGTTTGCGTTCCGTCCGCAATTTAGGGCACAACCCCGTGGCACCTACAAATTGATTTTTAACGCTATTTACGAAGCAGCTTCGGAGTAGTCATTGTTATATTAGTGTATAAAGGAAAGCCGTATCAAATTGATACGGCTTTTTTTTGCACCGCTATAACCGCGTCATTCTGAAATGAATTCAGAATCTCATTGCATTCATAAAACAAATGGACATGAGAACCTGAAACAAGTTCAGGTTGACAAAACTCGATTTACTCTCTTATCTAAACAAAATTGCCACCGCACCAATCGCGGTCACAATCAAAATAAAACGCTTATAGTTTTTCTCGTTGATTTTCTTCACCAAAAAGACGCCCAAAATCAATCCCGCCAAAATAGCTGGAAGCAATCTTAAGTTGATCATTAGGCTTTCCATTGAGATTGTTTTCCAAACAAAAACGTGAAAAGGCAGTTTAAACAGGTTAGTAATAAAAAACAACCATGCCGCCGTGCCCACAAATTCATTTTTCGGCAATCGCATCGCCAAAAAGAAAATATTGGTAAACGCTCCCGCCAAATTCCCTATCATGGTACAAATACCCGCCAATATTCCCATGGAGCCGGAAAACAACCAATGCGTAGGAACTTTTTTGGACTTTCTTCGATCCCACCAAATCAACATACCCAAACTGAGGAATATCACCGCCGCCATTCCCCATTTAAACTCTTGTTCCGGAAGGTCTTTCCCCACTAAAACCCCAACCAAGATTCCCAAGATCATCCAAGGAATAAATTTGATAATGTATTTCCATTGGGTGTGACGGTTGTAATAGATCACGGCAAAAGTATCTCCCACGATAAGCAAAGGGATAAAAACCCCCGTTGAAGCTCTGGAACCGAAAGCCAAGGCCATCAATGTCACATTAAAAATCGACATTCCTTTTAGACCCGCCTTGGAAACCCCCATTAAAAAAACGGCCGTAGCGGCCATTGTCCATGCGGCAACAGAAATATCCGTGAATGTGGAGAGAACCATGAGGTGTTTTTAGCAGTTCACAAAAGTAACCCAAAAAAGCTATCTTTAACTCCAGCCAATCCAGACATATGAAACTTGAACTTTTAGATTACATCATTATTTTTGGGTTCTTTGCCCTCGTACTTTTTATCGGAATATATGTTTCCAAAAAATCCGGTAAAAACACTGCTGAATATTTTTTGTCAGGAAGAAATATGCCCTGGTGGCTTTTGGGGTTTTCCATGGTAGCTACCACCTTTTCAACGGATACGCCCAATTTGGTAACGGATTTCGTCCGAACGGATGGTGTCTCCGGAAACTGGGGATGGTGGGCTTTTTTGCTCACGGGCCTGCTGACCGTTTTTGTGTATGCCAAGCTCTGGAGAAAATCCAACGTCTCCACTGACATGGAGTTTTATGACCTGAGATATGGCGGAAAACCTGCCCATTTTTTAAGAGGGTTCCGGTCTTTATATCTAGGTGTGGTCTTTAATGTAATGGCCATGTCAGCGGTTACTTTGGCTGCTATCAAAATTGGACAGATAATGCTCGGTCTGGAGCCTGTTGAAACCGTTCTTATAGGTGGAACCATAACTGTGTTATTTAGTGCAATTGGTGGTTTTCGGGGAGTAGTTTACACCGATTTTATCTTGTTTTTTGTAGCCATGAGCGGTGCTATAGGGGCTGCTATTTACTTAGTGAACATGCCTGAAGTCGGTGGTTTGGACAATATTTTTGCCAATACGCAGGTTCAGGAGAAAATGTCCATTCTGCCCGATTTTTCAGATACCGATGCTTTAATAAGTTTACTGATCATTCCCTTGGCTGTACAATGGTGGAGTGCTTGGTACCCCGGTGGTGAACCTGGCGGAGGCGGTTACATTGCACAACGAATGCTGGCGGCCAAAAATGAAAATCATGCCATTGGAGCAACCTTTTTCTTCAACATTTTGCATTACGCCCTTAGGCCTTGGCCTTGGATTTTGGTAGCATTGGCCTCTATTGTTGTATTTCCGGATTTGGAAAGTATTCGACAAGCCTTTCCCGATGTGCCGGAAAACATCCTCAAAAATGATTTGGCCTATTCGGCCATGTTGACTAAGTTGCCCACAGGATTATTGGGATTGGTGTTGGCTTCCTTGGGCGCGGCCTATATGTCCACTATTTCCACCCATCTTAATTGGGGTTCCTCTTATATTGTGAATGACTTTTACAAGCAACAGGTAAATAAAAATGCCTCCGAAAAAGAATTGGTGAACGTGGGAAGGATTTCTACTGTGGTACTGATGATTTTGAGCAGCCTGTTCGCATTGGAGCTCAACAATGCCACCCAATTGTTCGACATCATTATAATGTTTGGAGCCGGAACCGGTCTCATCTTTTTACTGAGATGGTTCTGGTGGCGCATCAACGCATGGAGCGAAATCGTTGCCATGTTCTCATCCGGAATTATTTCAATATTATTTTGGCAATATGAAGATGTCCTCTTTTTGTCGGAAAGTGCACCTTTCCCCACTTGGAGCAAGTTTCCATTGGTTGTGCTTATCACCACCATACTTTGGTTGGCCACCACTTTCTTGACCAAACCGGAAGAGAACAAGGTGCTCTACCGTTTCTATAAGATCACAAAACCGGGAGGTCCTGGCTGGAAAAAGCTTCATGAAGAAGCTAAGGCCGAAGGCGTATCCTTGGAAGATGAAAATGTGAAATGGAGTGTTCCATCCGGTGTTTTGGCCATGATCGTCGGCTGTATTTTGGTGTACAGCTGTCTTTTTGCAACTGGAAATTGGATCTATGGCAATTATCCGTTGGCCATTGGGCTTACCGTTTTGGTACTGGTCGCCACATTTGTGCTTTTAAGGATTTGGCGTGGGATGAAGAATGTGTTTTGATAGGTCCTAGCCTCTCAATTCCAGTAATCGGGAAACATATTTTCCGATCACATCAAACTCCAGGTTTACGGTAGTGCCTACTTTGTAGGTGTGGAATCTTGTATGCTCGTGGGTGTAGGGAATAATGGCCACGCTAAAACTATCTTTTTGGGAATCCACTACAGTTAAACTGACCCCATCTACCGTAATGGAACCTTTTTCAATGGTCACATTATTAAGTTTGGGATCGTATTCAAAAGTGTAGACCCAACTACCATCTTTCGCCTCTATGGATTTACAAACTGCGGTTTGGTCCACGTGTCCCTGTACAATATGTCCATCCAACCGTGCACCCAGAACCATGGCACGTTCAAGGTTCACCATATCCCCCAACTCCAATTCACCCAAATTGGTTTTGTCCAGGGTCTCTTCAATGGCCGTTACGGTATAGCTGTTTCCTTCCAAAGAAACCACGGTCAGGCATACCCCATTGTGTGAAACGCTTTGGTCTATTTTCAATTCCGGAGCAATATCCGAAACAATGGTAAGGTGTAAATTCCCACCATCTTTTTCAAGCTTTTCAACTTTACCCAAAGTCTCTATGATCCCTGTGAACATGTCTCTTATTAATTGACTAGTTTTGTAATGCAAAAGTAGCCATAACGGCATTCATTTTATGAAGGAAAAGCAAAAAATAAAGTTAGGGATTTCCATAGGGGACATTAACGGAATCGGGTGCGAGGTGGCACTCAAAACATTTGAAGACCCAAGAATGTTGGAGTTTTGTACCCCCATTATATTTGCATCCAACAAAACCATTTCCCAACAAATCAAAGATTTGGGTATTAATATAAAATTTAATGGTGTTAGGGATGCCGGTCAAGCTTTGGAAGGTAAGGTCAATATCGTCAATGTTTGGAAAGAAGTGCCGAAAATAGCATATGGCCAAGCCACCAAAGAAGGGGGTGTTTTTGCCATTCGCTCTTTGAGAGCTGCCGTAGCCGCACTAAAAGATGATAAAATTGATGTGTTGGTGACTGCACCCATCAACAAAAACAATATACAATCCGAAGATTTCAAGTTTCCAGGACATACAGACTTCCTTGCCCAAGAACTGGAGGGTGAAAGCTTAATGTTTATGGTGTCCAATTCCTTGCGGGTCGGTCTGCTCACCGATCATATTGCGGTAAAGGATGTGGCCAAGGCCATTACACCGAAATTGATTCGGAACAAGGTGGCCATCATGGAAAAATCCCTTAAAATGGATTTTGGTATCCGTAGGCCCAAAATTGCCGTGCTTGGTATTAATCCCCACAGCGGGGACAATGGAACCATTGGTGAAGAGGACGATAAAATCCTTAAACCTACCATTAAAGAATTGTTCGACAAGGGCACTTTGGTATACGGCCCTTACTCGGCTGATAGTTTTTTTGGCTCCGACACCTACAAGAGCTTTGATGCCGTTCTTGCCGCCTATCACGATCAAGGTTTGATTCCATTCAAGACCCTTTCCTTCGGAAAAGGGGTCAACTATACCGCAGGGCTGAATAAAGTACGGACATCACCGGACCACGGAACCGCCTATGAAATTGCAGGTAAGGGCAAGGCAGATGAGAATTCTTTCAAAGAAGCTGTGTTCACCGCAATCCAAGTGTTCAGAAACAGGGAAGAGTATATGGAACTGACCAAAAACCCGCTTCAAAAGCAGAAAATAAAGCGAGGGAATTAAAAAGTTGCCACCATTTTGGATATTTGTTGTGGCAACAATTGCAGTTTTGCAAATTAGTAGTATCTTTGCACCCGCCTTTAACGGCTGGTACACAAACCTTAAGTGTAGAAATGATGAAGCTGAAAGAGTTTTTTATCCCTTTTTCAGGTCTGAAACTGGGAGGACATAAATTTGTGTACGAAATTGATGATGCGTTCTTTGAATCTTTTGACTACCAAGAATTTAACGGAGCTTCCGTTCAGATAGATGCGCTTTTGGAAAAAATGAGCACTATGATGGAGCTTCAGATTGAAGCGAAGGGTACCATAAATGTGGATTGTGATTTGACAGGTGAATCCTTTGATCAGCCTATCGATTCTAATTTAAAACTGGTCATCAAATTTGGTGAGGAGTATAATGATGAAGATGATGAAATCTTGATTATTCCACATGGAGAACACCAATTCAATATTGCACAGTACATATATGAAATGTTGGTGCTTGCCGTTCCCCCAAAAAGGGTTCATCCCGGTGTTGAGGACGGAACGTTGAAGTCGGACATCTTGGACAAGCTGGAAGAGCTAAAGCCAAAAGAGAATACAAAATCATCAGAAGAAACAGATCCCAGATGGGACGATTTAAAAAAGTTACTAACGGATAAATAGGTTTATAATGGCACATCCTAAAAGAAAAACATCGAAAACCAGAAGGGACAAAAGAAGAACCCATTACAAGGCAGTTGCGCCAACCATTGCCAAGGACTCAACCACAGGTGAAATGCACTTGTTTCACAGAGCACACTGGCATGAAGGCAAATTGTACTACAGAGGTCAGGTTTTGATTGATAAAACAGAAGAAGAAACTGCGGCTTAACCGCAAACATCTCAAAATAAAGCAACTCCCGTTCAATTATCAACGGGAGTTTTTTTATGCAGCTATGTTAACACCCAAAATCGAGTCAAATTTGACCATAAAGTCATATAAAATGACTAATTTTCACCGCTTTTGGGTCAAATTTCACTGGTTTTGACAATAAAGAAAGGCTAAAAAATGAAGAAAACAACAGCAGCAATAACAGCTGTAGGAGGGTATGTTCCAGATTTTGTTCTTTCCAACAAAGTATTGGAAACCATGGTAGATACCAACGATGAGTGGATTACCACTAGAACAGGCATCAAGGAACGAAGAATCTTAAAAGTAGAGAACGCGGGGACATCTTATATGGCAATCAAAGCTGCTGAAGATTTGCTTCAAAAAAGAGGTATTGAAGCTTCCGAAATAGATTTGGTCCTGGTAGCCACTGCAACGCCTGATATGCCGGTAGCTGCCACGGCGGCCTATGTTGCGTCAGAAATTGGTTCGTCCAATGCTTTCGCCTACGACTTGCAGGCAGCGTGTTCCAGTTTTCTATACGGAATGTCCACGGCGGCCAGTTATATAGAATCGGGCAGGTACAAAAAAGTATTGCTCATTGGTGCCGATAAAATGTCATCGATAATAGACTATACCGACAGGACCACTTGTATTATCTTTGGAGATGGTGCCGGAGCTGTTCTTTTTGAGCCCAATGAAGAAGGTTTGGGCCTACAAGATGAGTATCTACGTTCCGATGGAATTGGACGCCAATTTTTAAAGATCGATGCCGGAGGCTCCATTTTGCCAGCATCCGAAGAAACCGTAAAGAACAAACAACATTACGTTTTCCAAGATGGCAAATCAGTTTTTAAATTCGCTGTATCCAATATGGCCGATGTATCCGCATTGATCATGGAGCGAAACAACCTTACAAACGAAGATGTACAATGGTTGGTTCCTCACCAGGCCAACAAACGTATTATAGATGCCACCGCCAATAGAATGGGGCTGGAGGCCGAAAAAGTTCTGATCAACATTGACCGTTACGGAAATACAACTTCCGCAACACTGCCCTTATTGCTTCACGATTACGAAAAGCAATTAAAGAAAGGAGATAATATCATATTCGCCGCCTTTGGAGGAGGTTTTACATGGGGTTCCATTTACTTAAAATGGGCCTATAATTCATAATCACACAACTAACTAAATTATATTCCATGGACATTAAGGAAATTCAAAGTTTAATCAAGTTTGTGGCCAAGTCGGGTGCCAGCGAGGTGAAGTTGGAAATGGAGGATATCAAGATTACCATTCGAACGGGAAGCAACGACTCCAACACGCCCGAAACCACAATTGTTCAACAAATACCTGTGGCCCAAGCTCCTGCTGCACCGATGGCCCAAGTACCGGCAGCTGTACCAGAAACTGCAGCTCCTTCATCATCGGATTCCAATAAAGAAGATGACGATTCAAAATATATTACCATCAAATCCCCGATCATAGGGACATTCTATAGAAAACCAGCACCCGACAAACCGCCATTTGTGGAAGTTGGAAGTACCATTAAACAAGGAGATGTTCTTTGTGTGATCGAGGCAATGAAACTTTTCAACGATATTGAATCAGAGGTTTCCGGTAAAATAGTTAAGATATTGGTTGATGATTCCTCTCCAGTAGAGTTTGACCAACCATTGTTCTTGGTAGACCCATCGTAGTGAATTTTAAATGATAAATTTTGGGCAGCAAACCTTGTTGCTTAAAACCATTTAAGATTTAGAATTCAGAATTTAAGATTGTGTTCTATGTTTAAAAAAATATTGATTGCGAATAGGGGTGAAATTGCCCTAAGGATCATAAGAACCTGCAAGGAGATGGGCATTAAAACCGTGGCGGTATATTCCAAGGCCGATGAGGAAAGCCTTCATGTGCGCTTTGCCGACGAAGCGGTTTGTATTGGTCCAGCTCCCAGCAGCGAATCTTATTTGAAGATTCCAAATATTATCGCCGCAGCGGAAATTACCAATGCCGATGCCATTCACCCAGGATACGGGTTCCTTTCCGAAAATTCAAAGTTCTCCAAAATCTGCGCTGAGCACGACATCAAATTTATTGGGGCTTCCGGTGAACAGATTGATAAAATGGGGGACAAGGCGACCGCCAAAGAAACCATGAAAAAAGCTGGTGTACCCACTGTTCCCGGCTCTGAAGGCTTGCTAAAAGATGTTGACCACGCCATAAAGGAGGCCAAAAAAATGGGCTATCCGGTAATGATCAAGGCTACTGCAGGTGGTGGAGGCAAGGGAATGCGCGCCATTTGGTCCGAGGACGAAATGGAAAAAAGCTTTAACAGTGCGGTTACGGAAGCAACTGCCGCCTTCGGTAACGGTGGCATGTATATGGAAAAGTTGATTGAGGAGCCCCGCCATATCGAAATCCAAATTGTGGGCGATCAATATGGGAAAGCCTGTCACTTATCCGAAAGGGACTGTTCCGTGCAGCGTAGGCACCAAAAGCTTACCGAAGAAACACCATCACCGTTTATGACGGACAAACTCCGTGAAGAAATGGGTAAAGCGGCCGTTAAAGCTGCTGAATATATCAAATATGAAGGAGCGGGAACCATAGAGTTTTTGGTGGACAAACACCGAAATTTTTACTTCATGGAAATGAACACCCGTATTCAGGTGGAACACCCTATTACCGAACAAGTCGTGGACTACGATTTGATTCGAGAGCAAATATTGGTTGCTGGAGGGGTGCCGATCTCAGGAAAAAACTATTTCCCAAAGTTACATTCCATTGAGTGTCGAATAAATGCAGAAGATCCATATAACGACTTCAGACCTTCCCCTGGAAAAATAACCACCTTGCACACACCCGGTGGACATGGTGTTCGTTTGGATACGCATGTTTACAGCGGTTACATGATTCCTCCAAATTATGACTCTATGATTGCCAAGTTGATAACCACCGCCCAAACAAGGGAAGAGGCCATCAACAAAATGAGGAGGGCTTTGGACGAATTTGTGATCGAAGGGATTAAGACCACCATACCTTTTCACCGTCAATTGATGGATCATCCAGATTATTTGGCCGGAAATTATACCACTAAATTCATGGAAGATTTTGAAATGGATCCAAAATATAAAGAACATCATTAAATAGAACCCCGATAAACTCGGGGTTTTTCATTTATGGGACTAAGCTATTGGGAACATAAGACCTGGTTTTCGAATGTTGATTTCACCATCGTGGGCAGTGGCATTGTTGGGCTCAATTGCGCTATCCACCTGAAGGATAAATATCCCAAGAGCAAGATTATTGTTCTGGAAAAAGGCAGTTTGCCCCAAGGGGCCAGCACAAAAAATGCTGGTTTTGCGTGTTTTGGCAGTGCCTCGGAAATTTTATCGGACTTAAAACACCACACCGAAGAACAGGTGGTGCAATTGGTTCAAAAAAGATGGGACGGAATCCAACTGTTACGTCAGCTTTTAGGGGATAAGGCCATTGGTTTTGAACTGCATGGCAGCCACGAGCTTTTTCCAATGGAAAAAACAGAACTCTACGAAAATTGTATGGCGTCCATACCATATTTGAACAATCTGATGGAGCCCGTTTTCGGCAAAAAACCATTTGTTCCCTCTGGAAATAGTTTTGGATTTGCCAATATTCAAGAAAAATATATTTCCCATCTGGTTGAAGGGCAATTGGATACCGGTAAAATGATGAATTCTCTGATTCAGAAATGCCAATTCCTGGGTATTCCCATTATAAATGGGATATTGGTCAATAATATAATGGAGCTGAACAACGGTGCTACCATAGTGACAGATGATTTTGAATTTGGTTCCAAAAAAGTGTTCGTGGCCACCAATGGTTTTGCTTCCCAACTTTTGGGTTCGGAAAAGGTGGTGCCTGCACGGGCTCAAGTTTTGGTGACGGAGCCCATCAAAAACTTAGCAATCAAGGGCACCTTTCATTTTGACGAAGGGTATTATTATTTCCGCAATATTGATGGTCGTATTTTATTTGGCGGTGGCAGAAACCTTGATTTTAAAACGGAGGAAACCACCGAGTTCGGGGAGACCGAAATTGTTCAAAACAAGCTTGAATCATTGCTGCGCGATATGATTTTCCCAGATCACCCTGTAAAGATTGAACGTAGATGGAGTGGCATTATGGGTGTGGGCAAACAAAAATCACCTATCATCAAGCCTGTTTCCAATTCCGTTTACTGTGGTGTACGTTTGGGCGGAATGGGCATTGCCCTCGGCAGTCTTGTTGGCAAAGAGTTGGCCGACCTGGCAGATTAGACCATTCTACCATCCAATAAATTGATGATCCTGGAGCCATATTCGGCATTTTTCTCGGAGTGCGTCACCTGAATTATTGTCACGCCGTCATCATTCAATTGTTTAAAAAGTTCCATGATTTCTTCTCCTTGCTTTGAGTTTAGGTTGCCCGTAGGCTCATCCGCCAAGATAAGTTTAGGGTTTGATATCAGTGCTCTTGCCACCCCAACCAACTGCTGTTGTCCACCACTCAATTGTGCAGGAAAAAGGTCTTTTTTGCCTACGATATTGAAACGATCCAACATATCGGCAACCATTGCCTTACGCTCGGAACCTTTTATCTTTTTGTAGATAAGTGGCATTTCCAAGTTTTCCTTTACGGTGAGATCATCCAGTAGATGATAGGACTGGAACACAAAACCGATATACTGTTTGTACAGGTTTGATCTGTGCTTTTCTTTCAGGGAATGTACGGATTCGTCCATAAAATTATATTCGCCCTCATCAAAAGTATCGAGCATCCCTATGACGTTTAGCAATGTGGATTTACCGGAGCCCGAAGGACCCATAACAGAGATAAACTCTCCTTCTTCCACTTCTAGATTAATGTCCTTCAGCAAAAAAATACGTTGGCCTCCAGAGTTGACCCATTTAAAAATATTGTTCAGTTGTAAAAGCATATTTTTTATAATTATTCTGTTCTTAAACTTTTTACAGGGTTGGCTGAAGCGGCTTTTATGGTACGTGATCCAACGGTAATGAAGGCTATCAAAGTGGCGGATAGACCTGCGCCCAGAAAAAACAAAGGACTCAAGTTTACATGGGAGGCATAGTTTTTCAGCCATTCATTTAAAAAATACCATGCTATCGGTGTGGCAATGACAAAGGCCAAACCAACCAGTTTTAAAAAATCCTTGGTCAACAAAAGTGCAACTGAAGATATGCTTGCCCCAACCACCTTGCGAACTCCAATTTCTTTGGTTCGCTGGGCAACCACCAGCATGGATATAGCAAAAAGACCCAAGCCGCTCAACAAAATACCCAAAAAGCTTCCACTGGTAATTATGGTCGCCATTGTTTTTTCCCGTTTAAAGGTGCGGTCTACGTTTTTATCCAAGAAGGATCCCAGAAACTCTGCTTGAGGCTCTATCTTTTCCCAAGCGTGCTTTATCGCGTCAAAAGACTGTGCCACATTTTTTGGCGCAATTTTCACATAGGCATAATACAAATCCAAATCCTGGTTCATAAAGAGGGTTAGTGGCTCTATTGTTTTCTTCACATCATCAAAATTGTAATCCTTTACCACTCCAATAACGCTATAGGTCACCGATTCACCCATGGGAATGCGAATGGACAATGGATCATCTTCATCAAATTGCTTGGCCATGGCCTCATTTATGACCAAGCTAAGACTATCACGGGCAAAGTCCCTATCGAACATTCGTCCAGAAACCAGCTCTAAATCCAAAGTCTTCGCATAGTCATAATCTACGGTAATGGTGTTGGTAACCACTCCCCTTCCTTTATAATCAAAACCCATTACACTGCTGGAAAGGCTCCCATCTCTCCCCATTCCCAAATTATTGTCCGCACCGGAAACACTTAAAATATCCGGGGTGCCTTTTAACTCTTCCCGCAACAGGTTCACCACACGGTAACTATTCTTTTTTCCGTTCAATGGAATAGATACAACCTGTTCTTTGTTGTACCCCAAATCTTTGTTGCGCATGAAATCAATTTGGCCGTGCAGCACCAAAGTACCACTGATCAAAATAATGGCTATTACAAATTGAAGGACAATCAAGCCATTACGCAATCGGTTTTTACCAAGATCAAGTTTGCCTTTTAAAGCCCTAAGGGTACTCAACTTGCTCAAGAGCAATGCTGGATATCCCCCAGAAATCAACGTAATTACAAAAATTGATGCTACAAAGACAGCAATAATCCCGGATTGGGTTACCTCTTCGAACGTAGCTTTGGTATTGAAAAGGGTCTTAAATGGGTCTATGAGGAAATTACTGACCAAAAGTCCCAAGCCGACGGCAATAAGAAAAACAATCACACTTTCCATCCAAAACTGAAAGAACAATTGCTTTTTAACGGCACCCAAGGTCTTACGCATTCCGATTTCCTTCAATCGTTTTTCGCTCAGGGCTATGTTCATGTTTATGAAATTGGAACATACAATAAATATGATAACCAATGCCACTCCAAGTATAATATAAGGGAAAGTGCGAACTGCATCCGCCCTTCCCGCTTTGTACGACGCAAAATGCATATCAGTAATGGGTAGAAGATGGAGTTGCTTATATTGTCCGTTTTCATCCGGGGTTGCCCCATCCCTTATGTCTGTCTCAATACTTCCCTTATAATGTAGGTTAGTGAACGCCCTTGAATTTTCTTCAAACTGTTTTGGGGTGACTCCTTCTTCCAACTGCAGAAATACTGGGAGAAATTGGGAGTTCCATACATCTTTATTGGGTTCATATTCCGGATGGTTCTCAAATGGAATAACAATATCAAAGCCCATGCTGCTGTTGGCTGGGCTGTTCTCCAAAACAGCTGCTATTGTAAACGGGCGCTCTTCACTTCCGATTCTGACCTGAACGGTCTCTCCAATCACATCGGTGTTGCCAAATATTTTTGTGGCCGCTTCCTCGGTAATGGAAACCGAGCTTTTTGAAGGGAGTGGATTTTTGGCGTTCCCCGAAATTACAGGAAAAGTGAATATATTGAAAAACTCAGGATCCACATATTCGGCGGCCAAATCGAAATCTTTCGCTTGGTAGGATACTAGGGCCGTCTCACTTAAAGTGCGGGCAACACGTTTTATCCCAGGCACCTCTTCCATTAGTGCTGTTGCCAAGGGCACGGGGTTGGTTGAGCTTACCTCGGTGCCTCGTGGCGTTTGGTTCGAGACATATATTTGGTACGCTGAATCTTTGTTTTCATGGAATTGATCAAAAGATAATTCGAACAAGGCTGTCATGGACAATAAAATGGCCACTGCAAAGGCGCAGGTCAGCCCAACAATATTAACCAAGGTAAACACCTTATTTTTAATTAGGTTTCTCAATGCAATTTTTAGATAGTTCTTGAACATAATATGTTGTTTTTTTGATTGATGATTTGCCCTATTCGTTCCTTAAGCTCTCTACTGGATTAATCTTTGCCGTTTTATAGGTTCTGGCACTGATGACCGTTATGGCCACCAATACCATTCCCAAACCACTGGACATAAATACCCACCAGCTCATATTGGTTTTATAGGCAAAATCTTGCAGCCATTCTTGAATCAGATACCATGAGATAGGCACCGAAATCGCAAAGGCTATTCCAACCAAAATCAAAAATTCCTTGCAGAGCAATAGGTTCAATTGTGCTACATTGGCACCTAAAACTTTGCGAACCCCAATTTCCTTTACTCTACGTTCCGTGGTATATACAACCAGTCCCAATAGCCCCATACAACTGATCAATATGGCCAGTCCGGTGGCCCATTTCAAAAGTTGTACGGTGCTTCTTTCTGTACGATAAAAATTCTTGACTATCTCATCCATAAACTGAAGACGCATTTCATCTTCTGGATAAATCGCAGACCAGGCGTCCTCAATTTGTTTGATCGTGTTGTCCCATTGTTCAGGGTCTGGTCCCAAATCAAAATGTACACTGTGGAAAGGCGAATAGCTGTCTCCGCTCCAATCTCCGGTCATTGCCATTGGATCTATTCCTGATTTTAACGAACGTTGATTAAAATCTTGCATAAGTCCCACAATTTGGATGTTCATGGTATCCAATTTTATGAATTCGCCGACCACCTCTTCAGGGTTTTCAAACCCTAATTCCTTGGCAAAAGCTTCGTTTACGACATATTCTTTTATACTATCGTTAAATCGATCACGTCCCGATACAATTGGAATATTGTAGGTGTCCAAGTAATTTACATCTCCCCACAATATTTGTGTGGATTGGTGCTTTTCAACATCATCCCTAAAATAATCGAGTACGGTTGAGGTATAGCTGTTTGAAGCTGGAGGATCTCCTCCCAGACTAACAGAGGACAATTCCTTGATATCTTTTACTTGATTGAAAAAACGTTCCTTTTTTATTGTGGATTTGTCGTTCCACGGGGTAGTGACAAATGCTATTGCATCGGTTTTGATGCCCATATCGGTGTTCATTACATAATGCAGTTGTTTGGCCACCAAAAGTGTCCCGATGATAAAAACCTGTGCGACCACAAATTGAAAAACCGTCAAGGTCTTCCGCAATCGCACGCCTTGGTCCCCTTTGGAAAATTGCCCTTTTAGAACGGATACCGGTCGAAACCTTGAAAGAACAAAGGCGGGGTAGAAGCCCGATAATATGGCCACCAAGACAACGAGTCCAAGAATTCCAACTATCCCCACAAAAGAATAAAGTACGGAAAGCGAAATGTCGCCCGGTAAAAAATCTGAAAATTGCCGAAGAAGAAAAGGTGCCAAAACGAGGGATAAAACCGCTGCAACACTGGTTAAAATCAATGATTCAAACAAGAACTGACGAACCACCTGCTTTTTGGAGCTGCCCAGGGTTTTACGAATTCCAATTTCTTTTGCCCTGGTGAGTGCTTGTGCCGAATTAAGGTTAATAAAATTGGCACAGCCCAACAACAGCAGGAACAAAGCAACAAATCCCAAGCTTTTTAAAACTTTTATACTCGCCACGTGTTCCGAATTGTTGAACGGATATTCGGAGTATTCCCCGCCAAAATGTATTTCAGAAAGTGGTTGCATAAGAAAGGAACGGGTCTCATTATCTGCCCAAGGCGCTTGGTTTTGATGCTCTTTGGCCAATGCGTCCAAACGGGATCGGATGGCAGTAATGCTTGCCTCGTCCTTAATTTTAAAAAACAATTGGTTCCCGGAATTCGTACTGTTCCATTCATCACTTGTTTTTATATCGGGCAGCCCGAACATTTTGGCCGAGGCCAAGGATATAAATTCACTAAACTTTAAATCACTGTTCTGTTCAAAATCGGCGACCACTCCCGTTACTTTTACCGGAAGGGAATCGTTATAGATCAGTGTTTTGCCCACAACAGTCCCTATTTCGGTGTGGGGGAAGTATTTTTCGGCGGTTTTTTGTGTGAGCACCACTTGGGCGGCTTCAGCAAGTGCCGATTCCTTATCACCGGCCAACCAATCGTAAGTAAACAACTGAAAGTAGGCATTATCTGCCAAAATCGAATTTCGTATGTTCTTAAAGGTAAGGTCTTGGTTCTTGTTTTCAACTTTGGAAAAACTTGCATTTCTAAAGTGGGTGGCCAGTTCAACCCCGGGCACTCCTTCTTGAAAAGTACGTGCCAAAGGCAGGGCAACCCCCCTATTGGAAAATGTATTGCCATTGGACTTCCATTCGGTGGTCAATCGATAAATCCTTTCCTTATCTTTATGAAAAGTGTCGAAGGTAAAGTCATAGTGTACAATTGACCCTATCACCATGGTCGCACAAATTCCAATGGAAAGTCCCAACACATTGATCAGGGAGAAGAGCTTGTTTTTTAAAACACCCCGCAAAGCAATTTTTAGATAGTTCCTGAACATTTTCTTCGGTTTTGATGGTTTATTTATTCCGTTCTCAGGCTCTTCACCGGATTCACAATGGCCGCTTTTATACTTTGATAGCTAACGGTTAAAAGCGCAACGCCCACTGCCAAGAATGCGGAGAGGGCAAAAATCCACCAAGGAATGTCGATTCGGTATGAGAAATCCTGAAGCCAGCGATTCATAGCGTACCAGCCTACGGGAAGTGCAATTAATACTGAAAGCCCTACGAGTTTTAAGAAATCAACGGATAAACGATAAACAATTTGTCCAACGCCAGCTCCCAAAACTTTTCTCACGCCAATTTCCTTGACGCGCTTTTGCGCATTGAATGTGGCAAGTCCCAAAAGTCCGAGGCATGCAATGATGATGGAAAGTATGGTGAAGATCATAAAGATCCTCCCCAAACGTTGCTCTGCTTCATAACTGGTGTTAAAAGAATCATCCATAAAATAACTGTCGAATGGCTGCGCAGGTGCCATTTCCCTCCATATATTCTCAATTTCGGCAACAGTACGGGACAAATCGCCACCATTGAGCTTAATGGCTATGTTGCTGGCATATTCTGTTCCGTAGAACAGGGCCAATGCCCCAACCTCTTCCCTAAGGGTCTCATAATGGAAGTTTTTGACCACCCCGATAACGGTAGATAGTGTCCCGGCCCCTAAATCATTCACAAATTGGGTCCCGATAACATTTTCTGGGGTTTTCCCTAAAATAGCAACGGCTTTTTGATTGAGTATTACTGCGGATGAATCGGTAACGAACTTGTTTAAATCAAATGTTCTCCCTGAAACAAGTTCAAGGTCGATCGTGGACAAATAATCTTCGTCCACCGCCCATTGTTGCATATTGATGGATTTTTCTTGACTACGGTCCTCGGCCAGCATGTATGTTCCACTGCTACGTGCTGATGGAGTGGGCAAATAACTGCTTAATGTCGCACTATTGACTTGGCTAATTCGTAACACAGCATCTTTAAACGCCTGTTTTTTGCCTTCAAGGGAATTTACACCGCCAACTACCAGGACTTGGTTTTTTCCATATCCAAGATCTTTTCCTTGTATATATCTCAATTGTTGAAATACGGTCAAGGTCCCCATGATCAAAAACACAGATATGCTAAACTGAAGAATTACCAATACATTCCTTACCCCTCCTCCGCCAATAGAACTGTCTCCTTGTCCCTTCAATACTTTTGCGGCCACAAAACGTGACATAAAAAAGGCGGGGTAGCTACCCGAGAGCAGCCCAAGGACCAATGCCGCCACAAACAAAATCAACCAAAACCAGGGATTGGAAAAAGGAATGGACAACTCTTTTCCTGAAATATCATTATATAATGGCATAGCAATGGATGCTATGATTATCGCAAAGATCAACGACCCTACGGCGATCAACCCGGATTCTGTCAAAAATTGTCCAATTAAGCCACTGCGTTGGGATCCCAATGTTTTTCGAATGCCCACTTCTTTGGCTCTTTTAAGGGAATGCGCAGTGGACAAATTCATGAAATTTACACTGGCCAAGACCAATAAGATTAGAGCGATCGCTCCGAGAATGTACACGTTTTTAATGTCGCTTACGGCACTGAATTCCGGATTTCTTTTTGAGTGCAAATGAATATCCATCAACGGAATGGTGGAGTAGTTGACATAGTTTCCGGAATCCAAAAACTGTTGTTCGGTAATCCCTGGAAAATATCTTTGGGCATATGGAATCAGATATTTCCCCACCATCCCCTGCATTTCGTCCTGTATATCCGATCCGGAAGCGCCTGGGACAAGTTTTATAAATGTGTAATAATTATGGTTTCCCCATTCGGCAAGTTGGGCATCTTCATAGCCTGCCATGGACAAAAAAATAGGCTTGTCTTTAAATATCGAGTTCTTGGGAAGGTCCTCTATCACCCCAGAAACGGTATACGTGTCTTGATCGTTGATCACGAGGGTTTGTCCTATCGCTTGGTCTATGGGAAAGTGTTTTTCTGCCGCAGTCCTCGTCATTACCATAGTATTGGGCTCTACTAGTGCAGTACGCTCGTCACCGTACAATAATTTAATGCCGAACATTTTAAAAAAGGTCGAATCAGCATAGGATACCTGCGGTTCCCTTACATTGTTCCTTTCGTTCTGGGGTCTGATGAAGATACTTCCAATATTCCTGAACCTTGTGGCCATTTCCACTTCAGGTATATCGTTCACCATGGCTTGGGCCATGGGTGCGGACACCTCCGCATGTTTTTCTGCGGCACCCCCAAACTTCATGTCGGTATTGATTCGGTAGATGCGTTCCGCATCTGCAAACATTTTATCATGGCTCAAGTCGTCATAAATGTAAAGACCGAGTAAAAGCCCCCCAGCCATTCCGATAGCTAATCCGAAAATGTTGAGAAAGGTGAAGAATGGCTGTTTTTTAAGGCTTCTCCATGCTATTTTGATATTGTTTTTATACATGATTGTCGTTTTTTGATGATACGCTAGTTGATCTATTCTGTTCGTAAGCTGCGTGCAGGGTTGGATTTTGCCGCTTTGATTGCCTGAAAACTAACTGTGATAATGGTGACTGCAAAAGCCCCTATCATGGCCAATGCAAAAATCCACCATTTGAGTATTATCCGATAGGGATATTCCTGTAGCCATCCGTTCATCACATAATAGGCAATGGGCACAGCGATAAAACAGGAGATAATCACCAATTTTAAAAAATCCTTGGACAACATATTCCATACATTGAACACGGAAGCGCCCAATACTTTGCGAACTCCAATTTCCTTGGTTCGTTGTTCAGCGACATAAGATGTCAAACCAAAAAGCCCCAAACAGCTTATCAGAATCGCAAGAGCTGTAAAAATTCCCGATAATTGGCCTATCCGTTCTTCTGCGGCAAATTTTTCGCCGTACTCCTCGTCCACAAAATCATAATGAAAGGGAATATTGGGAAAATGCTCTTTAAAAACCCTTTCGATAATCGCTATATTTTGGCTAGCACTTTGGTCAGGGTTCAATCTCATATTATAATAAGAGCCATTTCCGTTTCTATCAAACACATACATTCCCTGTTTTACAGGTTCGTATGGAGATTGTGCGATCATATCCTGCACCACTCCAATAATTTTCATGGGCTCAAAAGGATTTTCTGTATCGGAATCCGTAATAAATTTACCCACTGGGTTTTCTAGACCCATGTATTTTACGGCAGTTTCATTAAGGAGCACCGCAGTGGAATCAGAGGCATATTCCCTGGAAAAATCCCTCCCCTCAACAATTTTCAAATTAAGGCTCTTGGCATATTCCGGTGATACTTCGGTCCAGGCCAAATCCTCTTGGAAACCTTCTGGTTTTCCTTCCCAATCAAAACCACTGCGATTGGACCAAATACTGGTGGTCGGGGCGCTGGATGTGGACATTTCGATAACCGCCCCTGAATTGATAAATTCCTCTCGCATCAGTTCAAACTTTCCATTAAAGTCTTGGCTCATGGTCGGCACTTGTACCAACCCTTCCTTATCATAGCCAACAGGTCTGTTTTTGGCATGGTTGATCTGTTGCATCACGATCACCGTACCTATGATAAAGGCCACCGAAACCGTGAACTGTACCACGACCAAAATTTTACGGGGCAAACCAGAATGCTTTCCTGCCTTAAAAGTTCCCTTTAAAACATCAACCGGTCTAAATGAAGATAAATAGAGTGCCGGATAACTCCCTGCCAATAAAGCAGTAAACAGAATGAAGGCCAAAGACGTTGACCAAAATCCGATGGAACCCCAAGGAAATGCCATCTCCTTTCTGGCCAGATCATTAAATCCATTCAAAGACAAGACTACAATACAAATGGCTATTACAAATGCAAAAAGCACCACCAAAAACGACTCTCCCAAGAATTGATTGATCAATTGGCTACGTTGGGACCCAATGGATTTTCTAATACCGACTTCCTTGGCTCTCTTCTCCGATCTGGCTGTACTAAGATTCATAAAATTGATACAGGCCAAAAGCAGCACAAAAACACCAATGATACCAAATAACCAAACATATTTTATTCTGCCCCCAACTTGTTTTCCATTCTCGAACCGGGAACGCAGATGCCAGTCTTTCATGGGAAGCAAAAACAATTGAGGATTGAATTCCGCAGTGTTTTCGTTGAGCTCTTTCTTTACATTCTTGACTTTCTCCGTAACGGCTTCCATGGATGTGTTATCGGCTATTTGAACAAACATTTGGAATGAATTGTTCCCCCATTGGTCTTCGGCATTCTTTATCCATTCATTAATGGAAACATACTTGTCCCATGGCATCAAAAAGTCGGTGTCGTTAAAGGATGTGTTAAATGGAATGTCTTCGAATACCGCCGTTACCATCATATCGTATTGACTATTGACCTCGACAATTTTTCCAATGGGGTCATCATTGCCGAAAAGTGCATTTGCCGTTGATTCGGAAAGCATAATGGAATTTATTTCTCGAAGGCCGTCCTTTTCCCCTTTTAGAATGTTTAGATCAAACATTTCAGGGGCTTCCCGTTGCATAAAATTTCCTTCTCTGGAAATACTGGTTTCTCCATACTTAAGGTACTGTGAAGTGGTCCATGAGGACATGACCAAATTTTTAAAATTATCCATATAGCTCTCCCTAAAAGCTTTTTCCAAAGGACGGGGCATGGCAGGTCCTGTTCCTGTTTCACCATTGAATGTTTGGGATTGATATACCTGTGCTATTTGATCTTTGTTGGAGAAATAACTATTATGGGAAAGCTCATCCTTGATCCACAACCCTATAATTAGGGCAACCGCCATCCCCAACGCAAGACCTCCCACATTGATAATGGTATAGGCCATGTTCTTGGTCAGGTTTCTCCAAGCTATTTTTAGATAATTTTTAAACATGATCGTCGTTTTTGATTGATTAAGTTTTTATTCTGAGCGTAAGCTTTTTACCGGATTTACCCTAGCGGCATTAATAGCCTGAAAACTAATGGTCAACAAGGCTATGATTATGGCAATGGCCCCTGCTATCACAAATGCCCAGGCATTTATGGAAATACGATAGGCGTAGCCTTCCAACCAATTTTGCATAAGCAGCCATGCAATAGGAACGGCAATAACAATGGCCATAAGCACCAATCGCATAAAATCTTTGGACAGCAAGCCAACAATACCCGTGATGCTCGACCCCAATACCTTTCGTACCCCAATCTCCTTTCTCCGTTGGTCTGCAGTAAAGGCCGACAGCCCGAACAATCCCAAACATGAAATAAGTATGGCCAACAAGGCGAAAATTTGGGAAAGGCTTCCTATCAGTTTCTCGCTCTTAAACTTGGCATCATATGCATCGTCCACAAATTCATATTCAAAAGGAAACGCGGGATTGAACTTTTTCAACGATGCCTCCATAGCGGCCAATGCGGAGGCCGTTGCGACACCCGATTTTGCCTTCACATACATAAAACGGGCTTCGCTTGGGTCGTTAAAAAAAATGACTGGATCGCTAGATCCGTACATATCGTCGTATAAATAATCTTTCACTACCCCGATTACGGGATAGTCTTCTTCCACCGTTTTTCCAATGGCGCTGCCACTCCCCATTAATTTGGCAAAAGATTCGGTTACGATGATATTGGTACTGTCCTGAGCGGGATTTTTACTAAAACCCCTTCCTTCAATAATTTCCATCCCTGCGGTATTGAAAAAATCCGATGTAACATTTCTAACCGAAACCAACACGTTCTCGGTATCTACTCCTCCTTGCCATTCCAACCCTGATGTATTGTTTCCCCCGGAAAGGATGTCCGAATTATTCAACCCAATGCTTTCTATGGTTCCCGATGCTTTCATATCCTCTTCGATAGGAATGAAATTTTTGATCATATCCCCGGTCACCGGTATTTTGACCAGGTTTTCTTTATCATAACCTAAATCGCGTCCCTTTACGTGCTGTACCTGTTGGTAGACGATAATGGTACCAATGATGAATACAATGGAAACCACGAATTGGGTGGCCACCAATCCTTTTCTAATAAATGATGCGCTTCCTATTGTTTTTCGAGATCCTTTCAAAACATCCACAGGTTTAAAAGAGGATAAATAGAAAGCCGGATACCACCCTGCGACAATGCCACAGACCAGTGTAATGCCAACTAATGAAACGAGGTGGACAGGGTCCAAAAGACGCAGTTCCAATTGTTTATCAATAAGTGTATTGAAGGGGGGCACCAATAATTTTAACAGCAGTGCGCTCACTAAAGTGGATATTATCGCGGTTATTATAGCTTCGGCCATAAATTGGGACATCAATCCCTTTCTTCCCGATCCCAATACTTTTCGCACCCCTACTTCATTGGCCCGTTTTTCGCTTCTGGCAGTTGCCAAGTTCATAAAGTTGATACAGGCGATCAATAAAATAATGATTGCAATTAGGCTGAACAGCCTGACGTATGTAATTTGGCCACCTACATTTTTTCCTCCTTCAAAAGTTGACCTTAAATGCCAATCTTTCATTGGGAACAAAAATGCCACGGTTTCATCGTCTTCTGTTTTCTCGGGAAGTATTTGCTTCACTCTCTGATTGACAACATCGAAATTTGCTTCAGGGGAAAGTTCCACGAAAGTATCGGAAAAATTTGCCCCATATTCCTTCATCCATTCTTTACCGGCTGCAAATCGTTCAAAAGGAGCCACCCAGTCAAAACTGTAGGTTACATTCTTCGGCAAGTCTTCGAACACTCCCGAAATGGTATAATTGGCTTCATTATCAATTTTGACTACTTTACCAATAGCTGGTGTGTTTTCCCCAAATAAGTGCGTCGCGGTTTCTTTTGATATGATTATGGCATCTACCTCATTGAAAGCGGTTTCCAAGTTGCCTTCTACAAAGGTTAGACTGAACATGCTTAAAAAATCGGGGTCTGCAAACCTTCCGTACTTATTGATCGATATTTCATTTGCCCGAAATAAAAGGTCTTCTCCTTTTGTTCTGGCTGCACCTACAATACCTGGGATTTCTTCTTTTAATACTTCTGCCAATGGCCCTGGAGTAGCTTGGAAAAATGTTCTCCACTCGCCATCATACTGCTGATTGGTGGGAACATAATACACCACATCTTGTTTGGCAAAATTTTTATCGTACCCTACTTCATCTTCTACCCATAGTAGAATCATAGCGGCACAAGTGATACCGATAGCCAGGCCAAAAATATTCAGCAAACTATAGCCCTTATTTTTCCAGAGGTTCCGCCAAGCTATTTTGATATTGTTTTTTAACATGGTTATCGGTTTTTGATTGATTTATTATAAACATTTATCCGTGATTAAAGGATAAGTTTGGTTAGGGTGGTTTTGGTCAGTTATTTGTTGATTGATGAATAAACTCTTACGCCATTGTTCCCATGGGCTTGTTTTGGCTTTCGGTCACTATTTGACCATCGAATAGGTTGATGACCCTATGGGCGTAATGCGAATCACGGTCGGAGTGGGTAACCATAACTATTGTGGTTCCTTCTTGGTTCAGTTCGGTAAGCAAGTTCATTACCTCGATTCCGTTTTTGGAATCCAGGTTCCCCGTAGGCTCATCCGCCAAGATGAGTTTTGGATTGGTAACCACGGCCCTGGCAATGGCAACCCTTTGCTGTTGACCTCCCGAAAGTTGTTGTGGAAAATGTTTTTCCCTGTGGGCGATCTTCATGCGCTCCAGCACTTTTTGAACCTTTTCTTTTCGCTCTACCTTGTTCATTTTTAGATAGATCAACGGGAGTTCCACATTTTCAAAAACCGTAAGCTCATCAATAAGGTTAAAACTTTGGAACACAAAGCCAAGATTCCCTTTTCTAAGTTGTGTGCGCTGGCTTTCCTTTAATCCGCCTACTTCGTGTCCGGCAAAATTGTAACTGCCTTCCGTGGGGTTATCCAGCATGCCAATAATGTTCAGCAAGGTGGATTTTCCACATCCGGAGGGGCCCATGATCGCCACGAATTCCCCTTCTTCCACTTTTAGGTTTACTCCGTTCAAGGCCAAGGTCTCTACCTCTTCTGTCCGGAAACTTTTTTTAAGGTCTGTTATCTTTATCATTTTGATGGTTGTTTTTTTATTTATTAAAAAGACTATGTTCGATTGATCGATGTTACATTTTTCCGATTTATTTCAATACAATCCGTTCTGCATCACCAAAACTGTCGTAGTTGCTGGTAATGACCTGTTCTCCGGCTTGAAGCCCTTCAAGGACCTCATAGTATCTTGAGTTTTGTTTTCCCAATCGCACATTTCGCCTAATGGCTTCATCCCCATTGGGATTTACCACAAAAACCCATTGTCCCCCGGTGCTCTGGAAAAATCCGCCTTTGGGCAACAATAGTGCATCGTTGGATTCCCCCAATTGCAAGCGTATATTGTAGCTCTGTCCGGCACGAATGGTCTCTGGTTTGTCGTCCACAAAAACCAAATCCACTCGGAACCTACCGTTTCTCACCTCTGGGTACACCTTGCGCAAACGTAGTTTATACTCGTTCCCGTTGCGCTCCAAAGTGGCGGAAAGGTCTCGTTTAACCCTATCAATATAATGTTCGTCTATGTCGGCTTCGATTTTGAAATCGGTAAGCACGTTGATTTGTCCAATTCGTTGTCCCTGTGAGATATTCTGGCCAATTTCAGCATCCAAAAATCCCAATTGACCATCTGCAGGCGCACGGACATTTAGGTGGTCCAAACGTTCATAGACCATGGAAAGGGTTTTTTGCATGCGTTCTAGATCGGCATCCAATCCTGTCAACGAGGTTCTCCTCAGTTCATCATCCTGTTCTGTCTGTAATTTTACGATCTCCAACTGCTTTTCGGCCAGTTCATAGTCTTCCTTGGATTTTAAAAACGTTTCCTTGGAAATCAATTCTTCTTTGTAAAGCTCTTGGTTCTGTTCGTAGGCACGCCTTAGCCTTTGAACATCATATTGTGCCGTGGCCAAGGATTTTCTGCCTTCCACCTGTCTCGAATCAAAGGTGAGTTTGGTGGAACGCAGATCGTTCTGCTTTAATGCCAGGTTACTTTCACTGGCCAGGATCTGCTCATATAGGCCCATGTTTTCCAATTTAAGGATGATATCCCCTTTTTTGACCATGGAACCTTCCTCTATCAATTTTTCGGAAACACGTCCTCCTTCATAGGCATCCATATAAATGGTAGCGATTGGAGCCACATTCCCATTTATGGTAATATAGTCATCAAACTTGCCATCGGTTACGGTGGAGAGGGTCAACCGTTCTTTTTCTGTCCTGAAAGTGGACATGGAACTGGCGAAAATCAGTTTATATCCAACAAACAACAGCAATATTCCCAATGCGATATAGCCGTAATGCTTGAGCTTTAATCCTTTCTTTTTTTCTAATTGTATATCCATGGTTCTTTTTAGTTGATATTAAAAATGGGGAGCCCGTTATAAAAATCGATGGTACTTTGGTTGACTTTTAACTTTAAACCTACCTGTAGGTTTTGGTTCTGTGCAACGCCATAAAGGTTCTTTGCCTGAAAAAGTTCCAGGGCATTGATCAGTCCTTTTTCGTATCTCTTTTGGGCGATGGTAAACGCAATATGTTGTGATTCCACTTGTTTTACACTCTGTTGGTACTCAGCTACGAGCGCCCTGTTGTCCTGTACGAGCTGTTGCAGCAATTGAAAAAGTTCCTGTTCCTGGATTTCCAAATTGTTCTTGGCCTGCATATAGGCAATTTTCTGCTGCTTCACCCTGGAGTGATTGGACCATCCGTTGCTTATAGGAATATTCAATTGTGCCCCTACAAACTTTGATGTATTATCACTGAACTGCGTTCTAAACGGGATTACATTTCCATTTTCATCCACATTGGTCTCAAAATAACTGGTCCCATATCCTGCAAATAAAGATAAGGAGGGAAACAAAGCGCCCCTTGAGGCCTGCAATTCCTTTTTCGCAGCAGTTACCCTGTATTCCTGGGATTTGACCAAGGGCACAAAACCTCTGGCTGATTGGTACAGGGAATCCAAAGAAATATCTTCATGAATACTTACTTTGGATTCTTCCAGTGATTCCTGAAGCTTTATATCAGAGGCTCCTTTCAAATTCATTTCTTGGATCAATGCCAGCTTGGCATTGGCAAGTTGGTTCTGGTTCTGTGTCAGCAACAGTTTGTCCCCCAAAAGATTGGACTCTGCCTCATAGAGGTCGGCACCGGCCATTAAACCAAGTTCCACTTGTTTTTTTACCAAATCATAGTTGCCTTGGGAAATCTCCAATTGCTCCAAGGAATTGGCCACCAAGCCTTCAAAAAATTTGATATCATAATAAGCGCTCATTACCCTAAAAGCGAGCAGAAATTTCTCCTGTAAAATGTCTTCTTGCGTCGCCTTATGGATAAATTTGGAAGCCCTAATGGTATTCAGTTTTTGAAAACCACGGAACAAATCCAAATTGGCATTGAGCGAATAGTTATTGCTAAAAAACTCCGTATTTACATAATCGTTGGTATTGGGGTCGGCAGATCTACCGTATCGGATGGTATAGTCCGTTGAACCATTTATAGAGGGTAACAGATCCCTGATGGACTGCCTGTAAGATTCCCTACTGGAGTCATTGTTGTACGATATATTCTTTACTTGAAGATTATGTTCAATGGCATAATCCACGCATTCCTCCAAGGTCCATATCTCCTGCGAAAACCCGTTTATGGAAACAAGTAATAATAAAGTTGTTATGTATGTTTTTAACCTCATAGTTTTATCCTGTGCCAAATTATTGGCTATTCTTATGCCAAAATTATATCTAATTGATTTACAGTGTTTTATTTATATAAATCAACAAAAACCTAACGCCGTGTGTAAAATTTTTGTACAAAAAATGTCCAATTATTTTACAGTATAGGAAAATGTGTAGAAGCAATTCGTAGCTTTAGTTTTAGAATATGAATTATGACCCCGTATGGTTAATGCCAAAATATTAGTTGTAGATGACAATAAGAGTGTGCTGAGCGCTTTGGAAATTCTTTTGCAGTTTGAGTTCAAAAGCGTTCAAACCATTTTTAATCCTAACCAGATTTCCTCTTTTCCCAATTTGGAAGATATTGATATTGTGCTTTTGGACATGAACTTTTCTGCTGGGGTGAACACTGGAAACGAGGGCCTATATTGGCTCAATGAGATAAAAAAAAGGTCACCCCATACCTCTGTGATCATGATGACCGCCTATGGCGCAGTGGACCTTGCCGTTAGGGCGCTCAAACAAGGTGCTTCCGATTTTGTGTTGAAACCTTGGAACAACGAACGTTTAATGACCACGGTAAAATCGGCATACGAGCTGAGGAAATCCAAACAGGAAATCCATAATCTCAAAAAGAAAGAAAACAACCTAAAGCAAGTCATCAACGACGGGCGAAACTTCATCATTGGTCAGTCAAAGGCACTGACTTCGGTGTTGAACCTTGTGGCAAAGGTGGCCAAAACCGATGTTAATGTTCTCATTACCGGTGAAAATGGGACAGGAAAAGAATTGATTGCGCGTGAATTACATCGATTGTCCACGCGCAAAAACGAGGTGTTTATTCCTGTGGACATGGGATCCATTGCGGAAAACTTGTTTGAAAGCGAACTTTTTGGACATACCAAAGGGGCTTTTACCGATGCCAAAGAAGATAGGGCCGGTAAATTCGAAGCTGCACACCAAGGCTCCCTGTTTTTGGATGAAATCGGGAACCTTTCGCTTCAGATGCAGTCCAAATTGTTGTCTTCCATACAAAACAGAACGGTGGTCCGGGTCGGGTCCAATAAACCAATTGAAGTAGATATTCGATTAATCTGTGCTACCAATTGCAATTTGGAGCAAATGGTGGCCGATGGCTTGTTCCGGGAAGATTTATTGTACCGAATCAACACCATACATATTGAAGTGCCCCCACTACGGGAACGTGATGATGATATTTTAGTGCTCGCTGATTTTTTCCTTAAAAAATTTGCCCACAAATACGATAAGGGCGGATTGCGCATCAATCAACAGGCTCAAGAAAAATTGATGGAATATCCCTGGCCGGGAAACATAAGGGAACTTCAGCATACCATGGAGCGAGCCGTTATCCTTTCGGACGGAAATGTTCTAAAACCCGCAGATTTTTTATTGCACGCCAAACCCATGCAGTCCTTCGACAATGAGCCCATGACCCTCAACGAAATGGAACAACAAATGATTTTAAGGGCTTTGGAGCAAAATGATGGAAACTATAGCGCGGCGGCAGAACAATTGGGCATATCGCGCCAAACCCTTTACAATAAGTTGAAGAAAAAAACATCTGATGGCAAGTAGAAACTTTTATATTCAGCTTATTTTACGGGTGATTTTTCTAACGTTAACGGCCATTGCCCTGGCCTTTTCACTAACCAACAAATGGTATTTTTCTCTAGGGTTGTTTATAGTTCTTTTGGTGTCACAGGTGTTTTCATTGGTAACTTTTATAAATAGTACCAATAGAAAAATCGCCTATTTTTTTGATGCCATCAAAAATGAAGATTTTACCCTACGTTTTCCTGAGGGGGTCACTATCGAATCCTTTAAAGAGCTCAATAAAAGCCTCAATCGGGTGAACGGGCTTATCCAAGAGGTACATTTACAATTGCAGGTACGGGAACAGTACTATCAGGAAATTCTGAAACAGGCCAGTATTGGTATTATGACCTATAACGAGAAAGGGCATGTTCTTTTTGCCAATCCCATCTTGGAGCAATTGTTGGATTACAGCCCACTGAACCACATCAAACAATTAAAACAAGTTGATGAAAATCTATATCAGATTTTTAACACCTTTCAACCTTTCCAGCGCAAGTTGTTCCAGTTGTCCAATGAACGGGAACAAACACAGTTGTCGTTAAAATGCACTCCTTTGACATTGGATGGCCAATCATTATTATTGGTCGTTGTCCAGGACATCCATAAAGAACTCGAAGAAAAAGAGACGGAATCATGGGTGCGTCTTATCCGGGTGCTCACGCATGAAATCATGAACACCATCACCCCAATTGCCTCCATATCGGATTCTATAATAAAATACTACCGAAAAGGCGGTAAGATCACCCCAATGGCCGAGTTAGAGGAAAGCCAGATAAAAAACACCCTAAAAGGTCTGGAAGTAATCAAGGAGCAAGGAGGTGACCTCATGGATTTTGTACAATCCTACCGAAGTCTTTTACATGTCCCCGACCCTAACAAAACGCTTGTGAGGGGAAAAGACCTTTTGGAAAAGATCGATGTGTTGATGTCTGCCAAGTTAATTGATGGCGAAAGTGAGTTTTCCATACTTTGCCATCCTGAAGATTTAGAGTTTTATATTGATGAAAAGCAAATTACCCAAGTACTGATCAACTTGGCCAAGAACGGTTTACAGTCCGTGGAGTCCACCAAAGGTGGGAAAGTAAGCATGATTGCGGGAATAGATGAAAACGGTTTAAAATATATCGATATTAGGGACAACGGTCCCGGCATTTCCCCAGAGTTAATGGATGAAATATTTGTCCCCTTTTTCACCACCAAAAGGGAAGGTACGGGTATCGGGTTGAGCCTTTCCAAAAGAGTAATGCAGCTTCATGGAGGTGGAATACAAGTAAGGTCCATCCCCGATAAAGAAACTGTTTTCCGACTTACCTTTGCTTGACCATATTATGAAAAAAGCACTTTTGGAATTTTGCTGGGAATATGTGGACGAAAGGTCTGCTCGACTTAAAAAACAGGGTGATGAACTCCAAGAATCTTTGGGTTCCGAAACCAAGAGCTCTGCCGGGGACAAACATGAAACCGGAAGGGCCATGGTCCAGTTGGAGCAGGAAAAACTCGGTCAACAATTGCAGGAGCTAGAGGCAACACGAAGTGTTCTCAACAAAATCAATATTGACAACCCGGTGAATAAAGTTCGTTTGGGCTCTCTGGTAAAAACAAGTATGGCCAATTACTTCGTCGCTATATCCGCAGGTGCTTTTAAGTATGACAATGGGGTTGTTTACTGCATTTCGGCGAGCGCGCCCATCGCTAAGTTGCTCATTGGAAAAGAGAAAGGGGACAGTTTTTCTTTTAATGGAACCCCTCAGACTATTTTGGACGTGGTCTAAGTGCGATCAGGAATCTTCTTCAACCAATTTCATTTCTGGTCTTTCGGGTTTTTCAGGTTTGAAAACGATAATAAGAAACAGCAATCCGATGATAATCAAAAACACGATTTCCAAACTGGACAACAACTGATTCATTCCAAGTGATCTTTTGGAGCGTTGGGTCAACTGTTCCCCTTCCATAAGTTGCACCTTGGAAAGTTCATCAAGGTTTTCACTGATCTTGTTCAATACGGAGACCATTTCCTCCTTTGTATCATTCTCAAGCTCCAATTTTTTGAGTTTGGAGTAATTGTCCTTCAACTCTGTTAAATACATGGATTCCTCGGTTGTGAGTACCGTTTTGGAAAAATCTGCAAGAATATCTTCCACAACGGGAAATTGAGGCATGTCTTCCTTGTCCCAATCATTTTGGGTCAAAAACAATTCTTTCTTGTGGAACAGGTTGTTTAGGGTATAGATATATTCCTGGACCACCAAACGATCTTTATAGACCGAGTCCACACTATCTTCGACGGTAGTAAAATTTCTCTGGTTCAATCGGTTGGAGGCAAGCACCAATAAGAATGCCGCTGCAAGTACAAATCCTGAATTAATTCGTTGTTTTGTGTTTCTCATCTTGGCATTTTTGGTTTTACCGCTTTTTTGTTCTCTCCTAAATTATCAAATTTTATAACATGATGTATCCGCCCAGTTTTTGGCTAACCATTCTAATTGAGCAAACCTAAAAGCCTTGACCCGAGCGGAAAACATCATCCAATTTCTTTGCTCGTCAGATTTAAGTGTGTTTTTCAAATCTGCCATTAAAAGACAAAACATGTGCCATCGTAAATCAAAAAATAAGTCAATTATCTGAATATCAGGTTAAAAAGTGTCTTTTTGGATTAAATAAAAAAAGTGGTGTCCGAGTATTTTCACCCCAGTTGGGGCATTTTGTTCCAGTGATTATTTTAGTTTTTCGCGCAAGGTTTTTCGGTTGATTCCTAAAATTTTAGCTGCCTTGGTCTTGTTTCCTTGGGTGGATAGGAGAACTTCCTGAATGTATTCTTTTTCTTTTTCCTCAAGTGTTTTAAACCCTTTTTCGGGAAAGTCTATTTTGTATTTCAATTCATCCGGAAGATGTTGCAAAGTAATTATGCCATCACACATGATTACGGCACGTTGCACCACATTCTCGAGTTCTCGAATGTTGCCTGGCCAAGAATATCGCTTAAAAACTTCGAGGGCGTCTGGAGCAATGCGTACAAAACGGTCCTTGTATTCAATACCGTATTTCTGTATAAACTTGTCAACCAACAGATCTATGTCCGAAGAGCGCTCCCTAAGTGGGGGCACATTGATGGTAACCACGGAGAGCCTATAAAATAAGTCTTCTCTAAAGGATTTGTTTTGGATAAGCTCTTCCAAGTCGCTATTGGTGGCGGCAATAACCCGAACTTCTAATTTTTCAGCCTTTTGCGACCCAATTTTGGTAACTTCTTTTTCTTGAAGAACACGTAACAGCCTATTTTGAACGCCTAAAGGCGCATTCCCTATTTCATCCAAAAATATAGTCCCCCCTTGTGCCGCTTGAAAAAAACCATTTCGATTTTCATTAGCTCCCGTAAAAGCCCCTTTGGTATAGCCAAAAAGTTCTGCTTCCAGAAGGTTCTCTGGAATTGCACCACAGTTTACCGCAATAAAGGGCGCCCTGGCAAATTTACCGGAATAATGAATGGCTCTGGCCACCAGTTCTTTTCCCGTCCCGCTTTCTCCTTGGATCAAGACCGTGGCCCGGTTGTCCTTCACCCGATCTATGATCTCCGTTACCTTTTTGAATGACTCCGAGTTTCCAATCATATCGGCATATCCTTTTGGATAGGGCTCCTTGGTCGTTGTTTTGATGGGCCTTGTGTCTTTTTTGCTGGCCAGTGCTTTTTTTACCGCATCTTCCAACTCAACTTTGGTAAAAGGTTTGGTGAGGTAATCCGTTGCGCCATATTTTATGACGCTCGAAGCATCCTCTACCGAAGGAAATCCGGTTACTACCAGCTTTGGCATATTTGGATAATGTTCGGCTACATATTTTATTAATTGTAGCCCATCAATTTCTGGCATATTGATGTCGGTCACCAATAAATCTATCTCAGTGTCTTTTAAAATGTAAAGTGCCTCCTTCACGGAAACGGCTTTGTAGGTGTGATAGTCCATCGACTTTAGGTGACGTTGCAACAGCTCAAGAATGTCTATGTCATCATCTACCAGCAATATGTTCTCCTTTTTCAACAAAGTGGTCAAATTTTAGGGAATTCCAATGTAAAGATACTGCCAATCGGCGTATTGTTCGTAATCACAACATGTCCTTGAGAGTTTTATACAATGTCGAATACCATGCCAAGTCTTGATTGGTCTTTTTCCAAACAACATTTCATTTTTCAATAAATTAGTGATTTCCTGATACTCGACAGGTATTGGCCAAAAGATTCGTTTTAGAAAAATGTTCCCCTGTAATTAAAAACCCTTCCAAATCAGTGACTTGAAAGGGTTTTCGGTGGTCCCACCTGGGCTCGAACCAGGGACCCCCTGATTATGAGCAGCTTTTTTTAGTTGTCATAAATTTTCATTTGGTTTCTTATGTATTGATTTTCAATGTTTTATGAATTTTTTCTTTTCATTTAGAAGCATCAATACTACCTTTAATTGACCATTTGTTGTACCTATGTTGTACCCAAAACACCGCTGAAAATGATCAATGTACGCACGGTTTTAAGAAAAAAACAGCTTTCCGATGGAAGTTATCCGGTATGCCTTCGTGTGACCAAAGATAGGCGATCCAAGTACTTTAAGACCATCTACAATGCCTTTCCTAAAGAATGGGACGAACGGACTGGCTCCTTCAATAAAAACCACAGCAATTTTATTCAGGACAACCGGTTATTGTTAAGGTTTCGGGACAGGGCATTAAAGGTAATCGCAGAATTGGAAATGGAGAAAGATGATTTCTCTTTGAGGGAATTTGAACATAATTTTAGGCTGGCATTCAATCCGGTCAGAAGAAACGTTTTTGACTTTTGGGATGAAATAGTGGAGGAGTTGAAGCTCGCTGGAAGAATGGGAAATGCCCGTTTCCACAACGATACCAGTAAATCCGTCCTTAGATATTTAAAGTTTGACAAAGACCTCTCCTTTACGGACATTACTCCAGCCTTTCTTGAAAAATATGAGGCCTATCTGCGCTCCCGAGGTGGCACAGATGGCGGTATTGGTGTAAGGATGCGCTCCATAAGGGCGTTATACAACCATGCCATCAGAAGAAACATCGTAAAGGAATCCCTTTATCCTTTTCGGGCATATAAAGTGTCGAGATTGAAAGGAAGGGGAGCCAAAAGGGCTCTTACCTTTGAAGAGGTAAAACAAATAATCAATGTTGACCTTTCTGAAAATCCAGAGCT
>CEVF01000671.1_pt1 | contig 58321 bp, 53 predicted proteins | sample 356441 | NCBI WGS metagenome assembly CEVF01 (sample SAMEA2622765, study PRJEB7988) | marine metagenome | biome: marine biome (ENVO:00000447); feature: surface water layer (ENVO:00002042); material: "saline water (ENVO:00002010), including plankton (ENVO:xxxxxxxx)" | depth 5 m | reverse complement strand
TTGAACCGTTTTTGTGTGGGCCTGTAAAAGGAAACCATCAAAAAATGGAGATTGACGGTCAAGGTGTTCATAACGGACACTTCTTGGGGTTTGCCCCCCACAACCTTTGCCAATGGTTTGGCAAGGCGTTCGTGGTAGTCCCACCACGGTTTTTCGGCATGAAAATGGCCCTCTACCGCCAATTCGCGCCAGTCTTTCATGATGTCATCAACATACTTCTGGGTATGTTTGGGCTGGAGGCCAAGTGAGTTTCCTGTAAAATAAATGACGTCTTTGCCATTTACCTGTGGAAAATGAAACTGCTGGCGATATGCCTTCAGAGCATCATGCTGATCCAACTCGCGGGCAAATGTGAGGGTATTTTCAAATTTCATCTAGGAGGGTGTTTTTGGCAAATGTACGGCATCAGTGCTATTTGTCTGTAGTCAGCCTCATTTCTGCAATATGTTTTTTGAATCCTGCTTTTTGGTAGGCCTTTATTGCCGGTAGGTTGTCATGGTACACGGTCAAACGAATCTCTTCTAGGCCTTTCCCTCTACTCCAATCAACCAGCGTATTGATAATCATCTTATTGATGCCTTGCCCCCTGTATGAAGGTTTTGTGTACATAAAGCCCAAATAGGCATAGTCAACATGGTCTAGGTACGGGCGGGCCTTCTTGGCAATGGCATAGCCCGAACCAACAATTTCACCATCAATTTCTGCCACTACCACCTTGACCGTGTCATCGCCTACATAGGCAGCCAAATCATAATAACTGACGGGGTCTGGCCGTATACAGGGATCAAAAGGGCGTTCGGCTGTTATGAGCGCTTGCTCGAAAGCAAGAAGAACGGGCACATCTTCAGGCAGGGCATCGCGTACCTTTATTTCTTTCATGGTTCTTAAACTACGTTGATCTGTAAACCAAAATAGTCTTATTTCAATATTTTTACAAAAACTGCCAGTATGCATTTTTTATCGGAGGTAATCGAAAAATACATTGGGTCACATTCAGAAGACGAACCTGAACTGCTACGGCAGCTAACCCGTGAGACCCACTTGAAGGTAGTTCAACCACGTATGATCACCGGACATTACCAAGGGCGCATTTTGGCTTTGCTTTCAAAAATTATCGCCCCAAAGAACATTTTGGAGATTGGCACCTATACCGGTTATTCGGCCTTATGTCTTGCGGAAGGTTTACCGGCAGACGGGGCATTGCACACCATCGAAATCAACGAAGAACTGAGCGACCTACAACGCAAGTATTTTGACCAAAGCCCTTTCGGAAAACAAATTATGCAGTATGTGGGCGATGCCCTGAAGATCATTCCCCAAATGGATATCACTTTTGACCTGGTATTCATAGATGCTGAAAAGAAAAAGTACAATGCTTATTTGGATGCAGTGCTGCCCAAGGTGCGGTCTGGTAGCATTATACTGTCAGACAATGTTCTTTGGTCTGGAAAAGTAGTGGAACCACTTCAAAAATCGGATAAGGCCACCGAAGCACTATTGACTTATAACAAGCGTCTTAAAGACGATTCGCAGTTAGAAACGGTTATCTTGCCGGTTCGCGACGGTTTAACCTTGAGTAGAGTGCGCTGAGCCTAGGGTGCAGTCGATAAAACAGATAAGCGGAAAAAAGTCCGAATAGCATGCCAACGAGTATGTCTATCGGAAAATGTACCCCCACAAATATTCGGCTCATGGCAAACAGTATGGGCCAGAGAAAGAATACAGCTGACCACTTGATCTTCTTCCGCAGAAATAAGAAAATAAGTAAGGTAATTGAAAACGAGCTGGCCGCATGGCCCGAAAAAAAACTATAGTCTGTAGGGCTTTTGAGAATTCGTATCAGCGCATTGATCTCTTCGTCATTGTTGGGCCTAAGCCGGGCCACAAATTCTTTTGTAAGATCGGTGATCGTCAGCACCAACAAGACCATGATCAAAACGGTCAAAAGCCTGTAAAGGCCCTCGAGCTTGCCATGTTTGAGAAATAATAGGATGATGAACAGAAGAAATAAGGGAATCCAAGTCGAGATACTTGTTACAACAGACCAGAAGCCGTCATATTTTTCGATACCCAGACTATTAAGGTAAATGAAGGTATCGCGGTCCCATTCAAGTAATTTTTCGAACATCTGGATTATTTCCTTTTGATGGCCCCGGTCACCTCATCGACATTCTTCTTTACCTCATTCAGTTCATTGCGGATATCTTTGGTAATATCGGTATCGAGACCCTGTTTTTCGGCACTTTTTTGGATTTCCCGTTTGATGTCGTCAGTGGCATCGCGCAATTGGCGCATACCCTTGCCCAGGCCTTTGGCAATACCTGGAATCTTATCGGCACCAAAAACCATGACCACTATAAAGAGGATGAAAAAAATTTCGGCTCCGCTGATGAATAGAAAATGCATGGTACAAATATAACTTAAGTTGCCAAGTATGTAAAGGTAGGCTTCAAAATATGTTGGTTCGAGCACCGCCCAGAACAGATTGACGCCACTTATTATAAAAAAGGGTTCACGCGCTCACAACCTAACGGTTTGCCCTATTTAAACAAACAAGGCCCCGTTATTTCACGGGGCCTTTGATATGCTTGGTCGCACTGCTTTTCAAATTATTTGCCCTTGACGCTTTCCTTGAACTTATCAAAGTCTGATTTTTCGTCCTTTTTGGGCCAAGCATTGTTAGTGGTGTCGATATCAGCTGTTTCAAGCTTGGGATCTACAACAATGCCCACCAATTCTTTATCAGAAGAAACGACCCTTTTTACCTCAGCATCGTTCTTTCTCCAAATCTCAGGAGGATAGGTTACGTTTTCCTTGCTGCCATCGGCATAGGTATATTCTACGATCAAAGGCATGGGTATGCCACCTGGCTTGTCAAACGTTACCTCATAAATATACTTGGGTTCTTTGACTTTGGCCCTTTCTTCGGCAGTCATATTGTCCATCATAAACTCTTTCAAGGTCTGTGAGGTCTCTGAAGGTAGTTTGCCCTTCAATTCTTCATTATAGTCCTCGCTACCTTCCTCGGCCAAGTACACCAAAGGTGGCAAATCGGCTTCCGTCAAGTTACGGGCGGCCATGTATTCTTGCATTTCTTTGGTAGGCTTGTTTGTAACGTAGTATTTCTTTACATCTTTCACCCCTATATCCACATAATCGGTGGTATAGAACCAGCTTCTCCAGAACCAATCAAGGTCAACGGCAGAGGCATCTTCCATCGTTCTAAAGAAATCTTCCGGGGTCGGATGCTTGAATTTCCAACGCTGGGCGTATGTTTTGAATGCATGGTCGAACAATTCTTTTCCCATAACGGTCTCGCGCAAGATGTTCAGTGCAGTAGCCGGTTTACCGTAGGCATTCGGGCCCAATTGGTAAACGTTCTCTGGGTTCGACATAATGGGCGACAGGTACTCTTGGTCGCCCGCCATGTAAGGCACAATCTTGGCGGGATCTCCTCTTCTTGAGGGATATTTCTCGTTAGGGGCAATGGCCTCTGGGAAGTTCTTGCCAAACTCTTGCTCTGCCAAATACTGCATAAAGGTATCGAGGCCCTCGTCCATCCAGCCCCACTGGCGCTCATCAGAATTTACGATCATCGGGAAGAAGTTGTGCCCAACCTCGTGGATGATCACGCTGATCATGCCATATTTTACCCTATCGGAATAGGTACCATCTTCATTGGGGCGACCATAGTTCCAACAGATCATGGGGTACTCCATGCCTTGGTTCTTGGCGTGTACCGAAATGGCCTTGTGGTATGGATAGTCGAAGGTATGCTTCGAATAGGTCTTCAAGGTCTGCACCACTGCCTTGGTCGAATACTCTTCCCACAGAGGGTTGCCCTCTTTGGGGTACATCGATACGGCCATGACATCCCTTCCACCGATTTTAACGGCCTGCATATCCACAATAAATTTTCGGGATGTGGCAAAGCCAAAATCTCTGACCATTTTACCTGGCTCGGTCTTGAACTTCCACGTCTTTTTCTTCTCAGAGAAGCCCTTTTCGGCTGCTTCGGCCTCTTCTTGGGTCACGATGAGAACCGGTTTGTCGTATGACTTCTTGGCCTGCTCATAGCGCTTCATCATCTCTTTGGAATACACCTCTTTGCGGTTCTGCAAAACACCGGTAGCATCCAAAACATGGTCTGCCGGTACCGTGATGTTCACCTCGTAGTTTCCGAACGGTAGCGCAAACTCACCGCTTCCCCAAAACTGGTGGTTCTGCCATCCTTCCACATCGTTGTATACAGCCATTCTTGGAAAGAATTGGGCAATCACATAGGCCCTATTACCGTCTTTTGGAAAATATTCGTAGCCCGAACGAGCCCTATTTACGGTATGGTCAGGAATGTTGTACCACCACTTGATGGAAAACGATACCTTTTCACCACTTTTCAGGGGTTTGGGAATATCAACCCGCATCATGGTCTGGTTGATGGTATATGGTAATGGCTTGCCATTGGCATCCCTTACATATTCGATGTTGAACCCGCCATCGAAGGGTTCGGTCATGTACTCACTTGCAAATGAGCTCGTTCTATAGGCCAGGGGCACTCCACCACCGTCTCTCAGGGGAGACTTTGAATCTTTGGCCCGCACGTTCTGGTCAAGCTGCACCCAAAGAAACTCTAGGTCGTCGGGCGAATTGTTGTGGTAGGTAATGGTTTCTTCGCCATAGATCTTGGCATTTTTGTCATCGAGCTCGATGTCCATTACATAATCGGCCTGATTTTGGTAGTAATCTGGGCCTGGTTTGCCCGTTGCCGAGCGATAGGTATTCGGGGTCGAAAACTCTTCATAGAGTTGTTTAAACCTACTCTGGTTGTAGTGACCCGGTTTTCTTTCTTCTTTTTTCTCCTCTTCTTGGGCAACCAAAGTCGCCGCAAAAAGAAACAAAACAGAAGCAAAATAGTACTTGAATTTCATCATTTTATATCTGGATTTTATAGCTGTGAAAAATAATTCATTTTTAACAGTTCCCTAAGCTAGGTTCATAAATTTAACATTCCTTTATTATTCTCTTTGATGAGCACAAAGCTCTTCTTTTTGCCCAGGTATTTGATGTGCACCACGTTCTTCTGATCTTCGAACAGATCGGTCAGCACCTCGTTCTGCACGGCGATGGACGACCGTTGCGAAAGGTTTACGTCCAACACTTCCAAATAGCAGATTATAACGTCGTTATCGTAACGTTTTCCCAAGAAATTGAATGAAACGGGCTGGTCGTCCAACAAAACGGAAAACTTGGCCCGGAGGTATTTTTCGATGTATGCCTCAGCAAAATCAGCCTCTTTTTTAGTGGCCAGCTCGGGGTCTATTTCGTAGCGCTCTTCCAATACACGCTCGAGGTCATCGATAAAAATGCGACTGGTGATTTGCAGGGCATCATCTTTCTCTGAATAATTGACATTGGTGACGCTGACATAAAACTTGTGGGCTTGGCTAAATGAAGACAATACAACCAGGCCCAAAATCAAAATGCCACTTCTAAAAAGATTCATTCTTAATTTCTTCATCGCGTAAAAATAAGCAAACTGTATGCCATTTTTTGTTAATGGGTTTGTGGTGTTTGGTGTTTGGTGTTTGGTGTTTGGTGTTTGGTGTTTGGTGCTAAAAATCAAAACCATGAACACCAAACCATAAACCCTAAACTTTCATCCAACATCAAACATCTGACCCCGTGCACCCAGCATCCAGCATCCAGCACCCAGCATCCAGCATCCAGCATCCAGCATCTAGCATCTAGCATCTAGCATCCAGCAAACCTAGTCCAATCCATTGTTTTTTCTATACACTTCGCTTTTGTCTATCATAAATTGCCATATGCGCAATTGGTCACCTGAATTCACCACTCCGCTAAAACCGGGATCTGCCTCACAGAAATACATAAAATCGGCAATGCGGTCTTTCGGAATTTTCAGGGTATCGATGAACAGTGAGTCAACAATACTCTGTTGAACCCGCTCGGTTTGGGCATATTTTCTGTCGATGGCCACCCGCTTTTTCAACATTTTGGTACGCCCCGTAATGGCATTGATCAGCGGGTTCAACGATAGTGCCCCACCTGCCCCAAATCCACCGGCACTGCCTGTGAAAGCCATTTTAGATGCTTCTTGCAATTTTCGCTCGCTTTGGGTCGGAATTTTTTGCCGTGCATTGGGCAAACCCAATGCCTCGGCACTCACATCTTGCGGCAACTCCAATTTATCTGCGTCTTTCGAAAGATCGCCGGTCAGGTCAAACGGCTGTACAACAACTTCTTGCAGTTCGTTCACAAACGGTTCCAATGGAACGTTCACAAAGCTTGTATTATAGATCAAGCGTGTAACGGGCAACTTCTTACTCTTGAACTGCACGGCCAAGAATACCAGTGTGTCGTTCAATTTTACCGGTATGCTGAAATGGCCTCTGGCATCGGTTATGGTGGCCTTTTTTGAGGTGGCGTTGCGCACCACCACCCCCGTAACGTCTTCGCCATTGGCAAGCACCCTGCCCTGTAAGTCTTTTACCGGGGTATTTTGTGCCAGTGCCGGCTGAAATAACAGTAGCACCATTAATGATAGGAAGCTACTCCTCATCCAGTTCTTTCAAAAATTGCTTGCTTTGGGTCACCAAAAAATCAATGAGCTGAAACTCATTTTCCTTTTTCAACAGGGCTTTGGAAGGAATGCGTTCGTCACAATACACCAAAAAAGCCCCGATTTTGTCTTGTGGCAACCGAAGATCGACCACAAAAAATTCGTCGTCGTAAATGTGGCGCAAAACTTCGCTTACCTTAAGTGTTTCGCGCTCAGGGGTATCAGGATTTTTATCAACGTTGAGCAACGCTTTAAAAATGTTCACAACATTAAGGCCGTCGCGCATACCCCGTACGGTACGTGACTCGGCAATATTCTCTACCTCTGTGGCACGGTCAATCTCATACTCGTACCGTTTAAAATCCTCGTTCTTTACCTCCAAAAAACGTTCTTGGTCTTCAGGGGTTACCACCACTTCATCCAATTCAGTGACCTTTTCGGTAACCTCTACCACCAAACGGCGGTTGTCAATGATCTCTTGGGTTACCTGAACGATTTCAAGTTGATAGTTTACGGCAGTGAACACCAACTGATCACCCGCCTTTACACGAATGGCAAACCGCCCGTTTTTGTCGGTGATGGTAGCAAAGCCGGTCGTTGAGTTGATAACATTCTCGTTCTCAACATTGTTGCCACGGTACAGCACTTGACCCCTAAGAAGGGTGCGGCCATCATCTTGCGCATGCACATACCCAATCGACAAAAATAGAAGGAGAAAAAAGGCGGAAAATTTCATTGCAGTCATTTAGTTAAAGGTAAAGAAAACCCATGAACACCTATTTTGAAAATTTGCCACCTCTAAACTTTTGTTAATTATTGGCCATACCCCTTAAAACCATTGAACAGGCGCCTAAAAAAGTGGCGTTCGGCATCGCTTTTCCGTTTACCCATACTCCGCTGCATTTTGACGTATAAAATTAGGATGGTACAAAGAGAAAGTTACTTTTGTTAGTCTGGTCATATTTCCCTGTAAATGTCTTACATTATGAGAACTGCGTATTTAATTTTGACAATGATTTTGGCCACTGGTCTTTCGGTGAGCGGCCAGGTAAAGATTGGTGACAATCCACAGAACATAGACCCCAATTCGGTTCTTGAGCTGGAAAGCAGTTCGCGGGTGTTGGTCATCTCACGAATGGGCGATTCACAGATGAACAGTCTAACTCCGCTACGCGGGGCTCTGGTGTACAATACCGATACCCAATGTGTGCATTATTACGATGGCACCCAATGGGTAAACCTTTGCAGTGAACAGAATACTACCAATGTGAGCCTGACCTTGAACGAAGATGAGCTAGTACTGACCGATAGCGATGGAAACACAGTGAGTGTAACCCTAGAAGGGGTTGGGGTGCAAACCTTTTCTGCCGATCCCGTGGTAAACAATCAAGCTACTGTGGTCATAACCCAAACAGGAGACAATTTTAATTTTGAGGTAGGTACCATTACCGGCGAAAATATTGTTGATGGTTCCATCAATGGATTTCTAGATATTCAGTTCAACTCTATCAGTGCGGATCAATTGGCACCCAATTCTGTTGGGCAAGAAGAACTGCAAGACAATACAGTGGCCGATGCCGAAATCGATTATGATCTGGTTACACTGCAAGATTTTAACAACGATGCAGGCTTTATTACGGGGGCCGATATAGTAAGTGGCGACACCCCTAACGCCATTGTTGCTGGATCAGATGGTGGCGCGTTCTATGATGATAGCGGATTACAGACACAGATTACGAACAACGAAACGGCCATTACCAACCATATTGCCAATGATGGGGATTTGGATGATCAGAATGAGTTAGTGGTTAGTGGTGTTTTGCAAACTGATGGTACACTTTTACTTAATCGAGCTGGAGGTAACCCACCCGTAAACATAGATCTCTCATCTTTAGATAACGCTGGCACTGATAATCAGGATTTGGCCAATGTATTGAGTGTGAACAATAGTGCAGGAGGTTCTAAAATTACCAACTTGGGCACCCCAACTGCTGATGCCGATGCCGCTACTAAAAAATATGTCGATGATGAGATTGCAGGGATACCTGCTGGTTCTGATAATCAAACCTTAAGTGTAAACAATAATAATCTTTCAATTACAGGGGGCAATACAGTACCCTTACCTATTACACAAGTTACTGGCGGAGCAAATGTAAATGTAACGGGCACGGGGACAAATGCAAACCCGTATATAATAAATGCTAGTGCTGGGGGACCACCAGCTGACGGATCAGAAACCATCATAAATGGCGGTACCGGCATTTCTGTTAGCGGGGTAGGTACCAGTGTTGACCCATACCTCATCGAAAACACTATACCTGCTGCTGATGGAGATGAAACTATTTTAACAGAGGGGACCAACATTACCATCACAGGTACTGGTACGGCTGCTTCCCCATATGTAATTAATGCAACTGGAAGTACAAATACAGATGAACAACAGTTGACATTAGAACCTGGTAATCTTCTTACTTTAGAAAATGGAGGTACACCTATTGACCTTTCTCCCTTTTTAGATGACCAAACTGCTACAGATGTTCCATTCACGACTTATTTGACGCTTACAGAACCAAATACGCAATTAGCAATTCAACAGCTCAAAGATGAGCTTGATGCCGCTGTTTTAACCGGTGGTGGGGAAATCAACACCGGCAATAATGTTGGGATTGGAGGTATTGGCCCTTTTTTGCAAAAAAATGCTTCAATACTAGAATTTAAAAATATTAATGTGGGGTCGGCAAAGGTCACTATAACCGATGATGTTGCCAATAACGAGATTGACATCGATATTGATGAAACTCAACTTATCTTAAATGACACTCAGATTCAATTGGCGACCCCAACCGACTACGACGGGGACACCAACAACGAGAACAACGTGCAGGAGGCCCTGAACGCAATCGCCAGCATCAGCTCCGACGACCAGAACGACTCCGAGGTGCCACTGGCGACCCCAACCGACTACGACGGGGACACCAACAACGAGAACAACGTGCAGGAGGCCCTGAACGCAATATCTACAGAAAATTTTGCGGAAAGTGATTTAATTCTTGGTGCAGATAGAACCCATGATTTAGGAGGGAACGATTTGTACTTGATTAATGGGAGTATTGGAATTGGGGCCATCCCTGCCACCCCACAAAGTCAATTGGATGTAAACGGACAAATACAAACGAGAAGTGGATTCGCAGCAAATATAGGAACGGCCAATCAGCCTAGCTATGGTTTCTCTACAGAAGCAACCATGGGAATGTATCGTGCGGGAGTAAGTCAATTGGGCTTTTCAACCAACGGCATTCAGGCCATAATTATTGATTCGAACAGAGATATAGGTATTGGCCAAAATTTTGACAATACAAATGTTTTAGAGCGCTTACATGTGGATGGCAATATTCGCGCTGATGGAGATTTTATTTCAAATGGAACAACTCTAAGTGTTCCGGATTACGTCTTCCAACACTATTTTACGGGCTTTTCTGAAATTGACCCAAACTATACTTTCAAAAGCCTTGCCAACATTGAAAATTTCTTAAAAAAGAACCACCACCTGCCCGGTATCAAATCGGCAGCCCAAGTCAAAGCAGAAGGGGTATGGAACTTAAGCGAATCAAACCTCAAAAACCTCGAAAAAATAGAAGAGCTGTTTCTGTATACCATCGAGCAAGAAAAGAAAATCAAGGCTTTGCAAGAACAGAACCAAGAACTGAACAGCGAACTGCAGGCCCTTAAAAAAGACATGGCCGAAATCAAGGCGATGTTAAAAGCCAAAAACTAAAGATTGAAACAATTTCTCAACATAGCATTTTTATTGGGTGTGACCTTGACCTATGCCCAAACCGCCCTTTATAACAGCGGTAACCTACGGGTGCACGGTACTGGGCAAATGGGCTTTCATACCGACCTTGTCAACAACGGCACCTTTGATGCCAACCAAGGGCTGGTCGGGTTTTATGGGGTGGCGCCGATCAGGGTCTCGGGGGCCTTCCCCACACAATTTCAAGATATGGAGATCATGGTGGCAAACGGCCTTTTACTCGATACCCCCATGGCCGTGGCCAACAATGCCAATTTTATCGACGGTGACATCATCACCCCCAAAAACATCATCGACGTCTATTTTGAGTTTATGGACGATGCCTTTTTTACAGGCGAGAACGACTTGGCCAAAGTAAATGGCTTTGCAGCGGTTTCGAACAAGCAGTTCTTTTCGTTTCCGGTAGGCGATGAAGACCAACTGCGCCCCTTGGTCATGGATTCTGACCGTACCAACGAACTGGCCCGCTGCGCCTATTTTTTTGAAAATCCATCAAACCCAACATCATTGCCAGAACGGTTTGACATTGATGATAAAGTACGTGACATCGGCGGCATCTCTTCAAACGAGTTTTGGGTGCTGCAGGGCAGTGTACCCTCTACCGTTACCATCAGTTGGAACCCCCGAAGCAATCTTTCTGCCTTGGCGACGCTGCCTGAAGACCTAGTGGTTGTGGCATACAATATTGCGGCCCGGCAATGGGTAGTTTTGGGCAATACGGCCTTTGGTGGCGACATACAACAGGGCTTTATAACCTCTGAAAAGTTTCTGCCCAACGACTTTGCGGCCATTACCTTTGGCACTGTACCCTTGCCCACCGACACGTTTGCAGTGAACAACCCCACGTTGGGCAATTACTTTTTGAGTCCTGATGGGGACGGCATCAACGATTTTCTGGTCATAGAGGGCATGGAGGCTTCGCCCAACAACTCGCTGAGAATTTTTAACCGATTTGGGCAAAAGGTTTACGAGAAATTTAATTACACCAATGAGTTCAACGGGTTCTCGAACCTTGATAATCTTGTGATCAACCGCGAAATCGGGCTTCCTGAGGGGGTATACTTTTATTTGGTAACCTTAGACGATTTAGAGCTTGAATATCAGGGATTTCTGTTTTTGAACCGATAGTGCCAACTCAATGATTGTTTCGATAGAACACAGCATATTTTTTGCTTTTTTGAAAAGGGCACCGTATTTGTTACAACCGTAATGTATAAGTTTGTTATCTAAACTTTCATCACCGATGCAACGACGTTCTTTTATCAAAAACTCTGGCATGGCCGGTTTGGCCATCGCTGCACTGCCCCAAAATGTCTGGGCCTCGCCGCAAGAGTTCTCAACCGAAGAATTAATGGGCAAGGCCGATATTGAACTTTTTGGCGAGGGCATCAACCTGCGAAAAGAGGCCCATGATGCCTTTGTAAAAATGAGGGCTGCCGCCGAAAAAGATGGTTTTGCCATTCAAATGGTATCGAGTTTTCGTGATTTTTACCGTCAACAGTCGATTTGGGAGCGAAAATATATTCGATATACCGAAGACGATGGTATGCAACCGATGGAGGCCATCGAAAAAATCATCCAATATTCTACCATACCGGGCACCAGCAGGCACCATTGGGGCACCGATATCGACATCATCGATGGCAATGCACAGACCAATGGCGATGTACTGGTTCCAGAAAAATTTGAAAAAGGGGGGCCTTTTGAAGGTTTTAAGCTTTGGCTCGATGAAAATGCGGAGAAGTTCGACTTTCACTTGGTCTATACCAACGATCCCCGGCGCAAGGGGTTTAAGTATGAACCTTGGCACTACAGCTATGCCCCGCTTGCTATTCCGATGCTTACCGCCTACCGTAAACTCAATGTGGTGAAGTTGTTGTCGAAAGAAGATTTCTTGGGATGCGATCACTTTACCACTGGTTTTTTGAAGACCTACATCCAAGACAATATTTTGGACATCAACCAAGACCTTCTTTAGTGTTTTTTGTATCTTACCAATGTATTGAACACGAACAGCCATGAGAAGTAGGGGCAGCTGGAAAATCCGTATACTTATTGGTCTGGCCATTGTGGCCTTCGCCTTTGTGCAACGATGCAGCAATAAAGAAGAAAACCCATACACCGGAAGGGTCCAGAACATCAACATGACCGCAGAGCAAGAGATTGCCATCGGCCTTCAAAGTGCCCCGCAAATGGCGCAGCAGCACGGAGGGCTTTACCCAGACGAGCGCTTGCAGGCTTTTGTTGATGCCGTGGGCAAAAAATTGGTGAACAACAGTATTGCCCGCGAAACGCCCTACCAATACGATTTTCACCTTTTGGCAGACGATAAAACCATCAATGCCTTTGCCTTGCCGGGTGGGCAATGCTTTATCACCTATGCCCTTTTCAAGGAACTCAACGAAGCGCAGTTGGCCGGCGTACTGGGGCACGAGATAGGACATGTCATCGGGCGCCATTCGGCCGAGCGAATCGCTGAGACCAATTTTTGGAGAACCGTATCAATGGGTGCCAGTGTTGGTGCCGATGCAGGCGATATAGTGGGCAGTATCGGCCAAAACACCTTGTTGAAAAATGGCCGTGGCGATGAATTGGAAAGCGATGAACTGGGTGTGCTATTTATGATGCAGGCGGGTTATGATCCCTATGAAATGATAGAGGTGATGAAAATATTGAAAGCGGCGGCAGGTCCCAACAGGGTTCCTGAGTTTCAAAGTACCCACCCTGATCCCGAGAACCGTATTGAAAAAATCAAAGCGGCCATCGAAAAGTATAAAGGTCGATGATATCTACCATTGAACGATAATTTGCCACATTAGAACGCTTTTTTGTATCTTTATTTTTCCCGAATGCTTACTCCTTGGATTTAATCCCTTATAGCTGTGAATGATCAATGACGAAAACAGACTATATGGGGACACTATTACACTTCAAAAATCTTTACATCGAAGCCTTTGACAACTGTAAACCGGAATTTCTGGTCATATGTTTAAAAGTGTATTCGGTATTCTGCGCAATAATGCTTTCGTTGGGCCTTTATGCGCTTTTGTACCGCGTTTTTACCGGGTATGATTTTTAAAATTCATTTACTCTTTTACTTGAACACTATATTTGTAAATGAAAAAAACCCATTGCTTGGCAATGGGTTTTTTGATTGATGAAAAACCCCGTATTACTTTTTCATAGCAGCTTTCAAGACTTTTAGGGCATCCATTGCGTTCGAAAGCTCGGCGTGCTTTACAGCGGTAAAGCCCTTGTCGCACCTTCTTTTGACATCGGCACCATTGGCCAACAACACTTGCAAGATCTCTGCCTTGTTATAACGTGCGGCATAATGGATGGGGGCCATTCCCAAAGATTTCTGGTTTACATCTTCCCCAAGCTCGATCATTTTTTTTACGGTGGCGACATCGCCCTTCATAATGGCCGTGCAGAAAGAATTCAGTTTAAAGTCTTCAATTAGGTCAATGTCTTTTGTAACTTTGACCGGCCCTTTCAGGGCACTGACCTGTGCGACACCAAAGGCACAGACCAACAACAGTGTTAGGATCGTTTTTTTCATGATGAATAATTTTGATTTAGATATGATTGACATCTAAATAGACGACAACAAAAGCCAACCGTTACATGATTAACAATTAAATAACTCAATTTTAACAAGATGCGCAACGAGAAGGACTCTTTTATAATTTTTCAGCAATAAATGGCGCATTTCAAAGCAAATAAGTGAATTTACACCAACTGATTTTTGACTCCCTATGAATAAGAAAGTTATCTTGATGATTTTGGATGGATGGGGAAAATCTCCCAACCCAGAAGTATCTGCCATAGAAAAGGCGAACACCCCGTTTATCGATTCCCTTTACACGAAATATCCCAACGCCGAATTGCTGACCGATGGCATGAACGTAGGACTGCCCGAGGGGCAGATGGGAAATAGCGAAGTAGGCCATATGAATCTGGGTGCCGGTAGGATCGTTTACCAAGATCTGGCCAAAATCAACAAGGCTGTCAAAGAAGATACCTTAAAAGACGAACAGGTGTTGGCAGAAGCGTTTGAGTATGCCAACAAGAATGGTCGAACGGTCCATTTCTTGGGTTTGGTCAGCAATGGTGGGGTACACAGCCATATCGATCACCTGAAGGCCCTTGTAAAAGCGGCACATGACAAAGGTGTTGCCCGGTCGTACATCCATGCCTTTACCGATGGGCGCGATGTTGATCCAAAAAGCGGAAAAGGTTTTCTGCAAGAGGTGGTCGATTTTTGTCGGGACAAGAACACTAAGTTGGCATCGGTCATCGGCCGTTATTATGCGATGGATAGGGATAAGCGTTGGGAGCGGGTCAAATTGGCCTATGACCTGATGGTACACGGTAAGGGAGAAGTTTTCGATGATGTCTCGCAGGCCATGCAGCAAAGCTATGACAATGGTATCACCGATGAGTTTATAAAGCCTATACTGCTCGATGAAAATGGAACAATAAAAGACGGTGATGTAGTCATATTCTTCAACTTCAGAACAGACCGTGGCCGTGAACTTACCGAAGTGCTCAGCCAAAAAGATATGCATGAGCACAACATGCATAAATTAGACCTGTATTATGTTACCATGACCAATTATGACGATACGTTCAAAGGGGTCAAGGTAATTTACGACAAAGAAAACATCAGCGAAACCTTGGGCGAGGTATTGTCAAAACATGGCAAAAAGCAGATACGGATTGCCGAGACCGAAAAATATCCGCATGTCACTTTTTTCTTTAACGGTGGTCGAGAAGAACCCTTTGAAGGTGAAGAGCGTATTCTGTGTCCTTCGCCCAAGGTAGCCACATATGACCTCAAGCCCGAGATGAGCGCATATGAGATAAGGGATGCCATTATTCCGAAGCTAAAAGAAGGTACTGCTGATTTTATCTGTCTGAACTTTGCGAACCCTGACATGGTGGGGCATACCGGTGTGATGGAAGCCGCTATAAAGGCATGTGAAACAGTAGACGAATGTGCAAAAGATGTGATTACCGCTGGTCAAGAAAACGGTTATTCAACCATTGTTATAGCCGACCATGGCAACTGCGATACGATGATCAACCCCGATGGTAGCCCCAATACGGCGCATACTACCAATCCCGTGCCGTTGATAGTGGTCGATAACGATATCAAAGAAGTAAAAAGTGGTGTACTGGGCGATATTGCCCCCAGCATCTTGAAAATGATGGGAATTGAAAAACCTGCGGCCATGACCAGACATGCCTTAATTTGATTTCGACCTTGACAATCCATTAATCGAATTCGACTTATCTTTGCCCACATGTTGAAAATCAAGACACTGGAAGAAATAGAGTTGATGCGCGAAAGCGCATTGGTAGTCTCAAAAACGTTGGGCATGCTGGCTTCTGAGATAAAGCCCGGTGCGAATCCGTTGAAGCTCGACAAAATGGCCGAGGAATTTATTCGTGACCATGGTGCCGAACCTGGATTTTTAGGTATGTACGATTTTCCGAACACCTTGAACTGGAGTCCGAATGCACAAGTTGTGCATGGTATCCCCAACGATGAGCCCTTGAAAGACGGCGATATCGTCTCAGTCGATTGTGGAGCCTTGAAAAATGGATTTTACGGCGACCATGCCTATACGTTTGAAGTTGGTGAAGTGGCGGAAGAGACGAAGAAATTACTAAGAGTCACCAAAGAATCTTTGTATATAGGCATTCGCCAATTCAAGGCCGGAAACCGCGTCGGTGATGTCGGCTATGCCATTCAAAACTACTGTGAAAGCCATGGCTATGGTGTGGTTCGAGAATTGGTGGGCCATGGTCTGGGCACCAAACTGCACGAAGCACCCGAAATGCCCAATTATGGCAAGAGAGGCAGGGGCAAGAAATTTGTCGACGGTCTGGTCGTGGCCATTGAACCCATGATCAATATGGGCACCCGACGCATAAAACAACTAAAGGACGGTTGGACAATTCTTACCGCCGATGGCAAGCCAAGCGCTCATTTTGAACATGACGTGGCATTGGTCAATGGAAAGCCCGAGCTTTTGTCAACGTTTCAATACATCTATGAGGCATTGGGCATCGAAACAGATGAGGAAGCCGAATTCAGAAGCAAACAACTTCAGCTCTAATCATTCTTTCCCTTTTAAGCGCTAGAATGAAAAAGGCATTCAAATATCTGCTCAATCTTTTGCCAAGGCCCTGGTTGATCAAGTTAAGCTTTTTTATACGCCCGTTTCTTGCCTTTTTCTTCAAGGGCAAAAAATACACGGATCCCATTGATGGGAAAAGCTTTCGGAGCTTTTTACCGTACGGATACGAAAATCCACGTGAGAATGTACTCTCGCCCTCTACCCTTTCGCTAGAACGCCATCGCCTGCTCTGGTTGTTCCTGAAAAACGAAACGGATTTTTTTAAGAGCAACCTGAGGGTGCTCCATTTTGCACCTGAGCAGGCATTCTATAAACGGTTCAAAAAACTAAGGAACATCACATATGTTACTACTGACTTAAATTCTCCCTTAGCTGATATCAAAGCCGATATATGTAACTTACCCTTTGACAATAACTCCTTTGATGTGGTGCTGTGCAATCACGTTTTAGAGCATATACCCGATGACAAAAAGGCAATGCAAGAGCTCTATCGCATTATGAAACCGGGCGGTTGGGGCATTTTTCAGGTTCCTCAAGACCTGGGCCGTGCCACCACTTTTGAAGATGACACCATTACCGACAAGAAAGAAAGGGCCAAAATTTTTGGCCAGTATGACCATGTACGCATTTACGGCATGGATTATTTTGAGAAGTTGGGAGAAGTGGGTTTCAAGGTTAAGGCGGTTGATTATACCCGACAACTTTCAGAAGAAGAAATAAACAGGTACCGTTTGGCCAAGGGCGAACTGATACCGCTGGTAGCCAAATGATCACTCTAGCACCAAAGCCTCAAAACCGCTGGTCATAAACTCTTGTGTTTCCCCCTTTTCATCCAAATAAATGATATAGGCCTCCAAGTCGGTCTGTTCTTTCAATACCTCTTTCGATTCTTGAAGCTCCATGGCCATAAAGGCCGTAGCAAAGGCATCGGCAGTAGCGCAATCGTCAGCGATCACACTGGTGGCCAACACATTTGAATTCTTGGTATAGCCCGTATTCGGATCTATGGTATGCACATACTTTTTACCTGTGTTTGGGTCTATGCGGAACTTTCGATAATTGCCCGATGATGCCATGGCCTTGTCTTTTAGGGCAATAATTTTTTTGAGCCTTCTGCCGTTCTCGACCTGGGGATCATCGATGCCAACAGACCAAGGCTTATCAGAAATAACATTGATGCCCTTGGCCAATATTTCTCCACCTACCTCGATGAGGTAATTAGCGATTCCCCTTTGGTCGAGCATTTTTCCCAATCGGTCAATAGCGTACCCTTTCGCAATGGCATTGAAATCGAACCGAATACCTGAATATTTTTTTGAAACCGTGTTGTCTGGTTTCAGTTGCACCTTTTCCCATCCAACAAATTGCAGTAAACTGTCTACGGTGATGCTGTCCATTTCTTTTTGCTCACCAGGGCCAAAACCCCATGCATCTACCAACACGCCCACTGTGGGGTCAAAATAGCCTTTGGTTTTTTGGTGGACTTCTTTTGACAACAGAAACACCTCTTTGAACATATCATCGACCACAAGAGTGGTGTCACCATTGTTGATTCTTGAAATATCTGAGGTGGAAATATAGGTGGACATCGATTTATTGACCACTGCAAACACCGAATCGATATCTTTTTGGTAATCCAATTGCCGGTCAGCGATAAAAGTAATGGCATAGGTAGTGCCCAAAGCCCGGCCCATATGTTGGTTCTTTACCCATTGCTCAGGAGCGCAACCAAGGCAAAGTGTCAGTAAAGCAATTATTGTCAACCGTTTTTTCATGTGATCTCGATCAAACCCTGATATTCTACTATATAGTCTTCATTCAGATACACCGGCAGTTCCCTGTTTGTTGCATTCGACAGGCCCACACCGGCATAATAGGTCTTGGCCTCGAACTTTGCTGCATGCCGCTTTACCTTCTGCATCAGCTCATCATCATAAACCGAAGGGTCTGAAGGGTATTCGATATTACGCACCACAATAAAGTGCAATTGCTTTTCTTTTAGGCATACGAACTGCGGATTCTTTTTCGGTTTACTGTTCACCGCCATAAATTCAAACCCTTGCGCCTGCAGCTCTCTGCCCACGATGTTCATTGCCAAATTGTGCAACTCTTGTTTGGTAAGTGCCCTTCTCTCTTCCATTTATAAAAAAACCGATGCATGGGCATCGGTTTGGTTATTTGCGTTTCTGAAATTATCCTCCAAAATCATCGAACCTGATATTCTCGTCAGGAATTCCAAAGTCTTCGCCCATTTTCTGTACGGCCTTGTTCATCAATGGTGGCCCACAGAAATATAGTTCTATATCTTCGGGTGATTCATGGTGGTTCAAGTAGTGCTCAATCACACAATTATGTATGAAACCAACAAAACCATCACCTTCTTCGTCATTAATGTCTTTTTTAACTTTCCAGTTATCTTCTTCCAATGGTTCAGAGAGCGCCATATAAAACTTAAAATTCGGATACTCTTTCTCCAATTGTTTAAAGTGGTCAATATAGAAAAGTTCCCGTTTAGATCGTCCACCGTACCAATAGGTAACTTTTCTATTGGTTTTCATGGTCTTGAACAAATGGAATAGATGTGATCGCATTGGCGCCATTCCTGCACCACCACCGACATATAACATTTCGGCATCTGAGTCTTCATTGATGAAGAATTCACCGAATGGTCCTGATATTATAACCTTATCACCTTTCTTCCTTGAAAATATATAAGAAGAAGCAATTCCTGGGTTAACGTCCATCCAGCCATTTTTTGAACGGTCCCAAGGTGGGGTGGCAATACGAACGTTCAACATAATTTCGCGCCCTTCGGCTGGGTAAGAGGCCATGGAGTAAGCCCTTTCAACGGTTTCGGTGTTCTTCATTACCAAGGGCCAAAGGTTGAACTTGTCCCACTCGGTTTTGAACTTTTCGGGATCATCATGCTCTTCGGGGTGCGCAGTAATGTCTATGTCCTTGTACTGGATTTCACAGGGTGGAATTTCAATCTGGATGTACCCTCCTGCCTTATAGTTCATGTCTTCTGGGATCTCGACCACGAACTCTTTGATAAACGAGGCCACATTGTAGTTTCTGACCACAGTGGCTTCCCATTTTTTGATACCGAACACCTCTTCAGGAATGGTGATTTCCATGTCTTGCTTGACCTTCACCTGACAGGCCAAACGGGCGCCCTCTTGCAGCTCTCGCTTAGAAAAATGGGGGGTTTCGGTCGGTAAAGGCTCGCCGCCACCTGATAGTACATGGCACTCGCACTGTATGCAGGTTCCCCCGCCACCACAGGCCGATGGTAGAAAGATTTTTTTGTTGCCTAAGGTAGTCAAGAGGGAGTTACCAGATTCGACCTCAAGCTTTTTTTCACCATTGATGGTTATCGTTACGGGGCCCGAAGGTGAAAGCTTTTCCTTTGTAATAAGCAGCAACGCCACCAAAAGCAAAATCAAGATAAGAAACGCAACTACGGTAATCAAAATGGTACCTGCGGTACTGGTAGCTAATATCATTTTTCTTCGTTTATGACTTCGTTAAATGAAACCTCTTTTTCTTTGTCTTCCAACTCTTTTTTCACTTCTTCTTTATCAACCTTTTCTACAGTGGTCGGCATAGGCTGTTCTGGCGGTTCGTTGTCACCGGTGAGCATGCCCCCAAAACTCTGAAAACCGATGCCCATAAGGCCGGTAATAATAAAGGTGATGCCCAACCCACGTAGTGGAGCCGGCACATTGGAGTACCGTATTTTCTCGCGGATGGCCGCGATTGCCAAAATGGCCATGAACCAGCCGATACCAGAACTAATACCGTAGTTTAGTGCCAAACCCAAGCTAGGTATTTCACGAGCCTGCATAAACAGGGAACCACCAAGTATGGCACAGTTTACGGCAATCAATGGCAAGAAAATGCCCAATGAATTATAAAGTGCCGGTGAAAATTTTTCTACCACTATTTCAACCAATTGCACCATGGTCGCAATTGTAGCAATGAACAAGATGAAAGACAAAAAACTTAAATTGTATTCTGCGTACTCAGGCCCCAACCATGCCAATGCCCCTTCTTGAAGCAAGTATTTATCCAATAACCAGTTGAGTGGTACTGTAACACCCAATACAAAAATGACGGCCGCACCAAGACCAACGGCGGTGCTGACCTTTTTCGATACAGCCAAATACGAACACATTCCCAAGAACACGGCAAAAACCATGTTATCGATGAATATTGACTTGAAAAATAATTCTATATGCTCTAACATCTGAAATATATTTTATGCTTCTTCTATCAATGCCCTATTGCGAGATCGTTGAACCCAGATTATGATACCAACCACAATCAATGCTGCTGGTGGAATGATCATAAAACCATTGTTTTCATAGCCGATTGAATATAACCCAGTTTTTGCTATGGGGTCACCCAATACCTGGTAACCCAGCAACGTTCCAGAACCCAATAGTTCCCTAAAAAACCCGACAATTATAAGAATGACACCATAGCCCAATGCATTGCCAATGCCGTCTAAAAACGAGCGCCAAACACCATTGCCCAACGCAAATGCCTCAAAGCGCCCCATGATGATACAGTTTGTAATAATCAACCCAACAAATACAGAAAGCGTCTTGCTCAACTCATATGCAAAAGCTTTTAATACCTGGTCAACGATAATTACCAATGCTGCAATGACCACAAGTTGAACGATAATTCTAATTTTAGAAGGAATAATATTGCGCATCAAAGACACGACCACATTACCCACCCCCAAAACAAAAATTACCGATATGGCCATTACTATTGAGGCTTTAAGCTCGGCCGTTATCGCCAATGCTGAACAGATACCCAATACCTGAATGGTTATTGGGTTATTGTCCGTCAATGGGTCCAAAATCAAATTTGCATCTTTTTTTGAAAGTAGTGCCATCTTAGTTATTTCTTAATGTTTCCAAATAGGGTCTATAGATTTTCAGAGTTTCGTTGATCATAGCAGTTACTCCATTGCCAGTAATGGTGGCACCTGCCAACGCATCAACCTCATTGTCATCTTTATCTTGGTTCAAAGGGTCATTGTTACCCTTTACCACGGCTATGCCCTTAAAGCTGTTTCCATCTAAAATGGATTCCCCTTTAAAGTCGTCCATAAAAAAGCGCATTTTAATATTTGCCCCAAGCCCGGGAGTTTCGGCCTTATGGTCAAAATAAACACCCTGAACAACCATGCCCTCATCGAGGGAGATATAGCCCCAAATCGCATCCCAAAGACCTTTACCGTACATGGGGAGAATGTAGAATTCCTTTCCATCCTTTTCCCCTATAAATATTGGGAACTTGGCCTCATTGCCTTTTTTAAGGGCGTTCAATTGTTTTTTCATATCGATAAGGAAAGCCTCTGGGTCTTCTTGGGCATTTCCGTTGAGATCGATGACCAATTGTTTTTTGATATACTTTGAAAATTCTTCCTCGACCCTTTCGGTGGGAACAAAGTTTACCCCACTATCGCCATCGTTCTCGTTAACACCCATGGCGTAGAGAATGTTCTGCTGTTTTTCTAAACGCTCGTTCTTCTCGATGGCCGGGCGCAGACTAGAGGCCAAAAAAGCCAATATCGATCCCACGACGGCCACCATGATGGTCGCGAAAATTACGGTATACGTGTTCTTTTCGGTATTGATTGCCATAGTTATTAAACAGTTTCAGCTTTAAGTGCTTGTTTTTCTTCAGAAATTCTAGGATAAATTTTGGCGTTTTGCCATCTTTTAAATCGTCTTCTGATATTGCCCCTTATGACATAGTGGTCAATTGTGGGCGCAAAGACGTTCATCAACAGAATGGCCAAGAACACCCCTTCTGGATAGGCCGGGTTAAACACACGGATCATGACCGATAGAAACCCTATCAAAAATCCGTAGATCCATTTTCCCCTATTGGTCTGTGAGCCTGTGACCGGGTCGGTTGCCATGTAGACAATGCCAAAGGCAAGGCCACCCACGATAAGATGCTTCCAATATTCAAAGCTCATAAGGCTATAGAACTTGCTGTACTCAGCTATCCAACCCATGTCTACGACCCAGTTGAATATGAGCCCCATTGCCAACGAACCTATAACGGCACTAACCATGATACGCCAGCTTGCGATTTTTGAGAAAATGAGGAACAACCCGCCCAAAAGGATCAAAAGGGTGGAAGTCTCACCAACCGAACCGGGAATAAAGCCGAAAAACATATCGGCCACATCAAATTTCCGGGCCATTTCGGCCGTATTGCCCTGGGCCAGATAACCCAATACTGTTTCACCAGAAATGGCATCTGCTGTACCGGCCCTATCAACGGCACCGTGCACCCATACCTTGTCACCACTCATCCAAGTGGGATAGGCAAAGAACAGGAAGGCCCGGATGGTCAGGGCCGGATTCAAAATATTCATGCCCGTACCTCCAAATACCTCTTTACCGATAACCACACCAAAAGCAACGGCAACGGCCAACATCCAAAGTGGGGTGTCAACAGGAATGATCAATGGCACCAACATACCCGTTACCAGGTATCCTTCCTCCACTTCATGCCCTTTGATCACGGCAAACAAGAACTCAATGGCCAACCCCACACCGTATGAAACGATGACCAAGGGCAGCACCGTAATGGCCCCCAGCCAAAAATTGTCCCAAGTCAAGAAATGCTCGAACAACGAGAAATTTTCTGGATATCCGTTAATGGCCGAATAATGTTGGTAACCTGCATTGAACATGCCGAACAGCAAGCAGGGTACCAAGGCCATGATTACGGTGTTCATGGTACGCTTTAAATCGTCTGCGGCCTTTACATGGGTACCCCGACCATGCGTGGTCTCATCTGGGGTATACAGAAACGTATGCAGGGCATTGAATGCCGGAGCCCACTTACTATCTCTATAGTGGTGCTTTAAAATGTGCAGCCTTTTCTTTAAAGTAAGTCTCTTATCACTCATGTTATCCTATTTCTTGGTATAGTAAATCAAGTCCTTCCCTGATTATTTTTTGGTGCGGTTGTTTTGATATACAGACAAACTCTGTAAGTGCAAAGTCTTCGGGGGCCACTTCGTAAAGGCCCAATTGCTCCATCTCATCCAAATCTTTGACCATGCAGGCCTTCAACAATTGAAGTGGATAGATATCGAACGGAAATACCTGTTCGTAAAGCCCAGTGACCACAAAGGCCCTGTGCTCGCCGTTGGTATTGGTATCAAGGTCATATTTCTTATTGGGCTTTAACCAAGAAAAGGTCAGCGCCCTTGTCGGCGAAATTTTGTTGAATACCGGTTTGTTCCACCCGAAAAACTCATAGTCATCTCCTTCAGGTATGGCCGTAACGGTATTGTTGTAGAAACCCAAATACCCATCAGGCCGCACTTTGTAACCAGTGAGCACATCACCGTTGATCAACCTGAATTTCTTTAAATCGACCCCGCTTGCATACAAAAAGGTAGAAATCTCGGCCCCAATTTTAGTGGTATAGTACTTGGGTGACTTGACCGCAGACCCTGCCAATGCTACGGTGCGCTCGGCATTGAACTTGCCGGTCAACAGCCACTCGCCCATAATGATCAAGTCTTGGGGCGCAATCGTCCAGACCACCTCTCCCTTGTTGATGGGGTCTATCTTATTGATTTGGGTGCCCACCAGACCGGCAGGGTGTGGCCCTGAAACTTTATGCAAGGTAATACCCTCTATTTTGCTGAAGGGCGATGTGGAAGTATTGCCCACAGATACGTGTATAGTGCCCGGGGTAAGTTTTGATAGGGCATCGATGGCCGCCTGTACTTCTTTTTCTTTTCCGCGTAAGACATAATCAACGTCAGCCGCCAAAGGAGCCGTTGTATAGCCCGAAATAAAAATGGCCTTTGGCACCAAATCGGGATTGGCGACAATGTCATATGGACGCTGCTTGATAAACGGCCAACAACCAGACTTCAAAAGGGCCGTTCGAATTTCATCGGCGTCGGCCTTTTTCAAATCAATTTTATCATGGGTCAGGTACTGCTGTTCCTTATCGGCCAAAATCTTTATGGTCAATATCCTTCGCCGAGCACCGCGAACAATCTCTACCAACTCACCGCTAACGGGCGAGACAAAGAGCATCCCTTCAATTTTCTTGTTGAAGAAAAGAGGCTCGCCGGCCTTTACCTCGGCACCTTCTTTGATCAACATTTTTGGAGTAATCCCGTGGAAATCTTCTAAATTGAGAGCGTAAACATTGCTGGCAACGGCTTTCGAAGTAGTCTGTTCTGCAGCCCCGACAAGGTTGATGTTCAACCCTTTTTTGATTCGGATGTCTTTAGACATATTATAGTAGACCTTATGGTTATCAAAAATTGCACGCAAATTTACTACTTAAAGGATTGTTTTCATAATTATCACCCAAGAAAAATGGCATTACAACGAGCTTGCTTTGGTCGGCATACTTTTTGTTTACCTTTATCCACAAAATAGGCCCTAAATGCGCTTTTTGATCAAACAAATTTTTCTCCTATTCTTCTCTTTCTCAGTAGTTGGCCAAGTAAAAGAAGAGGTGAATCCACCACCGCACATCAAGACAATTATCTTCAAAGGGCCCACCGAAGATCAATTTCCGGTGGTTCAATTGGGCGAACGCATCGTACTTGAGTTCGACGACCTGAGTGCCAGTGAACAAGACTACTATTATAAAATTGTTCATTGCGATTATGATTGGACACCATCACAGCTACTGAAATCGCAATACCTCGACGGAACCGACAACCAACGCATCATCGACTATGAAAACAGTTACAATACCCTACAGCCCTATTCCAATTACCGCTTAACGATACCCAATGGCGAAGTACGCCTGAAGGCCAGCGGCAACTATGTGCTCGAAATCTATAACATGTACAACGAGCTGCAGTTTTCCCGGCGGTTTGTGGTCTACCAAGATTTGGTACAGGTGGGCGCTACCGTAAAGCGGTCGAGAGACTTTGACTATATCAACGAGAAACAGGTAGTACAGTTTACCATCAACACTTCTGGGTTTCAAGTGGTAAATCCGAAGAAAGAAATAAAGGTGGCCATTATCCAGAACCACTATTGGCCGACAGCCATTTACAATGTGCAACCGCAGTTTACCATAGGCAACAAACTTGTCTATAAATATGATAAAGAGACCAGTTTTTTCGGGGGAAATGAATTTTTGAACTTTGACACCAAAGACCTAAGGGCGCCTTCTTTTGCCATTGCACGAATAGAATTCAAAGAGCTTTATCACCATTACCTGTTCACCAACCAATATCGCTACGACCAGCCCTACACCTATTTTCCTGATATTAACGGTGATTTTTTGGTACGCACCCTTCAGGGAGACAATGTTTCGCGCGAGGCAGAGTACTCAGAGGTCCATTTCAGTTTGCCCTACAGCAATGTTATTGGCTTGAACGAGGTGTACGTGGTGGGCAAATTCAACAACTACGACATCGGAGAGGAGAACAAAATGGCATTCAACGAAGATACGGGCAATTTAGAGCTCACCTACCCCATCAAGCAAGGGTTCTACAATTACAAATATGTGGTTAAAAATGATAATGGCGAGCTAGATTTCAACTTGGTATCAGGCAATTTTCATTTTACCGAGAACAACTACCTTATCTTGGTCTATTACCGTAACTTCGGGGACCTCTACGACAGCATAATCGGCATTGGCACGGCGAACTCAAGAGATATCAGCAATTAACTTATCTTTAGTGTCCAAACAAACCAAAAATGGGCAAGGGCAAAGGGCTTATCACCAAAGGCCGGTACGAGCTTAGGTTTCGCGGCAACCAGTGTTTGAATTGCGGACACCCACTGGATATCAGCGACAAGTATTGCCCCAATTGTTCGCAGGCCAACAGTACCAAAAAACTGGTTCTCAAAGATTTTTTCGACGAGTTTTTTTCAAGTCTGGTCAACTACGACTCAAAATTGCTCAAAACCCTGTATACCCTATTGGTCAAGCCAGGCACCATCACCAAAGACTATATAGCTGGAAAAAGGGTTTCGTACACCAACCCGTTCCGGTTTTTATTGAGCTTGGCCTTTATCTACTTTTTGCTGTTCACCTATGATAACGACCTATATAAACTCGACCAACTCAAACTTGACGAAAAAATACGGGACAACGGGAATCTTAACTTCTCGGTAGACCCCTCTGCCATAAGAATCGACAGCCTTAACGGCAACGAAAACATAGTGGTGCCATTGGGTCAGATCGATTCTTTGGCGAAAGAGGATCCTAGGCTTTCAGAGAATCTCGATCAGCTCGACTCTTTGAATGTGTTCATTCAAGAAAACATCGAAAGAGAAAGAATATCCGATTCTTTGATGTTGGCAGACCCCAAACAATACTTTGGGAAACTACAGAATGAAAAAAACACCAGTTTTGCAGACAAGTTGGAGTTTTTCATCGCCATGATACGCAAAGACTCGCTTTCAAGCTTCGAAGAGGCCCAAGAAAAATATGGTGTAAAAGCCTCTTTGGGCAACAGGATCAGCTATAATGCCTCAAAAAGTGTTTTAAAGGCACTTGCCCAACCGGGCACCTGGTTGAACGACACAATTTCACAGTTACCGTTCATCGTATTTTTCTTTCTTCCCATCTTCACCATCTTTATTTGGGTGGTGTACATCCGCAAAAAATATACCTATACCGATCATTTAATCTTTAGTTTCCACAACCAGTCATTATTATTTATCTTGCTCATCCTTAGCCTGATCGTAGACGGTGTTTTCAACATAACAAGCGCAGGACTTTTTCTATTGGTGTTTGGCGTTTACCTTTATAAGGCGATGAGAAATTTCTACGGACAAGGCAGGTTTAAAACGATTGTTAAATACATTTTTCTGAATACGGTTTTTGCCTTTTTGGCACTTTTGAGCATAATTTTACTGTTTACGGGAAGTGTTTTTACCTACTGAGCCATGATTACACAAGTTACCAAAGGAATCAAAGTTTCTGTACAGACCAGTTTTGAGGGCACGTTCTTTAAAAACTACAAGATGCACTATGCCTTTGGCTATACCATTACCATTGAAAACCAAAGTAAGGATGTAGTGCAACTGACAGCACGCCATTGGGACATTTTTGACTCGCTCAAGGAAAAAGAGACGGTGGACGGCGAGGGTGTAATCGGCAAAAAACCTGTGATACAGCCGGGCAAATCGCACACCTATAGTTCAGGATGCCTATTGGCATCGCCCATTGGCGCCATGCGGGGCTTCTACCACATGGTCAATTTTTCTTCTGGTGAAGAGTTTGAGGTAGAAATTCCCACCTTTAAGTTCGCGGCCCCTTTTGCCATGAACTAAGTCTCTTTTCATTTTTCTTTAGCATACCTTTCACTACCTTTGTGGGCATTCTATAACCCTAAAAAAAATCCACAATGGGCAAAGGTTTTTTTAAAGTTCCTATTGCAGTCAATGAACCTATAAAGAGCTACGCTCCAGGTACTCCTGAGCGCGAAGAAGTCTTAAAACAATACAAGGCATATTATAATTCGAAGGTCGAGGTGCCACTTTATATCGGCTCAGAAGAAATAAAGACCGGCAACACACGCCCCATGTCACCCCCACATGAGCACCAACATGTTGTCGGACATTACCATACGGCCGCAAAAGAACATGTAGAAAAGGCCATTACCAATTGTTTGGAAGCACGAAAAAAATGGGCCGACCTTGTTTGGGAGCAGCGCGCAGCCATATTTTTAAAAGCCGCTGACCTGATAGCCGGTCCTTATCGTGCCAAAATCAATGCCGCCACCATGATGGCGCAATCAAAGACCATTCACCAAGCAGAGATAGACGCAGCCTGCGAGCTCATTGATTTCTTGCGTTTCAATGTGGAGTTCATGAGCGAGATTTATGAAGAGCAGCCCTATTCAGCTGAGGGAACTTGGAACCGTGTCGAATACCGCCCACTGGAAGGATTTGTATACGCCATTACACCTTTCAACTTTACGGCCATCGCCGGAAACTTACCGGCCAGTGCGGCCATGATGGGCAATGTGGTGGTCTGGAAACCCAGCGACAGCCAAGTATATTCAGCTAAGGTTATCATGGATGTCTTTAAGGAAGCTGGATTGCCAGATGGTGTGATCAATATGGTTATGGGCGACCCCGTGATGATTACGGAAACCGTATTGGCAAGTCCTGATTTTTCAGGATTGCACTTCACCGGTTCGACCCATGTCTTCAAAGAGCTTTGGAAACAGATCGGAAACAACATCCACAACTATAAGACATACCCAAGAATCGTCGGTGAAACGGGAGGTAAAGACTTCATCATTGCCCACCCGACCGCCAAACCACAGCAGGTGGCAACGGCCATTACCAGGGGTGCTTTCGAGTTTCAAGGACAAAAATGTAGTGCTGCCTCGAGGGTGTACTTGCCAAAGTCGACCGCCGATGAGATTCTGGAATTGGTCAAAAAAGATGTCGAAAGCTTCAACAAGCCCGGCTCGCCCGAAGACATGTCAAATTTTATCACTGCGGTGATACATGAAGGATCTTTCGATAAACTTGCCAAATACATCGATCAGGCAAAGGCCGACAAAGAGGCTGAAATCATTGTGGGGGGCGGTTATGACAAATCGGTTGGTTATTTCGTTGAACCGACCGTGATCTTGACCAAAGACCCGAAATACACCACTATGTGCACTGAGCTCTTCGGTCCGGTCGTCACCGTATACATTTACGATGACAAAGACTGGAGCCAAACACTTGAATTGGTCGATGGCACCTCAGAGTATGCCCTTACCGGCGCTGTCTTGGCAACCGACCGATATGCCATTGACGAGGCCACCAAGGTTCTGGAAAATTGTGCGGGCAATTTCTATATCAACGATAAACCCACTGGGGCGGTTGTGGGCCAACAGCCGTTTGGCGGCGCACGTGCATCGGGTACCAACGACAAGGCAGGTTCGGCACAGAACCTTTTGCGTTGGGTATCGCCTAGATTGATCAAAGAAACCTTTGTGACCCCCGAAGATTATCGTTATCCTTTCTTGGGATAAGATACACCGATAAGAAAAACCTGGCCTATCCCTTCTTTTTGAAGGGATAGGCTTTTTTTTGCGCAACCATATGAAATGCCAATTTCAGCAAGCAGGCATCCCTATGAACCATTGGTTGGGGACATAGTACGGCTTTACCCCAATCATCTCTTGATTACCTACACTGCAACGATTTTCGATCACTCTCCATTAATTGTAAATAAATTGTAAATTCATTGCCATTGTAACAACCGCCCTTTATGCATTACGGTTTTGGTGATGTGCTGACTTTGTTGGGCTCTTTGGGCCTTTTTCTGTATGGAATGAAGGTCATGAGCGATGCCCTAATGGAAGTGGCCGGCGATAGAATGCGAAAGATTCTGGCCACCATGACCTCTAACCGTCTTTTTGCTGTCTTTACCGGTTTTTTGATTACCGCCATCATACAGTCGTCATCGGCGACCACATTGATGGTCGTCAGTTTTGCCAATGCCTCGTTGCTTACATTGACCGAATCGATAGGGGTCATTATGGGCGCCAATATCGGTACGACCGTGACCGCTTGGCTCATTACTTTGCTTGGTTTCAAGGTCAATATAAGTGCTATTGCCCTACCCCTTGTGGGATTGGGTTTTTTGTTCACCTTCTCAAAAAAGAAAAAAACCAACCAATGGGGAAGGTTTGTCATCGGTTTCGCCATTTTGTTTATCGGACTACAGTTTTTGAAAGATGCCGTGCCCGATATTGGAAACAACCCCGAGGCCCTGGCCTTTCTTTCAAAATATACCCAGCTTGGCATCTGGTCGGTGTTATTGTTTCTATTGATTGGCTCCATACTTACGATTATCGTACAATCGTCAAGCGCCACAATGGCCCTGACCTTGGTCATGTGCTATGAGGGGTGGATCCCGTTCGATATGGCCGCCGCCATGGTATTGGGCGAGAACATCGGCACCACGGTAACGGCCAATTTGGCGGCATTGATCGCTAATTACCATGCCAAACGAACAGCCCGCGCCCATTTGATCTTCAATTTGTTGGGAGTAGTGTGGATGCTCATACTGTTCGTTCCCTTTTTGAATATGGTCAATTGGTTTGTTACAAGGAATGGGGGCGTATCGCCCTTTGTCGAAGCTACGGCCATACCCGTTGCGTTATCGGTATTTCATACCACCTTTAACATTGCCAACACCTTTTTTCTCATATGGTTTGTGCCCGTTATCGCCAACATAGTCAAGAGACTGGTGCCTGAAAAAGTGGATCCAGAGCGAGAAATAGACCAACCCATATTTCTGAACAAATCGTACCTGAAATATCCGCAAACCGGGGTCGCCGCACTTTTAAAAGAATCAAAAAGACTTTTTGAAGAAGCTGCTTACAAAGCCATAGCACACGGCATCAATATTCACCGCGATGATATCGCATCTGACAAAAAGACCAAGGTTTTGGTAGATAGCCGCCAAGTGATCGAGGTCGACCTAGATGGTCTGTACTATACCAAAATAAAGTCGATTTACAGCAAAATTGTCGAGTATGCCACAGTACTGCAGTCAAGATTCGAGCTCAACAAAGATTTGATTGCTGCCATCCGTACTATTTTGGTGGCAAATCGTTTGATCGTCGCAATTGTTAAGTCGATGAAGCCCATCCACAAGAACATGTCAAAATACGTAGCCTCTGACAATTATTATATAAAAAAGGAATACAATGACCTTCGAAAGATCATTATCAAAGTGCTCCGGGTCATTATTGCCATAAGAAATTCAGATGACCCCTCGGCGCATCTCTCCAAATTGGAAAAACTACGTGATAAGGTCGATAAAAGCGATGTTATCATGGACGGTACCTTAAATAGACTGATTCGGGACAACCATATAACCAACGAAATGGCCACCTCGCTCATGAACGATAGTGCAGCGGTCACCAATATAGTCAAAAACCTAATAGCGGTTGCTGAACTTCTGTACATCAAAAAAGACCCCATCTTCCAAGAGTCAAAGACCCCCGAACTTTTGGAATTGGAAGAGGGTATTTTGAGCGACGAAAACGGACAGATGTAAGCATTGTCTCGCTTGGCAATGGCCTACATTTCTAAGAAACGATTCTTTTTATACAGTTGAAAAATCATCAAATACTTCCCCTAAAACCACCGCCTGCTGCGACTTTTCGGGCGTTTTCAATACTATTTATGTAAATTTAACGTTAAGTAATTGTAAATTTGATGTAATTTATAGAACTTTATGGTCGAAACTAAGCAAGAAAGTTATGGAACAGAAGCAAAAACGGTCAATAGGAACCATTCAGCGTGTTGAGCTTTTTTGGCTTACTTTGAAATTATACGCTAAAAAGTGCCGTTACACCTATCATCAGGTGTTGACTACTTAAAGTTACCATTGGCCTCGCATATTTCCCATTACGCAAAAACCCCTTCATGGTTGCCGTTTACAGGTGACCACAGAACACCCTTTGTCCCAAATACCCCCTAATTTGGCTCATACGGGCCGCTTTTTTCAAAGTGAAAATCGATATCTTTGATTAAATGCCTTGAAAGTCAAGGCGGATCACTCTAACACTACTGAAAATGAAAAAAATTCTCACCTTATCGGTATGTCTGGTTACGTTTGTGGCTTTTGCCCAGCAAGACAATACCGTACAAAACACCCTTCAGGGCATGGTAGCAATGGTACAAGGACAAGTAGTCCAATTGGCTGAAGCCTTTGATGAAGAACAATATGATTGGCGGCCGGCCGATGGCATACGCTCGGTCAGGGAGTCCATTTTGCATATAGCTGCGGCAAATTACTTTCTGGCATCCAAAATGGGGTATCCACCACCAGAGGACGTCGATTTTATGGGTATGGAGGCCAATATCACCGGTAAAGAAAATGTAATCGATGCGCTCAAAAAGTCAAATGAGTTCATTTTAGACAAGATTACGAAAGAAGAAACCGAAAAATTAGGCGACGAAGTCGATTTCGGTTTTATGAAACTCAATAGATTGGGCGGACTTCTGGTAGTACTTGAGCACAACGGCGAGCACAAGGGCCAATTGATCGCCTATGCCCGTTCCAATGGGGTAACACCGCCTTGGAGCCAAGGCCAATAGTATTTGTCGAGTAGGGTCGAGTGTGCATGGCAGTATAAAAGACTGGGCGCGCCCGACCCTGCCCGAATTACTATTTGTATGAATTTTTTTGGGATGTTGTTCTATCCTTTGAACTTCTGGGGCAGGTACACTACTTTTTTCGTGTCGAAAAACGGGTGGTCGAAATATCCGCTGAGTTCAAACAACTGCACGTTGGTGTAGCCGCGCAACTCTTCGTCGAGATTGCCGCCCTTAAGATACAATATGCCGTTCTTTCGTTCATGGGCCGAGTCTTTCTTTATTTTTCCCTTCGTCCAACGAACAAACGTGGGCATCGCCGCCACGGCCCGGCTTACGATAAAGTCAAACCGGCCATGTAGCTCTTCCACACGGCTGTGGTGGGCCGTTACGTTGTCAAGTTTCAGGGCATCTATCACTTCTTGTACCACCTTTATCTTTTTTCCAATGGCATCGACCAGGGTAAACTGGGTCTCAGGAAACAAAATCGCCAATGGAATGCCGGGAAAACCCCCTCCCGTGCCCACATCCAAGATCGCTGCCCCCTCGTTGAATTGTTGTACCTTTGCAATGCCCAAAGAATGGAGTACATGCCGCAGGTATAGCTCATCAATATCTTTTCTTGATACCACATTTATCTTTTGGTTCCAATCTTGATACAGGTCTTCCAACCTTAAAAAACGTTGTTTTTGGGTTTCGGTAAGACTGTTAAAATATTTGAAAACAATGTCGGCTTTCATCAAAACATGTTAGGTTTGTCAAAAATAATACTTTTAATACCCAACGAACGTTTATATTATTGACAGCTACAGTTATACTTAGTTCGTTACTTTTACTTAAATCAATCTAATGCAAAAAGAAACCATCCGTTTCTCAAGAAAAGACTCCGCACAATTCTTTAGAACCCTGAACAAACGCGTCAACGACTACTTTAAGGAGAATGGCATAAAAAAGACCGGCAATTGGAAATTGCACTTGAAAGCCATTGTGATGTTCAGTTTGTACCTGACTCCCTATTTTTTAATGTTATCAATGGATTTCCCGACTTGGGTACAATTCCTATTTACCATTTTAATGGGTGTTGGCATGGCAGGTGTTGGCATGAATGTGATGCACGACGCCAACCATGGCTCGTACTCTACCAAAAAATGGGTCAACAAAATTATGGGTAGCAGTATGTACCTTTTGGCCGGCAATGTCTATAATTGGCAGGTACAGCACAATGTACTGCACCACACCTATACCAATATCCATGAACATGACGAAGATATGGAAGCGGGCAGGGTGCTGCGTTTTTCAAAACACGCCAAGTGGAAAAAGCACCATCGATTCCAACATTGGTATTCCGTTTTTTTATACGGTCTGCTTACGTTCAATTGGGCGATAACCACCGACTTTAAGCAAATGTACAAGTACACGAAACGAAAACTTTCTTTTGGCAAGTTTCCGAATCCTGTTTTGAACTGGAGTACTTTGGCAATAACCAAGGCTTTATATTTTGTAGTTTGGATCGTTCTGCCCATACTGTTCTTCGATATTCCTTGGTGGCATGTTTTGATAGGCTTTTTTATAATGCACTATGTTGCAGGCCTTATATTGAGCATTGTCTTTCAATTGGCACACATTGTGGATGAGGCCGAGACACCGCTTCCTGACGAATCAGGAAGCATGAAGAACACCTGGGCCATCCACCAATTGTTCACCACCGTTAATTTTGGTACGAAAAATAAGATAGTGAACTGGTTTACAGGCGGACTCAACCATCAGGTCGAGCACCATATTTTTCCGCACATCAGCCATGTGCATTACACAAAAATTGCCAAAATTGTGAAACAGACGGCAAAAGAGTTCAATTTACCCTACAACGAGTACCAAACCACAAGAAAAGCTATAATTTCGCACTTCAAGCATTTAAAGGAATTAGGGCAGAAACCTAGTTTGCAATACCAATAAAAGCATACTTACATGAGTAACCAACCGTCGAACCGGATAAAGAACATGTCCACTTCGGCTACATTGGCAATGGCTGCCAAAGCCCGTGAACTCAGAAATGAAGGTAAAGATATTATTGGCCTTAGCCTTGGCGAACCCGATTTCAACATCCCAGACTTCATAAAAGAGGCTGCCAAACAGGCAATTGACGATAACTATAGCAGCTATACGCCCGTTGACGGCTATGCAGACCTAAAGATGGCCATTTCAAACAAGTTCAAGCGCGACAACGATCTCGACTACAGCTTGAAACAGATTGTGGTCTCTACAGGCGCCAAGCAATCATTGTTCAATGTGGCCATGGTGGTGCTGAACCCCGGTGATGAGGTTATCTTACCTGCACCCTATTGGGTGAGCTATAGTGATATCGTAAAATTGGCCGAAGGAGCCCCCGTTGAAGTACCCACCAGTATCGAAACCGATTTCAAGATGACGCCTCAGCAATTGGAGGCCGCCATCACTCCCAAGACCAAAATGTTGTGGTTCAGTTCTCCCTGTAACCCCAGTGGTTCGGTCTATGGAAGAGAAGAGCTCGAAGCACTAGCGGACGTATTGAAAAAACACCCGGATATCATTGTCGTTTCAGACGAGATTTACGAACACATCAATTTCAAGGGTGGCGGGCATGTAAGCATTGCCGGCATTGCAGGTATGTATGATCGAACGGTAACGGTCAACGGTGTTTCAAAAGCATTCGCCATGACCGGGTGGCGTATCGGTTATATCGGCGCGCCCGAATGGATCGCCAAGGGATGTACCAAACTTCAGGGCCAAGTGACCAGTGGAGCCAATGCGATTGCGCAGCGAGCCACAGTCGCCGCCTTAGAGGCCCCTAAAAGCAAAATCCAGTATATGATCGACAAGTTTCACCAACGTCGTGACTTGGTATTGGATCTACTGCGGAAAATCGATGGCTTTAACGTGAACGTGCCCGAAGGGGCTTTCTATGTGTTTCCTGATGTGTCCGCTTTTTTTGGAAGAACCCTTAACGGAACACAAATAAACAATGCATCGGATTTCTCGCTTTACTTGCTGGAACATGCCAATGTAGCCACCGTTACAGGGGAAGCTTTCGGAAACCCAAACTGCGTCAGAATTTCGTATGCCGCCTCTGAGGCAGAACTAAAGGAAGCGATTGCAAGGATTGCAAAGGTGGTTTAGTTTTGGCCACTCCCTATAAAATCAGGAATTTAAGAGATTCGTTGCCACTTTTAGAAGGACAAAGTAAGTTGACGATTACGTGCTTTTCCAGAAGACCGGGGTCAAAACGATCAACACGGTAAAGAGCTCCAATCTTCCCAGAAGCATCAAAAAAGCACACCACCATTTGCCAAAGGCGGGCAGGCTGCTAAAATTGACCACGGGGTTCAGGTCGCCCAAGGCCGGCCCAACATTGCCCAACGATGATGCCGCGCCTCCTAAGGCCGATTCAAAGTCCAACCCCAAAAAACCAAGCACAAGGGCACCGATAATGAACAAAAGCATATAGAGTACAAAGAAGGCGATGATGTTGTAGACCACATGCTCAGAGACCGTTTTGTTGTTGTACCGAACCGGAATGATGGCATTTGTATGCAGTGTACGCTTGAACTCCAGAATACCGTTTTTGATGATGAGCAGATGCCGCATCACCTTGATGCCCCCCGAGGTAGAGCCGGCCGACCCACCCAAGAACATCAATCCAAAGAAAAAGACCGTCAAAAAAGGGGTCCAGTTGGTGAAATCTGCCGTTACAAAACCAGTGGTGGTGATAACGGCCAAAACTTGGAACAGACCATGTCTGATCGAACTTTCAAAATCTCCCAAAACCTTGGGGTGGTAGTTAGAAACCGGCACATCGGCCTGTAGATAGACCACAACTGCCGCCACTATGGCAAAGATTGCAATGAACAATGAATAAAATTTGAACTCTTCATCTTTGATGATACGCTGCACTTTTCCGGTAAAGGCAAAGTAGCTGATAACAAAGTTGGTACCTGCCAAAAACATGAACAGCATGATGATGTACTGGATAAGGGGTTGATCGTTCCAGTAGGCCACACTCAGGTTCTTGGTCGAAAACCCACCTGTCGATAGGGTTGAAAGCGAATGGTTGATGGCATCAAAGAACGACATGCCCGCCAACTTCAACAACAAGGTCTCGGCTATGGTATAACCAACATATATGAGCCAAAGTCGCTTTGCGGTATCGGTAATCCTAGGGTGTAGTTTATCGCCCCCGGGACCAGGAGCCTCTGCTGCGAACAACTGCATACCACCAATGCCCAACAGCGGTAAGATTGCTATGGCCAGTACAATGATACCCATACCGCCTATCCAATGGGTCAGGCTTCTCCAAAACAGGATTCCTTTGGGTAGGGATTCAATATCGTTCAAGATTGAGGCGCCCGTGGTGGTATAGCCCGAGATGGTCTCAAAAAAAGCATTGGTCAACGAGGGAATGGAACCGGTAAACAGGTAAGGAAGCACACCAGACAAAGACATGATGATCCATCCGAAGGTTACGATGATATAGCCTTCTTTTCTCTTCACCTCCTTCTTATGCCCCCGGGTATAAAACATGGCCATGACCCCCACAAAAAGGGTGACGATGGCCGCCAACATAATATCAAGGGTGGCCCCATCTTGGTAAATACCGCTCACAAGTGCCGCCAACAGCATGAATGAACCGTTGCAAAGTAGCAAAAGGCCCATGATATGAACGATGATCCTAAAGTTTAGCCACATTAGAGAAAGAGCTTTTCAATTCGCGGAATGGCCTTGGGCAGACAGCATACCACTACCCTATCGCCCTGTTGTATCTTAAAATCACCTAAGGCAATGATGCCCTTGTCATCACGGATCACCCCCCCAATGCTGGCCTCTCTCGGAAAATCAAGTTCCCTGATGATCTCGCCATTGACCAGCGATGTGGGCTTGACCACAAACTCAAGTATTTCGGCATTCAGATTGTTCAACCTTGTCAGGGCAACCACTTCACCCCTTCTAATGTACCGGAAGATATTATTGGCCGCCAACAGTTTCTTGTTGATGAGGGTATCGACCCCAATAGACTGTGAGAGTTGAAAATAATCCATGTTCTCGACCATGGCTATGGTCTTCTTTATGTTTTTCGATTTGGCCATGAGGCACGACATGATGTTGGTCTCAGAATTGCCCGTTACGGCGATAAAGGCATCCATCGATTCAAGGCTCTCCTCTTCAAGAAGCTCTACATTGCGGCCATCACCGTTGATGACCAAGGCATTGGGAAGCATATCGGCCATTTCAAAGGCCTTTTCCTTGTTCTTTTCAATCAGTTTTACGTTGAACCGGTTGTTGCATAGGTCTCGGGCAGTTTTAAAACCCACCTTGCTACCGCCTAGGATCATTACATTCTTAATGTCCTTTTTCTGCATCCCGGTAAGCCTGTAAAGCTTTTCAACCCCCTCTGGGGTAGTGATAAAATATACTTGGTCTCCCTCCTTAAAAACAGTATCACCCCTAGGTATTCGGGTATATTGAGTACCCATACGCTGCAAGGCTATGGGCATAAAATGAAGCTCGGGAAAAATTCTGGCCGCTTCTTTTACCATTTTGCCCACGAATGGGGCATTTTTTGGCAAAAACACGCCCACCATTGTCAAGAGGCCCTCTTCAAATTCGTACGTATCGGTAAAGGCCGACTTGTTCAATAACAATTGTATTTCAGAGGCTGCCAATTCTTCGGGGGATATCAGTTCATCGATGCCCAACTGTGAAAAATCAATGAGTTCTTTATTGTCGATGAACTCGGTGTTCGATATTCTGGCAATGGTTCGCTTGCAACCCAATTGTTTTGCCAAGAAGCAAAGGGTCAGATTGGTGGTCTCAGAGGCGGTGACGGCGATGGTCAGGTCTGAATTCTGAACATTGGCTTCCTTCAACACGGTAACCGAAGTGGCATCTCCACGCAACACCTTTATATCTAAATGGTTGTCGGCATATGAAAGGCTTTCCTTGTCGGTGTCTATTAACGTAATATCCTGTGCCTCATACGACAATAGTTTTGCCAAATGAAAGCCTACTTCACCAGCGCCTGCAATGATTATCTTCATCAACTAAAATATAAGTAACAGCTTCAACCTTTGAAATTAAAAGGTGATCGGAAGGAAATTGACCTGTCGCCAAACTACGAAATGCTGTGCCCATTCAAAGGTACATCTTGTAATACGCCAACAAAATTACAACAATTATTTTGTTCATATGGAATACCGCAAAACACCCAAGTCGTATCTTTGCGCAAATTTTTTGAATGGCAAAACAAGTCACCCCTTACAAAAGTTCGGAAAAAGGAAAAAAAGACCAGGTAACCAAGATGTTCGATGCCATTTCAAAGGAGTATGACGGATTGAACAGGGTCATCTCTTTTGGCACCGACGTTAAATGGCGAAAAAAAGTGGTCGCTTTGGTAGGGGCAAAAAGCCCAAAATCAGTGTTGGATATTGCCACGGGAACAGGTGACCTGGCCATTGCCCTGGCCCAAACCGGTGCCGAAAAAGTAGTGGGATTGGACATCTCACCGGGCATGCTTGAGGTGGGCAAGACCAAGGTGGACAAAGCAAATCTTCAAGAAACCGTAGAAATGGTCATCGGCGACAGTGAGAACTTGGCCTACGATGACAATACCTTTGATGCCGTGACGGTTGCCTTCGGTGTTCGCAACTTTGAGAACCTTGAGAAAGGACTTTCAGAAATATACCGTGTGCTCAAACCTTCAGGTATCTTTGTGGTCCTCGAAACATCTGTGCCCACCAGGTTTCCATTCAAGCAAGGGTATCATTTGTACACCAAATATATGCTGCCCACCATCGGCAGGTTGTTTTCAAAAGACCGTTCGGCCTATGCCTATTTGGGCGAATCGGCAGCAGCTTTCCCCCATGGACAGGATTTCAACAATATTTTGGCCAAAATCGGGTTTATAGGTATAGAGAACAAACCCCAGACATTTGGGGCAGCATCTATCTATGTTGCTACAAAATAAATTGATGAAGAACATCATTTCACTGTTGGGCCTACTGCTGCTGGCATGCCCCGTAATCCATTCGCAGTTTAACAAAGACCCTATCCTCAACATACAGAACGAGGACAAAAAGTTTCTAAACTGGGGATATTATCTGGGTTTTAACCAATACGACTTTCAGTTTGAGTACGAGACCGATGTTTCCCAAGACATTTTGGTCGACAAAAGTTTTGGCTTCAATGTTGGCCTTATTGGGGAAATGCGTATAAATGATTTTGTCGATGTCCGTTTTGAGCCAGGCCTTCTTTACACCCAAAGAATATTGGGTTTTCCCGGGTTCGACAATGAAGCGGATGCGCTGAGGGAGGTACGCTCAACCTATATCCGTTTTCCTTTGTTGGCAAAGCTCAGCACCAAACGTTTTGGTAACTGGAAACCATTTATCATCGGGGGCGGGTACGCAGCCATTAACTTGGGAAGCAATGAAGATAGTCTTGAAGACAATAGTAGCGGCGAGTTTCGAATGAAGAAGAACGTGTTCGGCTACGAGTTGGGCTTTGGCATCGATTTCTACACTGAATACTTCAAGTTTACCCCCTCGATACGCGGAGTTTTTGCCCTTACCGATGAATTGGTGCGCGATGCCGACCCCAATAGCCCATGGACAGGCAACATCGCCGCCATGCGCACAAGGGGCATCTTTATCAACTTTACATTCGAGTAATTGCTTTGGATGGGGGTGGATAAAAGCAAACCGCCATTGGTTAACCGTCTCTTCTGATCTCATTGAGTAAAACGGCGGTGGCAGTGGCCACATTCAAACTTTCAGCACTCTTTTCACCATACTGCGGTATCGAAATTTTCTTGTCAACCAATTTTTCTATTCCATTTGAAATGCCGCTGGCTTCGCTGCCCATAACAAGCATTCCTTTTTTGGGAAACTTTTCCCGATAGACATTTTCTCCATCCATAAAGGCCCCATAGACAGGCAGCTTGGTGGCGGCCAAAAAGTGTTCTAAATCTTCATATATGACATTGACCCTGGCCACCGAGCCCATGGTTGCCTGTAGCACTTTCGGGTTATAAACATCGACCGTGTCATTTGAACAAACCAAATGTGCGATACCGTACCAATCACAAAGGCGGATGATGGTGCCCAGATTGCCCGGGTCTCTCACGGCATCCAAGACCAACACCCAATCTGACGTATCCATAGGCTTTGTTTGTGGTATTTTGAATACCCCGAGAACCCGGCTGGGGGTCTTTAGTCCGCTCATTTTTTTCATGTCAGAAGCAGCGGCCGATGAAATTTGAAAGTGGGTATTGCCCATTATGCCGTTTTCGGTTTCATACAATGCCACCGGTTCCATACCGGCACTTAAAAGCTCTCCCACCAGCTTTTTTCCTTCGGCGACAAACATTTTATGTTGAATTCGGTACTTTTTTTGCTGTAAGCTTTTTACCAGTTTTATTTGGTTTTTCGTAACCATTAAATAATGTATTTTTGGTCTCTATGAAGGGTATAGCAGTTCGAGGTATCTGGGCAAAAATAATGCTATTGTTGCTCACCTTCGTCTATATGGGCTGTAATACCCTGAAAAAGGTGGGAGATGATGAGCTTTTGCTTACCAAAAACACCATTTATACCGATGAGGAAGCTGTCAAGGATGCGGAAATTAAAAACCTTATCGTACAAAAGCCCAACAGTAACCTGCTGGGCTATCCGCTTCGTTTGAACCTCTACAACCTCGCCAAAGACGATCCTGATTCGCTTTTTAGAGACTGGCTGTACAAAAAGGATAAGCGCGAAAAACGTTTGGCCAATCTGATCTCGAAAAAACAGATCAACGCCCTCAGCACTTCCTTTTTTGTAAAGGGCTGGAGTGAACTGTTGAAACGGATCGGCGAACCACCCGCTATTATCGATACGGCCAAAACACGAAAATCAACGGAGTTGTTACAGGCCTATTATGGCAGCAAGGGCTATTTCAACAACAAGGTCGATTATCACATTGTAAGCGGCAAAAGAGAAAAAAAGGCAGAAATCGAATACAAGGTAGACCTAGGCTCCCCCTTTATGGTAGACTCGCTTGCAACCAACATAGTGTCAAAACAATTGGATTCCATATATCGCGAGCATGCAGAACTATCGTTTGTGAAGGAAAACCAACAATTTGATCTGGCCAACTTTGACAATGAACGAAAAAGGCTTACCAATCTATTTCGCAATACGGGTGTTTACAATTTTCAGGAAAGCTCGGTAAACTTTGACGTTATCAGAGATACCACCCAAGCGGCCGAAGACCGGAAGATGGATGTCATTCTCAATGTTAGAAAACCGCGCAGTGCAAACGATACCGAAAACACACCTAGCAACTACCAGATCCACCGCTTCAAGAAAATCAGCATCTATGCCGATTATCTGTTCAGCGAAGGAACCGACTCACTGCAATCGATAGAATTTGAAGACTATACCATTTTCTACAAAGACAAATTGCGATATAAGCCGAAAGCGTTGACCGATGCCATTTTTTTCAAGAAAGACAGTATTTACAGGGATATCGACTACACAAGGACCAATCGGCAGATTACCAACTTGAACACGTTTAGGTACCCGAACATCGAGTTCATTCCCGACTCCACCGAGGCCCTATTGGTTTCAAACATTTACCTGTCGCCCCGCCCCAAATATTCGTTGGGACTCAACTTTGATCTGACCCACTCGAACATTCAGCAGGTAGGTACCGCCCTTAGTACCTCTGTGACCTCCCGAAATGTGTTTGGCGGCGCCGAGACCTTGAATATTTCGGCACGTGGATCCATAGGTCTATTGAGCGATGCCTCTTTGGGAGATGGCGATTTTACCTCTGAAATCGGGGGTGATGTCAACATTACCTTTCCGAGAATCTGGTTTCCATTGAACACTGAAAAGGTGATTCCCTATTACATGCTCCCGCAAAGTAGGTTGTCTGTAGGTACCAACTTTCAAAAGAATATTGGGCTTGACCGTCAATCGTTCAATACCATCTTATCTTACAACTGGCAGCCCACAGATTTGCTGAAAAATACCGTTGAACTGCTGAACATTGAATTTGTACGAAACACCGATCCAAAAGATTTTTTTAGGGTGTACAACAACACCTACGCAAGGCTTCAAGAAGTAGCCGACAATTACGAGTCAATTGCGGGCTTTGAAAGCTTTTTCGATGAAAATGTAGACCCAGGATCGGATGATGATGATGAGCTTGATTTGATTATTCCGGGCGGAACCAACAAGTTTATAGACACGCTGCTGACCTCGGGCGCCGCTCTCAGTCAAGACGATTTTTCAACCGTTCGAAGTATTCGGGAACGTCGCGACCGTTTGACGGAGAACAACCTTATTTTTACTTCCAGTTACTCTTTCACCAAAAATAACAAGCAAGGGATCAACGACCTTAGCTTTTACCAGTTCAGGTTGAAACTTGAGAGTGCCGGCAACCTGCTTTCGGCCATTTCAAACATAGTTCCCTACGAGAAAAACAGCAACGACCAAGCATTGGTTTTCGGTGTTCCTTTTTCGCAGTATGTTAAAACAGAGCTTGATTACATCAAACATTGGCAAACCTCGAGCACCGATGTATTGGCATTTCGAAGCTTTTTTGGCATCGCCATACCCTACGGCAACTCAAACAACATACCCTTTGTAAGGAGTTATTTTGCTGGAGGCTCCAATGATAACCGCGCATGGAACGCCTATGAATTGGGCCCTGGCAGCACATCAAACCTCAACGATTTCAATGAGGCCAATCTAAAACTGGCCTTAAACCTTGAGTACCGTTTTCCGATAGTGGGCGACATAAAAGGGGCGCTTTTCGCCGATGCCGGCAACATTTGGAACGTTTTTGACAACCAAGACAACGAAGAGGCCATTTTCACCGGCTTTGGTTCGCTCAAAGACATTGCCCTGGGCACAGGTTTCGGCCTTCGGTACGACTTTACCTACTTTGTGTTCAGGGTCGATACCGGGTTCAAGACCTACAATCCAGCCGAAGAGCCCACCAAACGTTGGTTCAGTGACTATAACTTTAGAAATGCGGTCTTTAACGTGGGTATCAACTATCCGTTCTAGTGCAGACTAAATATTTTATTACTTTTGTTCACTGTTTTAACCCATAACTAACTCAAGAAACATGTCCCACAATATAAAGCCAGGCGTTGCCACAGGCGATGAGGTACAAGCCATCTTCAACTACGCCAAAGAAAAAGGGTTTGCCCTACCGGCCGTGAATGTAATCGGTTCAAATTCGATGAACGCGGTAATGGAAACAGCTGCAGCGCTCAATGCTCCCGTCATTATACAATTTTCCAATGGTGGGGCACAGTTCAATGCAGGCAAAGGACTTTCAAACGAAAACCAAAGAGCGGCCATTCTAGGGGCCGTTGCCGGTGCCAAACATGTACACGAAATGGCCGAGGCCTATGGTGCCACGGTTATTTTGCATACCGACCACTGTGCCAAAAAGTTACTACCCTGGATCGATGGTCTTTTAGATGCCAGCGAGGCCCATTACAAGGTAACCGGAAAGTCACTTTACAGCTCGCATATGATCGATCTTTCAGAAGAGCCCCTTGAAGAGAACATTGAGATTTGCAAAAAATATTTGGAGCGCATGTCTAAAATGGACATGACCCTTGAGATTGAATTGGGAGTCACCGGTGGCGAGGAAGATGGTGTCGATAACACCGATGTCGACAGCTCAAAACTGTACACCCAGCCAGAAGAAGTAGCTTATGCCTACGAAGAGTTGTCAAAAGTGAGCCATCGCTTTACCATTGCTGCTGCCTTTGGAAACGTGCATGGAGTCTACAAGCCGGGCAATGTGAAGTTGACACCCAAAATCTTGAAAAATTCACAGGAATATGTTTCAAACAAGTTTGGTGTCGAACACAACCATATCGATTTTGTCTTTCATGGCGGCTCGGGTTCCACCCTTGAAGAAATAAGGGAGGCCATTGGCTATGGGGTCGTAAAGATGAATATCGACACCGATCTGCAATATGCCTTTTTGAGCGGTGTTCGAGACTATGTCTTGAACAAAAAAGATTACCTATTGGCGCAGATAGGCAACCCCGACGGTGATGACCAACCCAACAAAAAGTTCTATGATCCTCGGGTATGGTTACGCGAAGGCGAAAAAACATTCTCAGACCGTCTTAAAAAGGCCTTTGAAGACCTTAACAATGTAAATACACTATAACAAAAAACCCTTATTATGTCGTCTTGGTTCAAAAGGAAGGAAAAGGGAATACAAACTTCCACAGAAGAAAAAAAAGACACCCCAAAGGGGTTATGGTACAAATCACCGACCGGAAAAATTGTTGAGTCTGAAGAATTGGCAAAGAATTTCTATGTTAGCCCTGAAGATGATTACCATGTTCGAATAGGAAGCAAAGAATATTTTGAGATTCTTTTTGATGACAATAAATTTAAAGAGCTCGATGAGAAACTGACCTCAAAAGACCCCCTCAAATTTGTTGACACCAAAAAATATTCAGACCGCCTAAAAGCTGCCCAAAAGAAGACCGGCCTTAAAGATGCCGTGCGCACTGCCGTGGGCAAGTCTATGGGCAAAGACCTCGTGGTCGCCTGTATGGACTTTGCCTTTATCGGGGGATCAATGGGTAGTGTGGTCGGCGAGAAAATTGCCAGGGCCGCAGATTATGCCAAAAAGAAAAAGATTCCCTTTTTGATCATATCAAAGTCAGGGGGCGCCCGAATGATGGAAGCGGCCTACTCTCTCATGCAGTTGGCCAAAACCTCGGCCAAGTTGGCCCAATTGGCAGAGGCCAAAGTGCCCTACATCTCATTGTGTACCGATCCAACCACCGGCGGCACCACCGCCTCTTACGCCATGTTGGGCGATATCAACATCGCCGAACCAGGTGCTCTTATTGGTTTTGCCGGCCCACGTGTGGTAAAAGACACTGTGGGCAAAGAGTTGCCAGAGGGCTTTCAAACAGCAGAATTTGTCAAAGAGCATGGCTTCTTGGATTTTATCGTACATCGAAGAGATTTAAAGAAGAAGGTGAATCTCTACATCGACCTGATAACAAACCAACCCATTCGAGAATAGCAAAAGCCCCAGCAGAAACGCCGGGGCTTTTTCAATTTTGTTCCTATCTTAATCTATTTCCAAAATCTTCTGAGAAAGACTTCCTTAGAAGTTCCGTCAGGATAGGTCAGCAAACCTTTCGCATCACAGCTGCCATCTCCAAAGTCAAGGCTCGCCGTGGCATCGTTCCTAGAAATTTCCAATACACCGCTGACAAGAAACCTACAGGCCATCTCACGCCTAAGTGGTACAACAATCTCTTTTGAGAAAACATTGCCCTGCTTTCCTGTAAAGGTAGCGTTACCGGTAATCAAGAAAACGTTGTCTCCCCAAAAACCTGACCCATAGCCCTCTATCCACTCGCGGGTACGCGTACCGGCAAACGATGCATTGGTACCATCAGGCCATGTGGCACTGAAATCAGCGTTGGCGGTACCTTGTGGATTGCCATTTTCGTTGGCGCGTTGGCGTAGTATATCGGCACCACCTTCGACCGAGACACCATTAAATGTGAAATTCTCAAGGGAAAGTGCCAAAGTTTTGGTGGCGGCCTCCATATCTTTTTCATAGCTCAAATGGATGATACCGCCCAGAACATTGCCATTGGGCAATTCACAACCCTCACCAAAATCAATGGTCTTTTCCTTTGTTGTACTGGTCACAACAGTGGTAATGGTAACACAGTCAGGCAAAAAATCGGATGCATATCCAAATTTTGAGGTCTCCGAGATTTCATCCGTGGCATAGACATCTTCGGCAACCGCCACAACTTCTTCCGAAATAAGTTCGGCTTCATCGCTATAATTCAACTCGGTGCTTGTGATCACCTCTTCACTGTTCAGGTCTTCTTCAACAGAAGACTCATTCTTGCTACAAGAAACAAAGACCATCACCGAAAATACGGCAAAGCCTGCCAACACATTTGTAAAGTTCAATTGTTTGAGACACTTTTTCATTTTTTCAATTTTTAATTGTTTAACAATAGGTGATAATGAATTCGCCATTGGAGAATATTGCTAGCATCAAATCCGAAGATGGCTCATTTCATAATATCAATTATTGAAGTTTCGTAGGTATGACAGGTTGAAACCAAAAAGGTTTAATTGTTTGTTAAAAATTTTTCCTTCGAAAAAAAGAATTATCTTTGCGCCCTGATTGTATGTCCCTGAGCTAGACAAAGGAATTATCAATCAGATACATAAAAATCATTTTAACAATATTGGCATGTATTTGACAAAAGAAACAAAAGCAGAAATTTTCAAAAAATACGGTGGTTCTGAGACCAATACGGGCTCGACCGAAGGGCAGATCGCCTTGTTCACACACCGCATCAACCACTTGACAAAACACCTCAGAGAAAACCACAAGGATTTCAACACTGAGCGTTCTTTGGTAAAATTAGTGGGTAAAAGACGTAGTCTTTTAGATTATTTGAAAAAGAAAGATATTGCTAAATACCGTACGCTTATTAAAGAACTCGGTATCAGAAAATAAAAATATGGGGAAAATGTTCCCCATATTTTTTACGCCTATCCATTCTTGTTTAGCAAACCGGCAATGGAACAGGGGTAAAAAAGTCCCTTAAACAAGGGCAACACAAAAAGCTACCTATTAGTTTTTCATTGGTCGACAACACAACACAACACGGTCGCCATACTGGCGACAGACCCAATGTTTAACTAGCCCATTCTATATGGTGGGCAATATTAAAATGTATGATTCCAAAAACTTTTAAAGAGGTCATTGACCTCGGCGATGGAAGGGAAATCTCCATCGAAACAGGAAAATTGGCCAAGCAGGCCCACGGTTCTGTTGTGGTTAAATCGGGCAATTGCATGCTCTTGTGCACAGTTGTCTCAAATTACAAGGCATCTGACGTAGATTTTTTACCGTTGACGGTTGACTACCGTGAAAAATTTGCCGCGGCAGGCCGTTACCCAGGTGGATTCTTCAAACGTGAGGCAAGGCCCAGCGACGGTGAAGTATTGACGATGCGTTTGGTCGACAGGGTTTTGAGACCTTTGTTTCCGAAAGATTACCATTGCGAGACACAGGTAATGATCCAATTAATGTCGCATGATGATGAGGTCATGCCCGATGCCATGGCCGGATTGGCAGCGTCGGCAGCCATACAACTTTCAGACCTACCGTTCGAATGCCCTATTTCGGAAGTACGAGTAGGACGTGTCAACGGCGAATTGATCATCAACCCTACTAGGGCCCAATTGCTAGAATCTGACCTCGATATGATCATTGGCGCCTCTGCAGATTCTGTAATGATGGTAGAAGGTGAGATGAGTGAAATTTCTGAGGAAGAAATGGTCGAGGCCATCAAATTTGCCCATGAGGCCATCAAAGTCCAATGTGCTGCACAGGTCCGTTTGGCCGAGGCGGTCGGGAAAAAGGAAACCCGTGAATATGACGGCGAACCTGAAGACGAAGCGCTTGAGAAAAAGATACGTGACATGGCCTATGACAAGGTCTATGCCATTGCCAAAGCAGGGTCTTCCAAAAAAGAGCGAAGCGAGGCTTTCTCACAGATAAAGGAGGAAATCATGGAATCGTTTTCTGAGGAGGAACTCGAAGAAATCGGCCCAATGATTTCAAAGTACTACTACAAGGCCGAAAAAGAAGCCGTTCGAAACCTTACATTGGATGAAGGTTTACGTTTGGACGGAAGAAAAACTGATGAGATACGCCCCATTTGGTGCGAGGTCGACTATTTGCCCTCTACCCACGGATCGGCTATTTTCACAAGAGGCGAAACCCAGGCACTGGCCACGGTGACCTTAGGTACTTCAAGGGAAGCGAACGTTATCGATATGCCATCATTCGAAGGGGAAGAAACATTTTACCTCCATTACAACTTCCCTCCGTTCTCAACGGGCGAGGCACGCCCGATCAGGGGCACCTCAAGAAGGGAAGTGGGCCACGGTAACCTAGCACAACGTGCGTTGAAAAGAATGATTCCTGAAGATTGCCCTTATACCGTTCGTGTGGTGTCTGAGGTACTGGAATCAAATGGCTCGTCTTCAATGGCCACGGTCTGTTCGGGCACTATGGCCTTGATGGATGCCGGTATTCAACTTAAAAAACCTGTTTCTGGCATCGCCATGGGATTGATCACCGATACCGATACCGGCAAGTATGCCGTTCTTTCCGATATCTTGGGCGATGAAGACCATTTGGGCGATATGGACTTTAAAGTAACCGGTACTGCCGATGGTATCACCGCATGTCAAATGGACATTAAGGTAAAAGGGCTTTCTTACGAGATTTTGGTCAAGGCATTGATGCAGGCCAAAGAGGGCAGGATGCACATCCTTGAAAAACTGATTGAAACCATTGCCGAACCAAGGCCTGATGTCAAGGCACATGCTCCAAAAATTGTCACTACGGTAATACCTGGTGAATATATTGGTGCATTGATCGGCTCTGGTGGAAAGGTAATCCAAGAGTTGCAAAAAGAAACAAAAACGACCATCGTCATCAACGAAGACCCTGTTACAGAAGAGGGAATCGTTGAAATCTTGGGCACCGACCAAGATGGTATCGATAGGGTACTTGCCAAAATCGATTCCTTGATGTTCAAGCCAGAGGTAGGCAGTGTCTATGAGGTAAAAGTGATCAAGGTGCTCGATTTCGGTGCCGTGGTCGAATATACCGAGGCTCCAGGCAACGAAATATTGTTGCACGTTTCTGAACTGGCATGGGAGCGCACCGAGAACGTGACCGATGTGGTCAACGTGGGCGATGTGTTCGATGTCAAATACTTTGGTGTGGATCCCAGAACAAGAAAAGAAAAAGTATCACGCAGGGCCTTGTTGCCAAAGCCCGAGGGATATAGGGAAAGACCTCCACGCGATCGTGACAACAGAAATCGCGGCAATGATAGAAGACGTGATAATCGTAATCGCGGACCGCGAAGAGACTAATAAATAGTTTTTTTAAGAAAAAGCCCCGAAATTCGGGGCTTTTTTTATGCCAAAAACAAATAATTATTAGCGAATTGTAACTTTTTCACTTTTTATACGTATAACTTAATGAGTCTATCGTTTGACAATAAAAATTGAAGGGAGAATTTAGATGAGACAGTTAAAGATCACAAAACAGGTTACCAATAGGGAAACCGCCTCGTTGGACAAGTATCTACAAGAAATTGGCAAGGTCGATTTAATCACTGCTGAAGAAGAGGTAGAACTGGCCCAACGTATCAAGGCCGGAGACCAAGCGGCTTTGGAAAAGCTTACAAAGGCCAACCTTCGATTCGTGGTTTCAGTGGCAAAACAATACCAAAATCAAGGATTGACGTTGCCAGATTTGATCAATGAAGGAAACTTAGGTCTTATAAAAGCTGCCCAGCGTTTTGACGAAACGCGTGGTTTTAAGTTCATTTCATATGCCGTTTGGTGGATTCGCCAGTCTATTCTGCAAGCGTTGGCCGAGCAATCACGTATTGTGCGCCTACCATTGAACAAGATCGGTTCTATCAACAAGATCAATAAGACATTTGCTTATTTAGAGCAGGCGCATGAGCGTCCGCCCTCAGCGGAAGAAATCGCCAAAGAGCTTGATATGACCGTCGAAGACGTAAAGCAGTCTTTAAAGAACTCAGGGCGCCATGTTTCTATGGATGCGCCTTTGATCGACGGTGAAGATTCTAACCTGTACGATGTATTGCGCAGCGGCGAGTCGCCCAATCCTGATAAGGAACTGTTGCATGAATCACTTCGGACCGAAATCGAGCGGGCATTGGAAACCCTGACACCAAGGGAAGCCGACGTCATTCGCCTATACTTTGGTCTGGCAGGGCAACACTCGATGACTCTTGAAGAGATCGGTGAAACCTTTGACCTTACACGCGAACGGGTACGTCAGATAAAGGAAAAAGCTATCCGTAGGTTGAAACACACCTCAAGAAGCAAGATTTTAAAGACCTATTTGGGGTAATTGTTGATAAAATCATCCCAAACAAATTACAGTTAAATAAACCTTAAATTGTTTCTTTGGCAAGAAAATTGTAATTTAGTACACTACAACAGTTTATCATGACTGTTCGTTTTTTGATTGATGAATAAACTCCGGCTGATTACCGGAGTTTTTTCATTTACCAGCATTCCTAAAACTATTTAATATAGAAGTCTCCAGTTTACCCGACATCCATTTCGGCATTGTCTTTACAACATTTGTATTATTGGTTTTAAGATTTTTAGCGCTCTTTACTTCAAAATCGATAAAATAGTGGATTTACTGGAAGAAATCGCATTACAGAAAAGAAAAGAATAATCCCGTTATTCAGATTTTTTTTTTAGAAAAGCAGTTATAAACACCTCCCTCAGTCCTTCCTTTTTAGGAGGGAAGCAAAATTCACCCTCTAGAAAGTGGGGATCAAGGGCTGTGTACTATCATCAGAATTACTATATAATTTTTATCACCACCAATTTGCAACTTTGTTAAATTTTCATCCCAAAATGGCTAAAAACCATATTTCAACGTACATATAATATGGCGTTTACCATTGAAATACGGTTTTTAGGAGGATTGACCGAAACTCAAATAGTGGTTTTTGAAACCGCCGCCAATCGATGGTCAGAGATAATTACAGAAAGTCTGCCCCCTGTGCAACTGGCCAATGGCGACATCGTCAACGATGTACGCATCGATGCCCAAGGTGTGAGCATTGATGGCCCATCAGGTATTCTGGGCCAAGCGGGGCCCACACAGCTTCGCCCAGGAAGCTTTTTGCCCGCAACCGGTATGATGCGCTTTGACAGCGCCGATCTGGCCCGGATGGAAGCTGAAAGCAGCCTTATGGATGTGATTGTGCATGAAATGGGCCATGTTCTGGGCTTTGGCACCCTTTGGTCAGCAAAATTCTTGAACCTTATCGAGGGCGAGGGTTCTGAAAATCCGGTGTTTTTAGGTAAAAATACCATTAGAGAATACCGGCAGTTGACAAATGATGATAATGTTTCATCAGTGCCCGTCGCAAATACGGGCGGTAAGGGGACCCGTGATGGCCATTGGCGTGAAATGGTCTTTGACAATGAACTGATGACCGGTTTTATAGACTTGGGCGACAATCCGTTGAGCCGTCTATCGGTGGCCGCTTTTGACGATATGGGCTATAATGTTGATTACGATGCGGCAGATACTTATCGACTACCCGCTAAAGAAACGCTGGCATTGAAGGTAGTCGACAAAAACCGTCAATGCAGAATGTGCTCCCGGAAAATTATGAGAACCGACCCCGTGGTGCTCCCTGAAAGTTGTTACCTCTAGCGCTGAAATCCTCAAAAGCATTTGTGTATTTTTGTATCCGATAATGTAAAATATGGATTCAAGAAAAGTCGCTCCCTCCCTATTGGCCGCCGATTTTGGCAATCTACAGCGTGATATTGAAATGGTCAACCAAAGCCAAGCCGATTGGTTTCACCTAGATATCATGGACGGGGTTTTTGTACCCAATATCTCTTTCGGAATGCCGGTGGTAAAGGCTATTGCGCAGCACGCCAAAAAACCACTGGATGTACACCTGATGATTGTAGACCCTGATCGCTACATCAAAACCTTTGCTGAACTTGGGGCCGATGTCCTGACCGTCCATTACGAGGCCTGTACCCATTTGCACCGTTCTCTCCAGGCCATCAAGGCCGAGGGCATGAAGGCAGGTGTAGCCATTAATCCACATACCTCTGTAACCCTTTTGGAAGATACCATACAAGATATCGATTTGGTGTGCATGATGAGCGTAAACCCAGGTTTTGGCGGGCAATCCTTTATTGAGAACACTTACAAGAAAGTAAGCGAGCTCAAAAACATCATTGAAAAAAGAAAGGCAGCTACCTTGATTGAAATCGATGGTGGCGTAAATGCCGGCAACGTCAGAAAACTGGCAGATGCAGGTGCAGATGTATTCGTGGCCGGTAGTTTTGTGTTCAAGAGCGAGGACCCCATCGAAACCATCAAAACCCTAAAACAAAAAATTGTTTGATGCAACATTTTGATGTCATCATAATCGGTGGTGGCCCCATTGGTATTGCGTGCGGACTTGAAGCCAAGAAAAAAGGCCTGTCCTATGTAATTATTGAGAAAGGCCCCATTGTAAACTCATTGTTCAATTACCCCATCAACATGCAGTTTTTTTCGTCTTCCGAAAAACTGGAAATCGACGAAATACCCTTTATCAGCAAAGATGCCAAGCCCAAGCGAAATGAGGCCTTGGAATATTACCGAAGAATAGTGGTCTCAAATAAATTGAACATCCATCTGTTTGAAAAGGTGTTGGATGTTACCAAGGAAAAGGGAATTTTCGAAGTCAAAACGGACAAAGACCGATATACTGCCCAAAACGTAATAGTGGCCACAGGTTTCTATGACCTTCCCAACAAAATAAACGTACCTGGTGAAGACCTACCCAAGGTTTCCCACTACTATAAAGACCCCCATTTTTATGCCAGTCAAAAGTTGGCCGTAATCGGGGCCAGCAATTCCGCTGTCGACGCCGCTTTGGAGTGCTGGCGGAAGGGTTCTGAGGTCACCATGATAATCCGAGGCCCTGAAATTGGGCAGCGTGTCAAATACTGGGTACGGCCCGATATTCTCAACCGCATCAAAGAGGGAAGCATTAAGGCGTATTACAACTCTACCGTAAAGGAAATCAAGGAGAAGGAAATCATTATCAACACCCCTGGAGGCGAAGTTGTTTTGGAAAATGATTTCGTATTGGCCCTCACCGGCTATATGCCCAATTTTAACTTCTTGAAAAAACTGGGGATTGAACTATCCAAAGATGAAAAGCGCTTGCCCACCTACGACCCTAGTACCATGGAAACCAATATAGAGGGACTCTATTTGGCAGGCGTTATCTGCGGTGGCATGGAGACCCATAAATGGTTTATCGAGAATTCACGCATTCATGCGCCCATCATCATGGATGCCATTTTGGAAAAACAACAGAAAACGGTTTCCTGAACAACAATCTGAAGTTCTTAGCATTAATCGGTTACGCCCTTCCCCACAACGATCCGCTTTGAAAATAGCCAAAACAAAAAAACGCTCAAGCAAGCTTGGTGTTTTTTCTTATTGAACTATTTATTCGTGACCGCGGGAGGATTCGAACCCCCAACCCTCAGAGCCGAAATCTGATATTCTATCCAGTTGAACTACGCGGCCTTATCTTATGAACTCAATTTTGTCCTTACAATACTAGATATGGTCTTGCCATCGGCCTGCCCAGCCAATTCTTTGGTAACAACGCCCATGACCTTTCCCATATCCTGCATTCCAGAAGCACCCAAAGAGTCGATGGTCTGTACGACCACTTTTTCTATTTCCTCTTCGGTAAGCTGCTCTGGCAAGAACTTCTCTATTACAGCTATCTGGGCCAATTCTGGTTCTGCCAAATCGTCTCGACCTTGCTCTTTGTAAATGGCGGCACTGTCTTTGCGCTGCTTTACGAGCTTTTGCACCAGCTTCACCTCTTCTTCTTCTGTCAATTCACCGCTGGCACCCTTTTCGGTCTTTGCCAAGAGAATGGCCGATTTGATAGCCCGTAATGATTCCAAGGCTACTGAATCCTTGGCCTTCATCGCAGCTTTCATCTCTACCATTACCTTTTCTTGCAATCCCATTATTGACCTTTTAGGGCTGCGAAGATAATAAAGAATTTCCTCAAAACCTCAATCCTTAAGTATTGCCATAAATTTATGCCAGCCATGTTTTTGAAAGTAGTAGAGAAGAAATTATTTATCACCCCATCTACGTCACCAATTTGAAATCGGCCCTGCCATGCGATAAGTCGGGCTGACCAAAATGAGAGGCAACCTCATAAAAAAACCCGAAAATTTATTCAATTTCCGGGTCTTAAACCTTCTTTTTAGGAAGGCAAATTAAACACTACTAATCAACATTGTCATGCAGAAATGAGTTGTTCGAACGCAACTGCATTTCGTCATTGCTATCTTCGCTTAGGGTGGTTCGTGATACCTTTTTCTCTTTGGGCACCTCGTTAAGATCGACCCCATGGCGCTTGTAAGCAGGTTCTTTCTCAATTTCGTCCACGTTGTTCATGTTGTTCTTGAACTTGTAGTTGAAATTTTTCAGCTTTCGTCTGCGCTCATCGGCCCTACTTTTCAAGAGGTCTTCTATTGAGCTTTCAAACGGGTTGACATTGTTTTCTTTCGGTGCATTGCCCCCTTGTGAAGCCTCGGTCTTTACAACTTTCTTTTCAAACACCAACTCATCTTCTATCAGTTTGGGTTCGTGTGTCTCTGCTAGCGACTTGGCACCTGTAAGCTTGTTTTCAAGCTCCATATACTCTTGGAGGTTGTACCGTGTTTCCCCATCTTTCCGGTAATCGATTACAGGGTTAACCTCTATGTATTCGTTCACATCCATATCTTTGACCTCATCGCCCAAATCAAAGGTCACGGTGTGCTGTTTCTCGTTTTCAGTTTCTTCATCTCTATTCAAGGGCATATCGAACGCCAATGAGAACTGGTCTTCTTCCTCCTTTTTTGAAGAAACTTCTTCAGGGTCGATGACCTCAATATCATTTAAAATGCTCTTGGCCTCTACGATGACGAAATCGTCCTCAACATTCTCAGCGACCACTTCTTCGTAGAAAACATTGAAGTTTCTGATATAATTGGTGGTCGGAATCAAGGGATCTTCTTCTTCAGGCATCGACTTTTCATTTTCGATGTCCTCCATATCATCCTCTAAACGATGTTTAATAACGGGCTCCTCTACCTGCGCACTGGCCGTAGGGGTCATTGTCTGCGTCTGTTCGGTCTGCAGTTCTTGTTCGGCCCTTTGCTCATCTTCCAGGGTATGGATGATCTTTTTCGACTCGGTATTGACAATATCGTTCTGTTGGTCTGCCGTAAAACCGGTAGCTATGACCGTAACGGCAATGGCATCGCCCAAATCTTCATCTTCGCCCACACCCATAATGATATTGGCGCCGTGCCCTGCTTCTATCTGAATATAATCGTTAATCTCACCAATTTCATCGATGGTGATTTCTTGCGCACCTGAAACAATCAACAGCAACACGTTCTTGGCACCCGTAATCTTGTTGTCGTTGAGCAATGGAGAATCCAATGCTTTCATAATGGCCTCAGAAGCCCTGGACGAACCCGATGCCGTGGCCGATCCCATAATGGCCGTACCACTGTTGGATAGTACGGTTTTGGCATCGCGCAGGTCAATGTTCTGCGTATAATGGTGGGTAATGACCTCTGCAATGCCCCTGGCCGCAGTTGACAATACTTCGTCCGCTTTGGAGAATCCTGCCTTAAAACCAAGGTTGCCATATACTTCGCGTAGCTTGTTGTTATTGATCACAATCAACGAATCAACATTTGCCCGCAACTTTTCAATACCGATTTGGGCCTGCTTGCAACGCATTACACCTTCAAATTGAAACGGAATGGTGACAATGCCCACGGTCAAAATATCCATCTCACGTGCCAGTTTGGCAATGATCGGGGCGGCTCCCGTTCCGGTGCCCCCACCCATACCAGCGGTGATGAACGCCATCTTCGTGTTGCCCTCGAGCATACTCTTTAATTCTTCCATGCTCTCGACAGCTGCCTGTTCACCCACTTCAGGATTGGCACCCGCACCCAACCCTTCTGTCAATGAAACGCCCAACTGAATCTTGTTGGGAACCGGACTGTTCTGTAACGCTTGGGCATCGGTATTGCAGATGACAAAATCGACCCCATTGATACCGGCCTGAAACATATGGTTGATGGCATTGCTACCACCACCGCCGACGCCGATTACCTTTATGACGTTGCTCTTGTTCTTTGGTAGATCAAAGGCTATGTTGTCTAATTCAATGTTCTTGCTCATGATGTTTTTCTTACGGGTTATTTTTGATGGATGTTTTTATTCTGCGTTATCTAAAAAGTCTTTCAGTTTTTCTGACCATTTGTCAAAAATGCTCTTTCGTTCTCTCTGAACGCTGCCGCTCTGTGATGCCTTGGCTTCTTGGCCCATCACCATTTCTTCCGGTTCTGAATCGGCCCCGACCAGCTCTTTCCTGTTCTCTTTCCCATTTTTAAGGGCGTTCATCAACAGCCCCACAGCAGTTGCATACAACGGACTGGCGATTTCCTCATCGGAATCACCAGCCAAATGTTCGTTCGGGTATCCGATTCGGGTATCCATTCCGGTTATATATTCCACTAACTGTTTCAAGTGCTTCAATTGGCTTCCGCCGCCGGTCAACACGATTCCTGCAATCAGTTTTTTCTTTTGGTCTTCATGACCATAGTTTTTGATCTCTACATACACCTGCTCAATTATCTCGACCACACGGGCATGTATGATTTTTGAAAGGTTCTTTAAGGTAATTTCCTTTGGCTCTCTTCCTCTTAACCCGGGAATGGAAACTATTTCGTTGTCTTTATTTTCTCCCGGCCATGCCGAACCGAATTTGATCTTCAACAATTCAGCCTGTTTTTCTATGATCGAGCAGCCCTCTTTGATATCTTCGGTAATTACATTGCCACCAAACGGTATCACCGAGGTATGACGGATGATGCCGTCTTTGAAAATGGCAAGATCCGTAGTGCCGCCACCAATGTCTATAAGGGCCACCCCGGCCTCTTTTTCTTCTTGGCTGAGCACCGCTTCGGCCGATGCCAAAGGTTCCAAGGTGATGTTGGCAAGGTCGAGCCCGGCGCTTTTGATGCACCTGCCGATGTTTTTTATGGAGGATACCTGCCCTACCACCACATGAAAATTGGCTTCCAACCTACCGCCGTACATGCCAATGGGCTGTTTGATCTCTGATTGCCCGTCGACCTTGTACTCTTGCGGAAGCACATGAATGATCTCTTCCCCGGGAAGCATTACCAATTTATACACTTGGTTGCACAGCCTATCGAGATCGTCTTCATTGATTACTTCTTCTGAATCGGGGCGGGTAATATAATCACTGTGCTGCAGGCTTCTAATGTGCTGCCCGGCAATACCTACCACCACAGACCCGATCTTGAGTCCCGAATTGACCTCTGCTTGTTCTACAGCCTGTTGAATAGACGAGATTGTTTGGGTGATGTTGTTTACCACACCGCGGTGAACGCCCAAACTCTTTGAGCGGCCCGTACCCAACACCTCTATTTTGCCATATTCGTTCTCTCTACCGATAATGGCCACAATCTTGGTGGTACCGATGTCTAAACCAACTGAATAATTACCTTGTTCCATAACCTAAATTTTCGTGCAAACCACTTGATTATCAAATTCTAGACTCACAACTGCATATTTCTCCAATGTCTTGTCTTTGGCGGCCTTAGCATAAAAGGCCATAAAATTTTTGAACTTTTCGTTGAGATTTTCGACCCCGCCCAGATTAACCACAAAATTCTCCATCCGAAACTTGAGCTGGTATTTGCCCTCATCTTCGATGTGGATGCCTATGACGTTCATCCAAAGAAAATCATCATTGTTGATGTATTCTAAAATGACGTACGCATCTTCAAGGCTTTTGCCCGTTATCTTGCCCGTAATGATCGGCACACGTGCCGAGTGGTTCTTAGACAGCGGCATACGCTGACCTTGGTCATCCAAATAGAATTTAGTGGCCCCCTCA
>CEVF01154733.1_pt1 | contig 61332 bp, 49 predicted proteins | sample 356441 | NCBI WGS metagenome assembly CEVF01 (sample SAMEA2622765, study PRJEB7988) | marine metagenome | biome: marine biome (ENVO:00000447); feature: surface water layer (ENVO:00002042); material: "saline water (ENVO:00002010), including plankton (ENVO:xxxxxxxx)" | depth 5 m | reverse complement strand
GTGTGACGTGTGACGTGTGACGTGTGACGTGTGACGTGTGACGTGTGTCGTGTGTCGTGTGTCGTGTGATACAAAATCAATAGCTGCAGCACTGCGTGCTGCTGACACGACGAAGTCGTGATAAAAACGCAACTGCGTTCACACTGCCCCCGGATCCCGATCCAAGCTCTGTTCCAGACTGATTTCTTTGTCCATCTTGCGATGCGTGTAGTGCAGCAGCATCAATAGTGCAGCGGTTGCTAAATACACCCACGCGAACTCGGTGGCGACCATGTAGCGCATCTGGCCGTCGCCATCGCGCATCGGCGCAAAGACGTTTGCGACATTGCCATCGACCATCTCATACGCATGGATCACACCCGTTGCAGACAACACCGCAGCAGCGATAGACCATGCTGCTGCCTTGTTGAGTTTGCGATCAATGATGAACGCCAGAATCGCTGCATACAACAGACTCGTCACCAGGAAACCTTGACTCAGCGAGATGATGCCTTTGAGGTAGACGCCGAAACCTTTGAGCGGTTCGATGACATCGGTGAGGGTTTTACCACCGAGGATCAGACAGGGCTTGATGAGGATATCCAGCGACCATGCAGCGAATGCAGGGATCAAACCAAATGCGACAGCCATGGTGTGGGCTTTGGGGACAGCGGAGAAGGCTTGGGCGGTGATGATGATGCCGATCCAAAGGAGGATACCGAGCATGGCTTCGACGGGGATCCATTGTTGAAGCAGTGTCATGCCACCGGTGAAGCAGACTGCGGTAATGGCGATGCCGTTGAGGATGCTATAACCAGCCCGGGCGCCCATCGCTTTCCAGCCGGGGTGTCCGATGTAGATGGTGGTCGGGAAGCATGAACCGAACATGGAAGCAACGATGGAGCCAAGTCCGTTGACCAGCAGACTTGAGCGCGTCGGGTAGACATCGCCTGCTGCTTCGGCGGACTCAAGATTTTGCAGTGAGCCGATGATGTTAAACAGTCCCATCGGGAAGATGATGGACATGTACTGCCACCCCAGTGGATTGCTCAGGAACGTGACCAGCGGTTTGATACTCGACTGTGGCATGTTCAGTGCAAGGGCGCCAGCGGACGCAGCAGGTTTCCATTCGGTCATGCCGAAGTATTTAAGTGTCCACGCAAGGCCAGCTCCCACCAGGATAGCAATCAGTCCTGCCGGTAAGCCGATGGGCAGCTTGATCCGTGACGCATAGGCGATGAGGATAATCAGCATCGGCAGCAGCGCGATCGCTGGCGAAGCAAAGAGCTGGAAAATGAAATTCATGCTGATGAAGGTAATGGCGACGCCTGCCAACGCTGAAAGCAGTCCGGCGCGGGGCGTGTGTTTGCGTAGCCAATCTCCGACGAAGGCTCCGCCGCATTCCATGATGCCGCTAAGCAAACACGCGAAGAGTCCGACCTGCCAGGTCAGGGTTGCGTCGTTGGTTTGGCGGTAGACCGGTGCCATGACAAGGAAGATGTAGGCGATCATGCTTGGCGTGTTGATGCCGTAGGGCAGGGCAGTGATGTCATCGCGACCTGTTTTTTTCATCAGGCTCCACGCCTGGAATCCGTAGAAGAGATTGCCCAGGAGAATGGAGATTGCTGCCCCGGGGAGGATCATGCCGTTGACAAGTTCCGGGGGCAGGCCACAAATGTTGACGCACATGGTTTGGATGAGCATCAGTTGAAGCATGTTGTCGATGAACAGGCCAAAGAAGCCGTCGATATCGCCACGGACGAAATATTTCACGTTGTTATCTCTCTGATACACAGGTAATGGGTGGATGTGATCAAAATCAGCTTACTGAAGGTGTTTCTGTATGATTTCCTGAATTTGATCCGGATCCTCGCAATTCAGTAGACTCTCACAATCCATCACGATTGCTGCGAATTTACTACGTGTATATTGCTCTTCAGGTGATTCACTGAGGATATCCTTGGGATTTAATCTCGAGGGTGCGATCTTTTCGTTCCAAAGTGAAGGCAGTCCGCTTTTCCAAGTTCCTAAGCAAACGCCAATGTATAGGATATTTGCTTCTAAGATGCCACAGCCCCCACAACGACAAGCGTAGTAGAACATCTTGTCAGCGGCTTTACGCTCTTGCTGAGTGACATTTGTTTGTGTGTTGTTTTCTCCTACTGCCACATCATGCACAATTGATGCTCGGCGATAGGAGCCGACATATGGGCTGCCGACGATACTCCACAACTCTCTGGGGATTGATGCGCCGTTGATGATGCTTTTCGCTGGAGCTTTCCAGCATTTTCCTTGGGGATCGGTATAGGTGAATTCTTCTATCAAAATCATATTGCAGTTACCCGACCAACGTGTCAGTGGTTGTTCATCTGAAAAATGGCCATGCATGGTGTGCTCCTTTGTTTTTGAATGTCTACCTATAACAGATGTTTAAGGATCAGTTGGCGTGGGGCGTCGACGGTGAAGTAGTCAAGAGTGGGTGAGCCGTATTCTTTTTGGACGATGGCCATCCCGTCGATTCGGCTTGGCAGTGCGTCGGGTCGGTGCATGTCCATGGCCATGATTTTGTATTTTTGTTGTTCGATGAATTGGCGGACAGATTGATCAGGTGCCGGGCCGTGTTCACCGACGATAGAGAGGAAGTTGCCTTGAAGCCAGACGCCCATGTCGAGTAACTCGTCGAGTTTTTCCGGTTCATCCCACGTGCATCGAACCCGTTCGGGATGTGCAAGAATCGGTTGGTAACCTTTGTCGATGAACCATTGGATAACGGTTGGGAACCATGTGGGCCAGGTATCCGCCCAGTGATCCATAAGGACTCGGTTGGAACCAGCCAGTGTCGGGACGCCGTTTTCTTCAAGCCAATCGGGCATGTTTTCCTGGAGGTTGATTTCCCCGCCGGGCCATATGGTGTAGTCGACACTGCGGTTTGCCAGTTCGACCCGCAGGTCAGCGACCCATTGGATGATGTTTTCCCATGTGTTATCCGGGAAGGTGTCGGGGATGATGTGTGGTGTGCAGATTGTGCCGGTGTATCCAACGGCTTTGAGCTGGTTGATGCAGTCAATGCACTGGTCGATGTCTTCACAACCATCATCAATGCCTGGGAGCAAGTGACTGTGGATGTCGATACGCCCCAAGGCGGGGACAGGGGGTAAATACAGGGGCTTGGTCATGATGAGATTGTAGCAGGAGTTGAGGTGTGGGTGGCAGGCGACATTTGCAGCGTTAAACCGCAAGCGGTTTTTGATTATGAATTTTAACGAAGGTTGTTTCAATACCTTTTGTAACTTCCGGGGGCTGGGGGCGCATAAAAAAAGGACTCGATCTTGCCGAAGCGAGATCGAGCCCTGAGGTTGGCACGAGCTATATAGTCTTTATCGCGTCAGTGAGCACAAAGGCTCAATAGCTCATGCTGATACCGAAAGTACCGATAACTTCAAAATCGCTGCCATTGTTGATGGCTTCGGTGTTATCACCGAGGAACAGGAAGTGGACGCCAGCGGCGGCTTCCCAGCTGCCGAACTGAGCGGGAACGAAGCTCAGGGGCATGGAGAAGTCAAGACCCGCATCGACGAAACCAAAGGTGTCGTCATCCGTGGCGCTGACCTGATAGTAATCGCTGCCAAGACCCACGGTGACCGGGATGGTCAGGGTGATGGGGCTTGTAGCAGAGTCAACAACGGTGAAGCTGGGAGCAATACCCAGTTCGTAGTAGACACCCTTGTCGCCAGCACCGAAACCGTCGGAAGTACCGCTGGTTTCAATACCCACGAGGAAGGAGGGTTGCAGGCCGTCAAAGCCGTCGCCCCAGAGTGCGCTGTCGTCGTATGCCAGACCGATGTTGACTTCTTGTGAGAATTCACCACCAGCTGAAGGAGTGTTGAGCCAGATGTAGCTCACGTCCAAGCTCAGGCATTCGCTAACGGCATAGTTTGCACCGACGAAGAAGTCGGATTCATACCAGTCGCTGCCGGCATTGTTGTCCTGGATGGAGTTCCAAGTGCCGAGGTATACACTCAATTTATCATTGAGTTGGAAAGTGGCATCTGCCCAAGGCTGATAAATCAGACCTTGGTTTTCTTGAAGGATACCACGATAGAAATAGGCAGTGGTGAAGTCCACGCCCATACCAAAGGAAACTGCGCCGGTGTTCGGGCCAGCGACAGCGCCTTCTTCTTGAGCCATCGCAGGGCTGACCAGCGCTGCGAGGATAGCACACATACACAAGATTCGTGCCGTCATAATCTTTTTCTCCTTGACCAAATGTTAAATTCCTAACCAACCGTTTGACGCGATAGTTGTGACAACGTTGATCACTTGCAAAGAGCATGCCACAAGCATGTCGAAATTACAGTGATTGCACAACGACCCCTGAAACAGGGGACATAGCCCACAGTTTTAACCAATTCGTAGCAAAATGCAAACATTATTCTTGCCTTTGAGGGTGCCTAACTCTTGAGCAACGGCAGGTGAATGCTACAAAAATGCGCATTTTGTAGGAGGTGACAAAAATGTCTTACGTGGCTATGGCCGATAATATTCATAAATCCAGCTGAAACAAGGGATTGAACAATGATCACAGTCTGTAATTCATGCAATGATATTCAATCGCTCTGGACGATCGCAAAAGACCGCTCTTGGGCCCGATAGTGCTAAATATTTTTTAAATTTCAGTTTTCCACGACTGTTTTGGGCTCGTTTGAACACACAAAAAATATGTGACCGTGGGCCAAAAACAGGTGATAGGATCATAACATGTCGGCAAAATAGACAAGTTCGTTTAGGCAGGAGATAACCCGCGATACAGTTCCTGAACCCGGCGAGCCTGATCTCGTCTGACCGTCTCCAGCGTGATCCGTGCAATCAATGGCTTGCCTTGATCCTCTGGGATCATTCGACAGTGCTCCTGGATCACCGAGTACAAAAACTTAAACGCATCGCGAGGCTGATGCATCTGATCCAACGCGTCAACCACCATTTCACGAGACACATCAGCTTCAAACAGGTCCGTGAGGTATATCTCGTCAGCACCTTCCTTCTGACAGGCACGCAGACGACTGGTACACAAATCAAAGAGCGTCGCGCCTGACCAGGTGAGTCTCTCTATAAGGTTCTGTTTATCGAGGCGCGCTTCCTGGAAGAATGCAGGTGACTCGCGAACCAACATATGCCGCAGCTCGATAGGCAGTAACATTTTCATGCCAATATTGGGCTGCTGAAGAAACTTGTTATCCAACATCGGCCAAAGCACGCTGCGCATCCGCTCAGCATTGGACGAAATCACCGTCGGTTCATCCAGTCGATCCACCAACACCATCATGCCCGTATAACCCAAAGTCGGGATGATCTCCATGAGATTGCTGGTCAGTTCATACCGTGAATTCTTGGCATCCTCGGCACCCTGCGCTGGCCAGGATTGTCCAGCCAGATCCTTGGGCGAAATCTGTGGCAGCATCTCTTTGAACTGACCAATCGTCCGTTCAATGGCAGGGGTTTCATGATGAATCTTCTTAGCCAGTCGATTGGACTTGATCGTCTGCATCAACCATGTAATCAAACCTGCAAGCCCCAGGACAGCCAATGCACCTGCACCATAGAGATAAACTGGAGGCAGTAGCTTGCCACCAAATAAGTCAAAATGCCGACACAGCCATTCAAGGCCGACACCGCCGCCGCCGATCACCGACAGGATCAAGCTTGCATTGAGTCGCCAGTTCAGTGGGAAAAACCGGTAAATACGCAGTGTTTTTCGCAGCTTCTCAAAACGTTGAACCACATCACCACTACGCGGGGCGTCATACAGCATCGCCATCACCAGCAGGTCCACGCGCTTGCGCTTGGGCAACTTGCGAATGCTCTGCACGGCATCGGCGGGTAACTGTGTCGGATCTTCGCCACCACCATTTTCACCCAGCAATCCGTTGATGAGCCGAGTCATCGCCAGCGACAGGATCACGTCCTGATGTTCTTCAAGTCGAAATTGCTTGAGGAGTTCTTCGACATCTGCCCGCGCGCCTTTGCGTGAAGTGCGTTTGCGTTTAAGCACGCGGTCAAGCACCGGATTCAAATCGTCATAGGGCACCAGCAGCGCTTTACTGTCGGGATTTTGTTCGTTGTGTTGGCGGACCTGTTTGCCAATGTGCAGTCGGATGGCTGTTTTGCCAGAGCCTTTTTCACCGAAGACCACTGCGGCACTGGGGCGATGGACCTGCCCTAATATCTTGGCGAAGTCCGGGTGATGTGGCATCGACTCATCGAGCAACTGTTCGAACACCGGATCGTGCCGAGCTTCCTCAGCGACAAACGGATTCATCGTCAGGCCGTGATGCGACAAGAGCTTGTCTATCTGCATGGTGAAGGATTCCTTGGCAATTGTCGGTCCGTCACCATCTTAACCGGATGAACGTGATTATGCTCGTTTTATCAAGCGGATTATCTGTGAGATTGAGCTTTGATTTTTAATACGGATCTGGCCATGGTCGGGTTGAGCAGTTTTGAGCGTCACCAGCCATGTGCAGCACGCGGCAAGGTACGCAAAAAAACTGGCGGCTATGACTGTGTATGTCAATAGATACCAGTCATAGTGGTCTGCACGTCGATGCTGAAACTGTCCAATCAATGTCTTAAAGGAGAAGGCATTAATTGTTACGGAGCTGTAAATGCGCCAGGTGTTTGGTTGGATGGGTTGCCATTGAAATCTTGTGTGACTTGAAGCAGGACGCCATTGAAGCTGATGGTTTGAGTGTCCGTGACCGTTGGCCATGGGTTTGACGTGAGTTGATAGTTGTCGTTTACATAGTCAGCAAACGGGACCGTTGAGGGTGAGACGACAACGCTTTGCATGTCATAGCTGGTCTCTTGTTGCCAGTCATTTAGTGTGGATATGACTGGGACATAGCTTGAGTTGGTCAGGAAGTCTGTTGATACAGCAGGTACAGCATACACGTTATGGTTGGGGACAAAATGAAGGTATTTATCCTGTGATAAAGACGCACTGATGTAGATAATATCAAAGCCATGGTCAAGACGGTAAAATAGATTGTTCTCCATATAGGTTGGCCCGTAAAAGTCCCACAGACGGGCAATCGTTTTGGTAATAGGCGTAACCCTGAATGTAAGGTGCGTGGGTGATTTGGTGGGATCGTAAATGAAGGTATTGTGCAAATAGTGAACGTCATTGCCCCCGCCATGATAGTCAGCGATCTGGGTGTTGATCATTAAGTTGTTGACAAGGTATAGCAGATTGGGGCCAGGAGCAGTTCCTGGCGTTTTAAAGTATGTTGCATTGCGAACGATATTGCGTTCGACACGTAAAATGCGGCTTTGATATTCAGGCTCCACACGTCGATAACCCAGATCCATCGCTGCATCAGCATTTGGGCGCAGCCAGTTTTCAACGGTGTTGTTAAAGACGATGCCGTGGCCTGGTGCATGAAAGAGGATGCCATCTTGATTGCGTCCGGCACCATCATCTTCGGTGTTGTCATGGATGTAGCAGTTTTGAATGACCTGCCAGCCGGGAAGTCTTGGATGGTCGATAGACATGCCGGTGTTGTCTATGCCGCCCCCGCCCGTGTTTCCGTTGTTGATCCATATGCCCCCACCCAGGCGATGGAATGATGAGCCGCTGTATTGCTTGCCTGCAATTTCAACATTTTCAATCAACACCTCCGCACAACCTTCAACGCGCAGATGGTAACTATGGACGGTGCCTGCCAGATACAGGTTGCGAATGATCACACGATCCGCACCTTCAATCAAGATGCTGTGATAGGCTCGATAATCAGAATCCATATTCATGATGGAGATGTTGTCGAGAATTACTTCGTCGACATTTTCGAAGTGCATCAGTGTTGTTTGATACTTGCTGCTTGCTTGATTCCAGGAAACCTGAAAGTGAAGATTCGATAGATGCACTGTTGGCAAATCGGTGAATGTGTAATTGGCTTTGTGGTTTTCACCCACAATCGGGATAAACGGGATTTGATTCACGTCGTTGTGGGTCAGGATGTCCCCCGTGGGAAGTTGGCTCCAGTCACTTTGATAGCTTTGCGTGTACTTGCCATGTTCAGGCGTGATGTCGTCAGCTTGTAATGGGGGGCTGATGATAGCAAGCAATAACAATAGAAACAGCGTGCGATAGGACATCTTAGAAGCCTTTCGTAAAGTAAGATGAATCTTTTCCCACGCACAGGTCATGAAAAACATATATATGTCTGTGCGACAGCTTAGCCCTGAGTGTCGGGGCTTTATGTGTTAATCAGGTTGGTTGATACGTTAAGGCTGGAGAGTATTAAAACGGGAAGCTATGTATTAAATGATTAGAGGTGTTGTATGTGACTGTGATGGATCAACTATTACATATTTATTGCGCAAGCGGTGCTTCAAATGCGCCCGCAGTCGGGTGTGCCGTGTCGCGTGCTTTGCCATCAAAATCTTTAAGCACACTTAGTCGGACGCCTTCGATTTTGCGGTCGTGCAGTTGGGTGGCGTTGGGCCACGGGTTGTGTGTCAGGCGGAAGTCTCCACTGTCATAACTGACGAATGGCACGGTCGCGGGTTTGACCACCAGGCTTCCAGTATCCTGGGCGGTATCCTTTTTCCAATCCTCAAATGTTTTGACTTTCAATCCTTTAACAGCACTACGTAGATAGGAACTGGGGATCGGATCAATCGCGTAGACATTGTTATCCGCATAGACCTGCCGGTATTTTTGAGGATCACCCTGGTCGTTCATATAGAACATGAAAAAGTCCCCAGCAGGACGATAGACCAGGTTGTTGTGATAGAAGGTTCGGCCTGCAAAATTCCACAGACAGCTAAAACCTTGTGAACCACGCAAAGCTAACTGGCGAAGGTCTTGCGGCGCTTGGTTGAGGTCATAGATAAAAGTGTTGTGGACGTAGCGGTTGTCCCCGCCTCCGCCGTGGTAGTCTCCGATGGTTGTATTGATCAGGATGTTGTTGGTTAGAAACAGTGTGTTGGGTCCGGTGCCTCTACCAGGTGTTTTAAGGAAGGTGCAGTTGCGGATAATGTTGCGTTCGACTCGGAAAGTTTTGTCCTGATATTCCGGTTCGACACGACGAAAGCCCAGGTCAAACGCGGAGTCACCACTGGGGCGAAGCCAGTTTTCAACGACCGTATTAAACAGCAAGCCGTTGGAAGGCGCATGGATGAGGATACCATCCTGATTGCGTCGGTGATCATCGTCTTGTGAGTTGTCATGGATATAGCAGTTTTGGATCACCTGCCAACCGGGGATTCGCGGGTGCTCAGCTCGCAGTCCGGTGTTGTTGATCCCGCCACGACCTGATGCACCGTTGTTGATGAAGATGCCACCCCCTAAGCGATGCGTCGGGCGGTTGTCATATTGGACACCTGCGATTTCGACGTTTTCGATGAAGATTTCGCCGCACCCTTCAAGTCTTAAGTGATAGCTTTGGACAGTCCCTGCAAGGTAAAGATTGCGAACGATCACGCGATCTGCACCTTCGACAAGGATGCTGTGATACGCCTTGTAATCAGGATCGGTATTAATGATGTTGATATTTTCAAGCACGACTTCTTTGACGTTGGCAATGTAGATCAACGTGCTTTTGTATTTATCAACGGGTCGATCCCAGTGGACTTTGTAGTTGAGGTCTTTGACATGCACGGCGTCCTGGTTAGCAAAGACTTGCCGGACTTCTTCGCCGTTGACTTGTTTAAACGGGATTTTTGAAAGGTCGTGTTTAGCCAACACATCACCGGTCGGAAGAGTGCTCCAGTCGGATTGATATTGTGTGCTGTATTTGCCGTGTTCGGGAATGAGTTGGTCGGCGAATGTGATGGAGGCAAAGCAGAGGGCGATCAGAAGGATGTGTCGAAGCGACATGTGGAAATTCTTTCAAAAGGTGTGATCAAATAAAGGTAATACCCGGAGCTTAAAACCCCGGGTTTTAGTGTTTGAATCGTTGCTCTTGGGCGCGTTTACTGGGGCCAGCCCCAATACCAGATGTTCAGTGATTCGAGACTGTCGAGTTGTGGGCCGCTTCCATTTTCAAGTAACCACGGATCGTTGCGTCGTTCGATGTGTCCATCAATGTAGAGGACGTTCATGCTGTCGCCGCCGTTGCCATGTCGCAGTACATTTTCTAGAGGTTCAACGACATCGTTGGAATTGTTGTACTTAAAGATTTCGTCGGTTTTAAAGGGGGTGAGGTTCCCGCCGTAGCGTCTGCCCACGGCATGGTTGTTCATGGTACTGATGCCCATTTCAGCGGTGAGCATCAGGCGCGAAGGGTTGGTGCCTGTGGTGAAGTCGGTGAAGGTTCGCGGGTACTTGCCGTTGGTCCCATCCTGACCGATCCCATGGTTATACCCATAGGAACGTGTCGGGCGGGAGATGTCAGGATTGGCTGCGGTAATGGTTTCACTTTCGCAGTAGTAAATGATGGTCGAAGGATCGTTGACCTCACTGATATTCAAGTACGAACGGATGGCCCAATCCCATGTGGTGTAGTCTGTGGCAGTGTCCCGAACTGGCGGAAGGTAATCGCCGAATTCTGAAGTGTAGGCGATCTCCGCAACGCCGATTTGTCTGAGATTTCCCGAGCATTTAATCGCTCTGGCGGACTCTCGTGCAGCTCCCAATGCAGGCAGAAGAATGGAGATTAACAGCGAGATAATCGAGATCACCACCAGCAGTTCGATGAGTGTAAAGCCGTTTGAAATGCGTCGGGCTTGCGTGTTATTTTGAGTGCTATGCATGTCGATTCCTTTGCAGTCAAGAGCGAAGGGTGTCCATCAGTCGCAGCACGGGCCGGTCGATTCACGGAGGAGGACCTGCGGGGCAAAGATCTGCTGGATACTTTGTGATTTGTCTTTGTGATTCTCAATGCGATCAATGAGACGTTTGGCTGCCCAATGCCCCATTTTTGAAAGTGAATTGCTGATGTTGGTCAAAGGCGGATTGATGAACTTGCACCATTCGCGGTCACCAATACCAATGACGCTGCGCTGCTGGGGGACTTTGATCCCCATCTTGCGATATTCGTCGATCGCGCCCAATGCAGATCGGAAAATCCCACCAATTAAAGCTGTGGGTTGAACGTCCAGGGATTGCATCCATTGGACTGCCATGCGACCTTCATTGCTGACAAAGTCCTCGCCGGGCTCGGGGGTGTATTGTTGGATGTTCAGGTCGAAAATCCATCGCTCGTCGATGTCGAGTTTGAGTTCTTTGGCAGCTTTGATGAATCCGATTTGGCGTTGCTGCAAACCAATGTCTCGACGTGCCGAGCCTGCATGAATCGGTCGGGTATTGCCTATGAATCCGATGCGACGGTGACCGAGTGACATGAGATGTTCCATTGCCATTTTGACTGCTGCCTGATGGTCAAAAAGTGCAACATCCACGCCGGGGACTTGGCAGAGTGTGTTGACAGCCACAAGGTTGGGCATGTGTTTGACGAGTTTGGCTAACCACTTGGCATCCTCAGGTGTCCGCAGCAGGATCAAGCCGTCAAAGCGACCCTGGCGACATTTGTCGATGCAATTTTCCAGAGGGTCATCGCCCGATGCATTCAGAAGGATGGTGTCATAGCCATGCTCGCGTGTCACCTCGTCGATACCTGCAATCATGTTCGACTCGTAATCCTGCGAGACACCAGAGAAGGGACCTTCCTGCCAAATGAACAGGCCGATGGTTTTGGTGGATCGGGAAACAAGACTCCGGGCAACGAGATTAGGGCGGTAACCCATTTCGTCTGCAATCTTGCGAACCCGGTCATGCGTCTGCTGACTGACGGACACATTGCCCTTGGCATTGTTGAGGACTTTGGAGGCCACCGCGACTGAGCATTGGGCGGCCTGAGCGACTTGTTTAAGCGTGGTGGGGTGTGTGGTTGTCATGTTTAATGTAACGTTTAATCTCCGGTTGATATAAGCATAGGCGCCAGACGGGGACAGTCAAGGATTTACCCCAAGAATCTTGGGACTCGATTTGAAATCAGCAATCAGTTTGAGCGTAATTGAAAGTCTATATTTTAGACGGACTGCTCGTGTATTGAAGCGAACCTGCCAAATGTCAAACCCCTCTACATCTTGATTGATACTTGCATTTGGAAGCTCAAATGGTTTTGATTTTTTGAAAAAACATTATGTTTATAAAAATATATTTGATTGGTTATAAGGTGTTTATTGTTTTGTAAACAATTAATATTAAATTGTTTAAGCAATATGTCGTCAATGTAATGTTGTGCTGGGGCGTCGCAGGTACAATAAATCAAAACAAATCAAAGTATTGACTTAGTTTGATTATTGAATATGATTGATATGTTCCTGTAACGAGTCTAGTATTTGTTCCTGTATGGAATGAGCCAGGTCAAAGCAAGTGATTCAGGATGGTCTATGGCTGCTACAATGACTGATATTGCGCGAGAAGCGAACGTTTCGATTTCGCTGGTTTCCAAGTTGTTACGCAACGATCCCTCGCTAAAAGTTTCACCAGCCACAAAACAGCGTGTCCTGGATGTTTGTAAACGCATGGACGGCGTACGCTCTTTGAATGTTCGTCTTTCCGACCCTTGCCGTGTGGTTGTTCCGGTCAATCGCATTTTTGCACATGACAGCGTCGATTACATTGCCAAACGATCTGAAGGTCAGGCTGTTCAGCAAATCATTGAACAGCAAGGCGGCCGGCTCAGTGTGGTGTTTTTTGTTGAGTCCCAGTGTCTTTCGACCATTGAGAAGTTGATGGATGATCCGGATTATTGCAATGCATTACTGTTTTTTGGTGGCTTGATGTCCACGGAGTTGGCAGAGCTGTTGCATCGCCGGAAGTTTCCGCATATTTGCTTGAATGATAAAGACAGCCGTTATCCCGTGAATACATTTTTCCTTGATGTTCAGGGTGCGATGCGTCAGGTCATCGATCATCTTTACGATCTTGGGCATCGTCACATCGCCTATGCAGGGCCAACCCGGCAACGCTTGCCACACTTGGTTGCTGCGCTCGTTGAGCATGAATTGACGTATCACTCTCAAGCTTATTGTCTCATGGGTGACTATGTCCCGGCACATTCTGATCCTGACGAAGGCCGGAAGCTGGGGTATGAATACTTCAAGCGTTGGCTCAAGAATCGCCCGACACATATTACTGCTATCGTCGCGCATAACGATTACATCGCATTGGGAGTCATCGATGCAATGCACGATGCAGGTTTACGCCCCGGACACGATTTGAGTGTGGTGGGCTTTGACAATATTGAATCCGGCAAAACGTTAAATGATGAAAAACCTTGCCTGACAACTGTGGATTATCCACGAACTGATATAGGCAAACGAGCAGCAGAGCGGCTTTTGGCTCAACACCAGAAACGGGAAAACCTCATTACCCATGAGCGGTATCCCGCGCGACTCGTTATCCGACAGTCCACCGGCCCGGTATTTATTAGTGGAGTAGCTGAATCTGTTGAATAAACAACTGAGTTCTCGCGAGCCATGAAAGGAATTGCCATGGAGTCCGGATTAACCAGGACACGTGTAAAGGCATTTACGTTGATTGAGCTGTTAGTGGTGATCTCGATCGTCTCTTTACTTATTTCAATCCTGTTGCCAGCATTACAGGCAGCTCGACAAGCAGCGCAGGCCATTAAATGTGGTAACAACCTTCATCAAATCGGGGTTGCATGGCTTAACTATCAGGTAGGTAACCGCGATTACATGCCTGTGAAAGATCCGATCGGTTTATCCAGACGTGGCAGGGGTTGGATCTGGCAGATGACTCAGGAGCAACTGCTCTATACCGGACCTTGGGAAGAGAAAGAGGAACCGCTTATTGGTGGCGTTGAAAAATGCCCGTTGGAACTGCGTCGTTTTGAAGATAGTACCTATCAGATGGAGTTTTACGGCCCGTCACATTATGCCTTGTGGTGGCCACTCAGTGGATACGATATGACGCAAACACGTCACGAATCCAAAGCCGGCGGAGATCCAGACTCCCCGTTTCGCGTGAGCATGATTTTACAACCCTCCAATACACCCGTCGCCTGGGATGGTGATACGGATATGAATATGGGGCAGTATGCAGGCCTTGCGACTCCGGGGGTGGGTACGACACCATCCAGATTGATCGCTTTGCGACATCAAGGAGAAAGTGCCAGTCGTTTGTCAGCAGATGGCAGTATCAAGGCCATTAACCAAACGCCTCTAACCAATGATATTTCAGGCAATGCAGCCTATCTGGGAGGGGAAGCGAAAAATTGGATCCTGCCTCCACAGAATTGGATCTTACCCAAATGGTGATTCCCCAAGTTCACTAAGGTTTTAACCCATTTCAATAAGTCGTTGGCATCGGCGTTTTGCGTTTTGCATCTACTGGATGTGAGGGGCTGTCAGATGTCGTCGTTGACTGAATGAGTGAAAGGATACTTGATGTTTTGGAAACCAAATGCTGCTTGTGCGATGCACCCATGTCGTCGCATGCACATACTCTCGGGCTTGTCTGTGATGGTCTTTGTTCTTGCATGGATGATCAGTAGTGCTTCGACTTTGCATGCCCAGTCACCCGTCACATTGGCTCGTGATGGTCAGACCATGGCAAGCATTGTGGTACAGGAAAATGCTCCCGCAGCAACACAGTTTGCGGCTACTGAACTTCAGAAATTCCTGTCACTCGTGACCGGTGCAACATTTGAAATTCGGCATCAGCCAAGCGATTCGGGTTCATCAATTTTTCTGGGGTACAGTCCGACTGTTGAAAAACACGGACTCACACTGGACAAGCTCAAACCCGACGGTTTTTATCAAGCCCTGATCAATGGCAATCTCTACCTTGTCGGCAGGGATGATCCCTCTGACAAATTTATGCCCGTCGATCGTGATGAGTTGTACGACAAAGAGCACGGGACACTCAATGCTGTCTACAACTTCCTTGAACAAGAATGCGGTGTGCGATGGTTGATGCCCGGGGAGATTGGACAGGTCATCCCCAAGCTTGATGTTTTGACCATTGAGCCTGGTATTCACTGTGAAAACCCTGTGTTTACTGATCGGAAAATGGACTATCTCGGGCATTTTTTAAAATTCAAGGATATTGATGACTTCACTGATTCACGCATGGAAATGACCCTTTGGTTGATGCGCCAAAGGTGGACTACCGACAATTTTCAGAGAGGTCTGCATTCGACTGATCGTTTTGAGTTCGGTAAACGCTTTGGCCAATCCAATCCCGAATATTTCGCGCTGCAAAAAGACGGTCAACGTGCGATCAACACGCGGCGTGGATCGTACCTTTGCTGGTCTGAACCTGGCGTTGCAAAGGAGTTCATCAAGGATGCGCGAGCGTGGTTGCAAGGCCAGCCACCGCAGTCCCGAGGGTTAAGCGAGTGGTCTGCCAATTGCTTTACGAAGAATCAGGTTTGTGTGGATCCCAATGACGCTTATAAACATTATGCTTGTCAATGCGACAAGTGCACTGCGATTCAGAAAAAATATGGGGCAGACGCAAAGGATTACAGTTCGGTAATCTGGCCTGCGATTGTCGAGGTTGCTCGTGGTATCGAAGATATCAAAGGAGCGTATATCTCAACACTCGCTTATCCGCCCAAGCTCTTTACGCCCCAGGCGGTCCAAATGCCTTCCAATGTACATGTTCGCTTGTGTATCACTGGTGCGCCGTCGATCTATGCGCCGGATCTATACCGCCAGGAGCTTGCATTACTCCAGCAATGGAGCAAATTGATGCACGGCAATCTTGCTTTGTTCACCTACCAGAACATCAGTCGGTTTGATCCACTTGAGGTTGCGATGGAGACCATGCCACGAGCAACGGCACAGTTTTATCGTGACACCAAACCGTATATCCGCGGGGCACGCATCTTGCGAGCAGGGACTCAGATGACCACCAATATGCTCGATTATTACATCGCCATGCGGTTGCTCTGGAATCCAGATCAGTCCGTCGATGAATTGTTGGACGACTATTTTCTCAAAGGCTACGGGCCCGCTGCCAAACCCGTTGCCGAGCTTTATGAACGACTCGAATCACTATGGCAGACAATCTATACGTTCTATCCAAACCTTCAGGCACAAGATGTGCGTTACGCACGTGGGAAACGGCAAGGGGCAGCCAAAGAACAGGATTTGTGGAATAAGATTTACACCGATCAGCAATTGACGCAGTTTGATCACTGGTTAACCGAGGCTCAGCAATTGGCCCAAGGGTCTCCGCAAATTCAGGCCAGGATATCACTGTTGCGGAAAAACTTTTATGACCCTTTGAAAGCAAAACGTGATCAATTTTTTACACGCCAACAAAATTGATTGCTACCTGTAACATTCAGATGAACATCTAGATGATCTGGATTTCTTGCTTGATCTGCACACGAAACAGTTGTCGTATGTTTGTTGCAAGAAGCTGTGTTGCGACTTCAATGTGTTTGTCTCTGACGCTCGAATCACTTCATACTTGAGGCTTTGAGGCCGACTTATTCGCTTGGGATCAAAACCTTAATTACACTATGGCGATGAACGACACGCCGCAGACATCCGAAGTGACTGACGAAGCTCCCTCACTCCAAGGCAAAATTCTGGATTGCACAGAGGCTAATGGTCTCGATGGGATCGTTGCCCAGGCCGTGGACTATCGCGGTGATGTGATCTTGGAATTGCTCGACGGACAGCAAATCGAAGGCTATGTCTTTGATCGTCGTCCGCAAGAGAATCCGCCAATTGCGCGAATGTGGCCCAAGGGCAACGACCAATTGTTCGTCGTGCCCTACAGTCAGATCGCCAGGATCCATTTCATCGGCAAAGATGCAGCCGCAGGCAAGAGCTGGGAAACCTGGGTCAAAAAACACGCAGAGAAAACAGCCAAAGGCGAAAAGGCGGAAATGCTCCCCGACTCGCTGGATGAAGATTAAAACCATACATTGAACCAAGGCATGATTAACCACAGAGACACAGAGACACAGAGGAGTACAATCATAGAGATTGTCTCGTGTCTTGATCCGGCTCTGTGTCTCAGTGCCTCTGTGGTTAAATAAAGTAAACAGAACGTAGTCATGCCCAAAAATATCCCCAACTTCAAAACGTTTACCGAACTGGCCAAACAGGCCACTAAACCTGGTCAGGTGATCCCGGTCTTTCGTCGTTTGATGAGTGATCAACTCACGCCTGTCCTGGCCTACCGTCGACTGGTCCGCCCTGATGAACGCATGGCACCGAGCTTTCTGCTTGAGTCGGTCATCGGTGGTGATCGTCAAGGCCGCTACAGTTTCCTGGGTACCGATCCCGCAGCACAGGTCATCGCCCGTCGTAATACCGTGCAGTTTCTGGATCATGAAAATCCAGCCAACAGTCGCAGCTATGAGTGTGCTGACCCCTTGCGCGATTTAGCCAACTATTCCGAAGCCTACAAACTCATCAAGGTGCCAGGCCTCCCGGACTTCACAGGTGGCTGGGTGGGTTGTGTGACCTATGATGCGGTGCGTTACCTTGAAGGTGAAAAACTCCCCAATCCACCGAAGGATGATCGCAATATTCCCGACATTCACATGCAGCTGTACAAGGAAGTGGTCGCATTCGACAACGTGCAGAAATGCGTGTTGGTGATCACCCATGTGGAGCCTGCGTTGTACGACTCCTTGGAAGATGCATACCAGCAAGCCAATGATCGACTTGAAGAGTTAGTCGAACGCATGGAGACACCTGCGGTCACTTTTGCAGGCCAGGAATTACCGGCTGGTGATATTGATTTGGAGTCGCCGCCACCAGCGATGCCGCCAAGTAATATGGGGGATGGTGGATACCAGAAGTGCGTTGTCGATGGCAAAGAATTCATCATGGCAGGCGACATCTTCCAGTTCGTCCCATCGCAGCGATTTGATCTGGTTTGTGATGCGGACCCGTTTGATATTTACCGGGCGCTGCGCGTGGTCAACCCGTCTCCATATATGTTTTACATGCAGATTCAAGGCTGTATCCTCGTGGGGGCGAGTCCTGAAATTCTCTGTCGTGTGCAGGATGGTCAAGTGACCAACCGACCCCTTGCAGGGACACGTCATCGAGGCAAGACCGAAGCGCAGGACATCGAGCTTGAAAAGGAATTACTTGCTGACCCCAAAGATCAATCCGAGCATATCATGCTTGTGGATCTTGGTCGCAATGACGTGGGACGCGTAGCGAAGCCGGGGACGATCGAGTTGCCACGGATCATGAATGTCGAACGTTACAGTCACGTGATGCACATCAGTTCAACCGTCACTGGCAAACTCCGCGAAGACTGCACCTGCTGGGATGCTTTGCAAATGGCATTGCCCGTTGGCACAGTCAGTGGTGCGCCCAAAGTCCGAGCGATGCAGATCATTGATCAAATGGAGCCAACCCGTCGTGGACCCTATGCCGGGGCCGTGGGCTACGCGGACTTTGCAGGCAATATGGATATGGCCTTGGCGCTGCGAACCATGGTGGTCATGCCTCGTGAAGATGGCAAGTGGAATGTCTACATCCAGGTCGGCGCGGGCATCGTTGCGGACAGTGATCCAGACTCCGAACATCAGGAGACCGTCAACAAAGGCGCAGCCATGGCCAAGGCGGTGAAAGTCGCATCCGAAGCATTTGGACGTTGAGTGTTGGCATTCCAAAAGCCATCGCTTTGGTAAACACTTAATCTTCACCCGCCCCAATTGCCGATAGGTTTGTATATGCCCACGGATGTGAAAACCATTTTGAATCTGACCGTGCCTGTGATCGTGCAGGTCGGTGAACAGCGTGTTGCCATGGACGACGTGTTGACACTTTGCCCAGGTGCCATTTTGGAACTCAATAAAAGCGCGGAAATCGAACTGGACCTGCTGATTAACAATATTCGCATTGGTCAGGGCGTTGCAGTGAAAGTCGGTGAAAACTTCGGCTTTTCAGTGACCAAGATCAACTCCACCAAGGACATTGTCAATGCCTTGGGGGGTGGCGGGTAAAACTTAAGTCAATTAAAATGAATATATTACGTTAAGCAAGATGCAATCCCACAGATGATCGGAGCCGATCTGTGGGATTTTTTTGTCTCCGGCTTTGCCCGATGACTCAGAATGGCTTGAGCGTTCAAATGGTGTTTTTATTACTTTTGGGGCCTTGGGTATAAAAATGGAACGTTTTTGTACCGTTTTATGTACTTTTTGCATTTTACGAGACCGTAATATTCAATGAATCAATATTGGGCCAGGCATAGTCGCAATTGAACCATGATGGCTATCTCGAAGACGCGATGATCCATGTTCACTTTTCAATGCAGGTACTCAGTCATTATTGAATATGGAGACTCGTTGCAACCGGCCAACGCAATTCAATGATGACACAGCTCCATCGCGTGACTACAGTATGATCCAGTCGCATTACGATGCGTGGGGTGTCCCTTCCACTTGCTGCACAGCTCATCGATGAACAAACAGAGATCATCATCCAACGTACCATTTCGGGCGACGATAGCTCGGCGGGTTTTGTTATACGTGATTCTGACAAGTATTGTTCTGGCGGTGGTGACCATTGTCATTCACAGGCAGCACGTTAAGCATCAGTATTTCGATATGCTTGAAGAGCACCTGCAGGTGATTGAAGATGGGTTGCTCCCCGTGTTGGCCATCGAAGCATATGACGCTAGTTTTGATGAGTTGCACATGATCCTTCGCTCGGTGACACAGGTGCCTGGCGTGCAGTTTGTCGAACTGTATTCAAATATTCCCGAGCATCATTTGCAGATGTCAGCAGGCGATCCGCAATTACATTACGACGAGATTCGGACATGGGATTTACCTGCCAGCGATGATTCGGACGAAGTGCTCAACAATGGATATCTCAAGGGCCGTGTCAGTCATCAATACATCTATGACAAACTCGATGAGGAGTCAGGTCGGATGCTACTGATTGCAGTGCATCAGATATTGATTCTTTCGCTGGTCTACTTTGCCATTTTTCACATGAGCGTGACACGTCATCTATCCACGTTGGCCCGTCATTTAAGTCAGATCAGACTTGGCAATCTCGATACACGAGTGTCATGGACCAAGCGGGCTCCCGCCAAGCAGCGGCCTGATGAACTGGACATTATTGCCAATGGGATTGATGAACTTTGCCAATACTTGTACAAGGAAATTTCACAGCGTGAAGATGCGATACAAGAGGTTGAGGCCAGTCGAGCTTTCTATCAACAGATTGTTGAGGATCAAGCCGAATTCATCGTGCGTTGTGATCGCGACAGTCAAATCACCTATGTCAATCATGCGTTATGTCGATACATAGGGATGGATCGCCAGCAGCTGATGAACGTGATCCTGTTGGATTATTTTGTAGAGTCCGACATGCCTAAAATTCAGCAGATATTTGAACAGATTTCAGTCGAAAATTCCGTGGTTCAACATGACTTGTGGTTCTCACATCCAACACGAGGAAAACGGCTCATCCATTGGACGACACGTGGTTACTTTGACGAGCAGGGTCAGTTGTCATTTCTTCAGTCGACCGGGACAGATATCACAGAGCATGCTCAAACACTTGAAGATTTGCATCTGCGCAATTCGGCAGTGCAGTCGGCTCCGCACGGGATTGCCATCACGCAATGCGCCGAGCAGGATTTTGCAGTGGTCTATGTCAACCCGGGATTCGAAAAAATGACCGGCTATGCCAGTGAAGAAATCGTCGGGCGAAACATGCGATTCCTGCATCGTCATGATAAAGACCAGCCCGGACTCGTTGCCCTGCGTGATGCCATTACCAATGGCTATCAAGTCGAAGTGACGCTGCGAAATTATCGTAAAGATGGTACACAGTATTGGGTTGAATTGGTCGTTACACCGATACGTAATGCCCAGGATCAAGTGACGCATTTCGTCAGTATTCAAACGGATGTGACTGAACGGATTCAGGCAAACGAAAGACAGCAACTGATGGTTCATGAGTTGGACCATCGTGTGAAGAATGTGTTGGCAACTGTGATGGCATTGGCTGAGCAATCGCTTCGGGGTGCGGATGATTTGAAATCGTTCCAACTGGTTTTTACCGGGCGGGTCCAAGCCTTGGCTCGATCCCACGAAGCCTTGGCGCAGGAAAAATGGTCGGGCATTGATATGCAGGACCTGGTGGAACTGGTCATGGGGCATCAACTCATTGAATGGTCCGACCGAATTCACATCCATGGCCCCAAAGTCCGCCTGGTTCCCAGACTCTCATCACCGTTGTCGATGACTTTACACGAACTACTCACCAATGCCATGAAGTATGGCGCGCTCAAAGATAACTGTGGCAAACTGGACCTGTCATGGGATATCAGTGGACCAGCCGATCAACAGAATCTGCAAGTGACCTGGAAAGAGTTCTGTCCTGTCTGCCCCGGTTGTTGTGATGGGACCCATATCCCAGGCGTGGGGATGAAATTGATCGAAGGGTTAATCAGCTATGAACTCAATGGCAAAGTGAAACATCACTTCACCGATGCAGGGTTGGTATGCCATATGACCGTCCCGAATCACAAAAACTTCTCACAAAGCTGACCGGGCTTCTTGCATTGTTGACAACAAGTGATCAAACTATCACTTCGTCCTAAAACAAACGATTGTATTTCTCCATGGAGACCTTGAATCATGGCACGACCTGTCACACTTTTTACCGGTCAATGGGCTGATCTGCCCTTTGAAACACTTTGCGCCAAAGCCGCGGAATTCGGCTACGACGGCTTGGAACTGGCTTGCTGGGGCGATCACTTCGATGTCCAGCAGGCACTCAAAAGCAAAAAATATTGTCAGCAAAAATGGGAAGTCCTCAAGGATAACGGACTCACCAGTTATGCCATTAGCGCCCATCTCGTTGGCCAGGCGATTTGTGACAATATTGATGAACGTCACAAATCGATTTTGCCCGATTACGTCTGGGGTAATGGTGAACCCGAAGGCGTCCGCAAGCGTGCCGCCAAGGAGATGATCGCCACCGCCAAGGCCGCGCGAAAGTTCATGGACGCCAAGCCCAAGGACGGCACCACATGGGGTCGCAAACCAGCCGTCGTCAACGGCTTTACCGGGTCAAGCGTTTGGCACAGCATCTATGCCTTCCCGCCAACCGACCAGGCTTATTGGGAAAAGGGCTTTGTCGATTTTGCCAAGCGTTTTACTCCGATCCTCAATGCCTTTGACAAGCTTAATGTGAACTTCGCCCTTGAGGTGCATCCCACGGAAATCGCCTTTGATATTGCCACCGCAGGTCGCGCGTTAAAAGCAGTCAAGAATCACAAGCGATTTGGTTTTAACTACGATCCGTCGCATCTTGCGTATCAAGGCGTGGACTACGTGAAGTTCATCCGTGATTTTGGTGATCGCATTTATCACTGTCACATGAAGGACGTCTGGTGGGGCCACGGAAATGGCGATGTCGGCGTCTTTGGCGGTCACACCGACTTTGCCGATGCGCGTCGTTTCTGGGACTTCCGATCACTGGGACATGGCGATGTGAACTTTGAAGAAATCATCGTCGCGCTCAATGACATGGGTTATCAAGGTCCATTAAGTGTCGAATGGGAAGACAGCCGCATGGATCGCGAGCACGGCGCGACCGAAGCGTCGGACTTCGTGCGCAGTGTGGACTTCAAACCTTCGGACATCGCCTTCGACGGCCAGTTCGACCGCTGAAATCCGCAACAAACCGCTTGCGGTTTAGCGCATTATTTTTACCGGGAGGATCAACATGGGCCAACCCCTGGTCATCGCGTACCATTTGATATGGACCGCGTATGGCCAGTGGTTGCCCAACGATCCAAGAGGCAGCGGGTCGGATCAAATCACTTCCAACCTGATTGCAGAGCTTGGTGCTTTACATCTTGGCCGCAAACAGGTTCAGCCCTGCGGCCAGGTGATCCGGGATTTTTATGACAAAGCTCAACCTCTTCTCAAGCACACCGTCCATCGCTTTTCACTGTCCGATATTCATTTAATTGCTGACACCTTTGGCCAGGTCATCGTCGATTGCCGGTACACCTGTTATGCCTGCGCGATCATGCCCGATCACGTGCATCTGATCATTCGCAAACATCGCGATGATGCAGAGACGATGATGGCCAAGCTCAAAGAACAATCAACTCATCGATTTCGCCAGGATCATGCAGTGGATGAACAACATCCGGTGTGGTCGGGTGGAAATGGTTGGAAAGTTTTTCTGTACCATCCCGACGATATTCAGCGGACGATCCGTTACGTGAATAAGAATCCAAGCCAGAGTCGTTTGCCCGATCAATATTGGTCGTACATCAAACCATACGATCGCTGGCCATTGCATCCGGGACATAGCCCCAATTCACCGTATGCCAAAGGTCTGCGATCGATCGGTCGGTATCCGTGAAAGGTTGTATCTTTGGGAAACGATTGGTGGTTGTTGATCTGTTCTAGCGCTAAACCGCAAGCGGTTTGATACGGATATAAAAACCGCTTGCGGTTTAGCGCTGCAACGCACGTTCAATAACCAGAGAACACGCAGCAGATACAACAACCCCTCAGCAACTTGCGCAATCGCTTTGACTACTGATCGCAACTAAAAACCAGAAAAGTTAAAACCGCAGGATGTTTGGTTCTCAAACATCTTGCGGTTTATTTTTTATGCGGTACATTCGATTGGTATGTCCAAGCACCCCAACATATTGTTTTTAATGAGTGATGAACATCGGCCTGACGTATTGGGTTATGCAGGCAATAATGTCGTCCGCACGCCAGTATTGGATTCGATAGCTCAGGACGCGGTGGTGTTCAATAACGCTTATACGCCAAGTCCGATCTGCATTCCGGCGCGTCAGTGTCTGGCAGCAGGGCAGTTGCCTCGGACGTGTAAAGCTCAGCGGTATGGCGATGACATCCCGCCATTTTCCATGACATGGGCCAAACGCTTGTCACAGTTTGGATACGCATCAGTCTGTGCAGGCAAGTTGCATCACGACGGCCCGGATCAGATGCAGGGTTGGACGACGCGCATCGGTTCGGACATGAATGTGGAGCCCAAGTACATTCCCGGTCGCGATGATCAGAGCTTCAAAGCGTTTCGTCATCCATCGAGTTATCGCAGTCGTGATGAAGCTGGCGAAGTCGTCCGCGCAGGCGTCGGGCATGGCCGATATACCCATGACCGTGACGCGCATGCGCTAGCTGGTGTCAAGCCGTTTATCGAACATCACTACAACGATGTCTATGCAGACAAACCCTGCGCCAATCAACCGCTGCTTTTGAAGGTCAGTTTTAACCGCCCGCACTTGCCGTATCTCACGACGGAAGAGAAGATCAACTACTACCTCAACCGTGTCCCAATTTATGTTCAGGGGCCGGACTTTGAACATCATGCACTTAACCGTGGTAAAGCAGTTGTCGACGAAGACGGCATTACCGCGCGCGATATCCGTAAAGCCACCGCCGCCTACTACGGGATGGTTGAGGAGATCGACGAAGACTATGGCAAAGTCATCACTGACCTTGAGCATGTTGGCCAGGATATGGATGACTGGTGGATCGTCTTTACGGCTGATCATGGCTCGATGCTCGGGCAACACGGGACATGGTCCAAGGGGAAATTTTATGAAGGTTCCGTGCGCGTGCCTTTGATGATTCGCCCGCCCAAGTCGGTTCGACAGCAGTGGGGGATGACGCCTGGCCAGACACGTTTTGTGGATCAGAATGTCAACACCTCTGACCTGTTTACCACGATCTGTCAGATGGCGGATGTGCCCTTGCCTGAAAAAGAGACGACGGTATTCGGGGCCGGCCTGGACTCGCGGAGTTTATTTCCCTTGATGCAGTCGGATACGGCGGTGACCGATTGGAATGACGAAACCATCAGCCAATTTGCAGGTAAAGAATTGATGATCAAGCGTGGCGCATTGAAGTATCAGTTTTATGAAAACGCTCAGTCACCACAGATGGCAGAGGTCTTATTTGACCTTGATGCGGACGCCAGTGAACGAGTTAATCTCATCAATGAACCGCGGTATGTAAAAGCACTGGCAGGATTCCGAGCGCGTTGTGCACAGTTGGGTTTTGGCCCCGATGCTGACGAAGCGTATGTCAACGCAGGCTATGCACCGTTGTCGCATTAGACGGTTGGCAAATCGATGACGAAACCGTTTTCGGGTTTGTTCACATCAATGTTCATATTCCCACCATGAATCATGATGATATGTCGTGAGAGCCATAACGCCATGGTGCCGGTGCTGGTGGTCAGGTGTTGTTCCAAGGGGATGGCAAGTGGATCATCGGTTTGTGATGCAGCAAGTTGCTGGGCAAACTGCGTGAGCATTTCCACATTGTCAGCTGGGATATTGATCGTCACATAATCTTCGTTGATTGTCAGGGTGCTGTTGACCGCATTGGTATGGGGTTGGGACCAGGGCGTCCACTGACAATAGCAGGCGCTTAACGCGACACCTAGCATGTCCCCCATGGCAACCACACGGATGTCTGTTGCATTCACAAGCATCTGCTCGGGATGTGTTTCCTTGGAATCGAGCCGTTCCATAATCTGTTGTTGGAAGATTTCTGCCAAGGACATGGTTTGTGACGTGGCATAGGCATACTTGTTGGCTGACTGGCTAAGCAGGATCAGGTCGTTGGAGATGCTGATGACTTTCTTGACATCCTCTCGGGCCTTGATGCGAATGTTTTCGACATTGAGTTCTTCAGGTAACGGAGTGTCAGGATAATCAGCTTGAATCTGTTCGACCATCTCGAGCATGCCCAGGGCACAATGCACATTGGCCAAGTCATGGCGAGCGTGTCTGGCAAAGTAGTATGCCAACTGTGCGTGCGTGTCCCATTGGCGTTGACTTTGATTGTCAAGGCAGGGTGATTGGGTACGCGAATGGGCTGGGTTAAGCAATGTCATAATTGAACACCTTCCTGCTCTGGCGAGACGAGACGTCGGATGGCTTGCAACAAAGAGTTGGCACGAATTGGATTGGGATAAGCGTGAATAGGCCAGTTGTTTTCGGCAATGAGTTCTTCAGGATCATCCGAACGCTGTGCCAGTAGCAAAATGGGTGTGTTGGTAAAATGTTGTGTGATCAGCTCGAGGTGTTCAACGTCATTATGCACACTTGTCGCAGTCTGATCGATAATCACAATGTCAGGTTTGGTTGCGTGATCGGTGACATTCTGCAGGTGCGGGAAGCTCAGCACGCTACCGCCAGCGAGTGCCAGTGTTCGTCGGTATGGATTCCAATGGTTGTTGTACGAGGAGATCATCACGATATGAATGCCGGTGATGTCAACTTTGGCATGACAGAGTTGCGGGACATTTTTGCCTAACCACCAGTGCATGTCGGCGGTGGCCTGCGAGATGGCGTTTTCAATTTGCGAATGAATCGGTGAAAGAAATTCGTACGCTTCACTAGGCAAGGGACGCAGATCAATACCTGGCAGGGATTGGAATCCGGTTGCATTGGCAATCTGGTCACAGGCACAGAGCATGGCGCTGCGCTTGGCATCATCGTCTGCCAACTGGTCACGCAAGGCATTGGTTAATTCATGCGTGATACATGCCATACTCACCGATTCGGGCATGCCGTGCGTCTCACAGTATTCAGCGCCCAATTCCAGATGATCAAGTCCGAGCATGATCTGTTCACAGGTGGTCATTGGTAACACGACATTGCGCGCTGCGTCATATGTGCGAACGACACTGTGACCGATTTCACTGTTGATTAGTTGCAGGCGACCGATATCGTGCAGCAGTCCCATGACACGCGCTTCATCCGCATCAATCCCGATGGTTGGGCCAATGACCGAAGCCAAGTGTGCTGTGGCAATGGCATGACGCCACCAGTGGATGACCCAGGGGGTGATCACCGGATCATCAGGACGGGTGGGCATGTTCAAGACAATTTCCTGAACCGTGGCAACCCCCAATGATTCCACGGCCTGACGGACGCCAACGATTTTGCCATCCGTTTCTTCGGAACCTGCATTGACATATTGCAGCACACAGCAGGTTGCACCTGGATCCAACTCAACGAGTCGAATGCACTGGCGGACCTGGTCGTCGCTGAGTTTTCTGATTTCCTGTTTGATCTGTTCAAAGACCAGGTACAGATGAGAAAGACTCACCGCAGAACGTGTTTCAGCACTTGTACAAGCAGCAATCGAGGAGACCGCCTGCGTCCATGGATCGGTCTGACCCATTTGTGCAGCAGGTGATTGAGCAGCTTCCTCGGCTGGCAAGGGAGGTAGCTCTGAGGGCATATCCTTGGAGACTTTATCGTCATAGCCCATCGCGTTGACGATTTTTGTTTTTAACGCATCAAGTTTCAGATCACCCTTGGATAGAAAATCGGCAGCGCCCAAAGATTTACACTTGGCGATCACCTCCGTGGACATGTACTTGGTCATCAGGATGATCGGCATGGCCTGCGTGCTTGGATTTCGTTTTAAGGCAGCAAGCGCGGTCATCCCATCAAGAATCGGCATCCGAACATCGACAATCGCCAGATCAAATGAATCCTGCATCGCGCATTGAATCAGGTCCCGACCGTTGGTCACCGTGGTCACTTCAAAGCCAAGATGCTTTAGCACGTAGGACATGGCGTTGCATGTCTGGGCATCATCATCGGCCAGAAGGATATGTCCAGTCATGTTCATGCCTGGTGCGGTCTTCGGATTGTCCGTCTGGGACTGAGTCAATGCTTTTTCGCTCCGTCGAAGGTTTATGCTGCAGCTTGTGAAATCTCGGTCAGGTGGTCGTTAATCATTTTTAACAGACCGTCAGGATCGAATGGTTTGTGGACAATGTGATCGGCCCCGACATTCATGGCATGTTCGTTATCCATGTTGGAAGATCGCGCGGTGATAAACCAGATTTGCCCCGTGTGATTCTTTTCTTTCCAGTCACGTCGAATCGTCGCGCATGCCGTGTATCCATCAATCTGTGGCATCATGACATCCATGAGAATCAGACTTGGCAACTCCTTGCAAGCCAGGTCAACTGCCGTAGGACCATCAGTCGCCGTATGGACGGTGACATCCTTGATCGTGCGGGTCATGTACTCAAGTGCCAGAAGAATGTGTGGCTCATCGTCAGCCAACAGTATGGTTCGGTTCTGGGCCATGGTTTGAATATCCTGTCTGAATCATGAGTCAGTGGCGGTGGAATATACTGTTGTTAAATCGACCTTTGCGTATAGCAACTTAATGTAGTGTCACATTTTCACCTTTCTATAACCTGTTGATCGTCCGATAGCTGGCAATTGTGGATGTTTCTGATCGATGACTCCCATGATCACATAAAGCCAGCAGTGGGAACATCCGATTGATTCTTGGGTAAGCCGTCTATTGTTATTCTGAAAGCAGGTTCGCTTTGGGAGTTGTTAAACAATCTCATGAGGATCACCAAGCCGCCGATCTTGGCGACCAGGTGACACAGTTGATTGGTCAGGTCAACGCGCTGGAGGTACAGCGCGATGATGTGGTGCGCGCCAATATCAACTACCTGCGTGAATTGGCTCAACTCAATCGAGTGGCCGATATGCTCACACAGCATCGGTCCTATAAGCAGGTGATGAGTGATCTGATTCAGGAAGTTCAAAAACTCACCGGCGCCAAGCATATCTGGCTCATTGAACCGAATTCCAAAAGCGAAATTCGTGATGTCTATTCGCTTGAGCAGAATGAATCGAAATACGATTCATTGCCACTTGAAGTCCAGGACCTTGCCCAGCGTGTGCTTGAGGTTCTGCCTGACTCGCCGTTGGTCATGCCTCATTATGATCCGACCAAGGGCGACGAACATTTTGTCGCCATGAGTATGTGCAGCGATCACTATGTCATGGGGGTCCTCTGTTATTGCTTGCCAACCAGTACCAATGCCGTGGACAGTCAGCAGATTCGACTGGTTCAAAGCTTGTTGCATCACACGACGTTGGCCTGCGAAAATGTGCGACTGCTCGAAACCCTGAGCAATCTAATTGTGGATGTTGTGGTGGCCATGGCGTTGGCGATTGAATCACGTGATCCATACACCGGCGGGCATGTTGAACGGGTGACCGCTTACGGGATGCTCCTGGCACGTCATGCCGGACTTGGACGCAGTGAATTGGCGACCATGCGCATCGGCGGGCTGCTGCATGACATTGGTAAGATTGCCGTACCCGATGCCATTCTCCGAAAGCCCTTGCCGCTGACCAAAGAAGAATTCGAGGAGATGAAACCGCACCCGGTGGTCGGACATCAGATCATTTCACCTATCCCGCAGTTGGCCAAAGCAGCTCCCATTGTCCGTTGGCATCATGAACGCATTGATGGCAAAGGTTATCCCGATGGTTTGAGTGGTGATGAAATTCCACTGCTGGCCCGTGTCTCAGCCATTGCAGATACGTTTGATGCGATGACTTCAGATCGACCCTACCGACGCGGGTTGGAGATGAGTGTGGCCCGCGAAGAAATTCGACGTTGTGCCGGCACGCAGTTTGATAAAGAACTCGCCGAAGTGTTCGTCAATATTTCTGAAGAGGAATTGCTTCAAACCGTAGCGACCGCAAGTCGTGTACGAGACGCGAATCATCGCACGGATTCTGTTTCGTTGCTCGACACACTTGACCTGGATTTTCCTGCCAACGCTCGAGGGGGTGAATGATGAATCCCATTGAACAACCAGTGATCGATGCACAATGGACGAAGCTTCAACTTGAACGCAATTTGACACGTGTTCTGAATACGAATGTCTGCAACAAGGTTCTTACTGCCCTCAAGTCTCCCAACGCGGACTTTGAAAACATTGCCGAAATGCTCAAGGGTGATCCCTATGTTGCCACGCGGGTGGTGGGTATCGCCAATGTCGTGCGTCGTCATGATGGCGTTCCGATTCAATCCTTACAACGTGCCGTACAGGTTTTGGGATTGCGACAAGTCACGAATCTGATGCTCAGTGTGATGCTCACCGGCCCGATGCTTAGCGCCGAAGGTGAACTGCCAAGACGTAAAGATTTGTGGCGATGGGTGATTGCCTGTGGTGTAGCCAACAACTACCTTGCGCGATTAACCGGCGAACAGACCAATGATAATCCTGATCACCTTGTGGGCGGATTGGTTCTGGGGATCGGTTCGATTGTGCTCTGGGCCGGACTCGGACAGCAGTACCATCGCATACTCGGTTCACGCCTGCGTCCGATGACACTCAATCGACGTGAGCGGATGGATCTGAATGTTATTCATACCCAGGTTTCACAATGGACCTTACAGGCTATGGAATGTCCCGATTCGATGATGGTGGGGATCAACTCATTGCTTGCGGGTCGGCAAGATGAATCCTACCTGCGATACCGCAGTGTGGAAGTACTCGGTGCTCGCATTGCCGGACTCGATGCCTCGGATGCCAGTGCATGGTTAGCTGATGGCTTGCCACGCCTTGGGATTAACTTGCGAACCATCGAGGATAATCTGGGGAACCTTCGCAGTGAACTTCGTCAGATTGGCAAGGTTTTTGAAGTCGACCTTGGGACATGGGAATCACAAAAAGCCTTTCAACAGAAAATCATGGTTGAATCCGGTCAGGCACTTGCTGCTTTGATTGTTGATCACTTGACGCTCAGTGAAAGTCTTGGCTTGGCCGGATAGTTTGAGATGGATTTTTCGTACCAATGAATTGGTGAGTTAAAACAATGAAGATGGGGCAAGTAAAAACCAGTGATTCTTCCGGGAATCATGTCAGCCATGCGGGCAAGGAAAATGCTGCGCTGGAGGAAATGATTGCCAAGATCACCGAAGTTTCCACGTTACCACATATCGCCTTAAAGCTTATTCGCATTTGTCAGAATCCCAATACTGATCCACGTGAACTATGCGATGTCCTTTCATCGGATCCGGTAATGACGGGTAAGGTGATGAGCTGTGTCAATTCCTCCGCGTATGGGTTAACACATCCGGTGACCAGCCTGCATCGGGCGGTCTGCCTGTTGGGATATGCCCAGTTGCGTGACCTTGCCATGACGGCATCTGTTGCCAGTGTCTTTAAGCACAATGAAACTTGCGGCAGCTATGTCCGAGCCAATCTCTGGCGGCATATGGTCGCGGTAGCCATCTGCTCACGCATGATCGCCGCGCGCTGTGAACTACCCGAGTTTGAAGAGGTCTACCTTGCTGGCCTGCTTCACGACATTGGTATCATTCTCATCGACCAGTACGAACATACCGCGTTTTCCAACATGATGCATGACTTCCCGCAACATGCTGGGGTGAATCTGGCCTTGGTCGAACAGGGACGTCTGGGATATGACCACACCATGCTCGGTGAACGTGTTGCCATGCTTTGGGGATTGTCTGAGGAACTTGGTGATACCATTCGCCATCATCATCAGGTGACACGTTATGAAGGCAAGTCTCCGCGAATGATCGCCTGTGTGGACTTGGCTAATCTTATATGCACCTTAAGAGGATGGTCCTCTATCGGGCACAAACTCATTGCAGCCAATCAATGGTCATTGGATCAACTGAAACTCACAACGTTGGATGTCCAGATTATCAACGACGACCTGCACGCAGAGGTCAGGTTGTACCGTGAATTGATTCGAGCAGGAATGCCAAGGTCATCATGAACGACATTAACCAGACATTGAGCATGCTCTTTAATGGCAACGCCTGCCCGGTCGATGAGTCGGGGGCGCTTAAGTGGCTCCTCAAGCAGGCGGCATGGCTTAAGCCTAATACCATCTGGATTCATGATGCGTCGGATGCCATTATTTCAGTCGACTTTGAAAGTGAAACATATGACATGGTTTCGCTTAAACGTTTTTCTGAGATGTTAGACAAGCAGTCCCCAGAGCAGGGGATCAAATCAATACGCCTTGCAGATATCTCGTGTACTTTGATTCAACTCTGTTCTGATCAGCAAGGTCGCGTCTTGATGCTTGTAGATGAATACGTTGATGCGAGTGATTCAAACCAGCCGAAATTCCAGGCATTGATTGAAGCATCGCACTTGATGCTCCAGTACCTGACAATGAGTCATACCACACTCGTCGCCCATCGACGTGTCCGGCAACTCCAGGCCGAGCGTTTAACCTTGCAGTCGACCTATCATCAGGTTCTAATCGACTCGTTGGCTGAAGGCGCACGTCAAAACGAAAAACTCGAAAAGCTAGTCGCTGAGCGTTCTGCAGATTTGAAGGAAGCTTTACTTTTTGCCGAGCACGCCAATGACGCCAAGAGTCAGTTTTTAGCGAACATGAGTCACGAAATTCGCACGCCGTTGACTGCAATCATGGGGTATTCGGAACTCATCGAAAGTTCAGAACCTGACGGTGATGTTGGCCAGTGGATCAAAGTGGTCTCACGCAATTCCGAGCACCTGCTTTCGATTGTCAATGACATTCTGGACCTGTCCAAAATTGAGTCTGGCAAGGTGCAGATTGAGAACATGCCCATCTCGCTGGTGGAGACCATCGAGTACATTGTTCAATCCTTCAAACCCAAAGCCGATGAAAAAGAACTGTCGATTGATATTCAATATTTGACCGATATGCCCAGTGTGATTTTCACCGATCCCACGCGCATGCGCCAGATTCTCACGAACCTTTTTGCCAATGCAATCAAGTTCACTGAAAAAGGTGGCGTGACTCTCAGGTTGGCGATTCACAAGCAAGATAAGAAGTCCGAAATGCTGCGAATCGAAGTCGCTGACACCGGCATTGGGATGTCTGCTGAGCAATTGGAAAAAATCTTCTCACCGTTTACCCAGGCAGATGTCTCCACCACAAGGCGTTTTGGTGGAACCGGTCTGGGCTTGACGATCAGTAAGCAATTGGTTCGACGCATGGGGGGCGAACTCACCGTTGAAAGTAAACTCAACAGCGGTTCAACATTCTGTATGACCATTCCCAACAAGATCCCGTCCCAGATTACAACAAAATCAGAGGATATCCCCACACCTGCATCATTAATGTCGCAAACCAAAACGCATCAGCGAGGAAATAAACCCATGTCTTTATTCAATACGTCCACCGGTACCATTCGTGTTCTGCTTGCAGAAGATGGCATTGATAATCAGCGTCTGATTAGCCTGATACTCAAAGCGTCCTCCATGGAGGTAGACGTTGCGGAAAATGGGCAGATCGCTTTTGACAAGGCGATTGAAGCCCAGGATCAAGGCAAACCCTATCACGTGATTCTTATGGATATGCAGATGCCCGTCCTTGATGGATTAGCTGCAACACGCAAGCTTCGTGAGTCAGGTTATACCCGGCCAATCGTCACACTCACAGCCAATGCCATGGACTCGGATCGTAAACTCTGCAAGGAAGCTGGATGCGATGACTTTGCCTGTAAGCCTATCCAGCGTGAAGCGTTGATCAATACCATTGTCCAGTTCGCTACACGCGGTGAAACACCTTCGCCAACTCCACAGGAAACACCAGCACCCGATGCACTCAAAGCCAATCCATTGCTCAGTGAATTCGCGGGTGATCCTGATATGGCAGAATTGGTGGAAGACTATGTGATGAATCTGCCCCAGCGCGTTGATGCAATGAACAATGCCATTGCTTCTGAGCAGTTGGAAGAATTGCGAACCATAGCTCATCAAGTCAAGGGGTCCGCTGGCGGCTACGGCTTTATGTCCATTACCGAACAGGCTGCGCAGTTGGAAATGCTCCTCAAGAATGAAGCAGAGCTTGATAGCATCCGCAAAGAAGTCGATGCACTTGTCGATCTGTGCAATCGCGCTTCAGCAGGATAAAGCACGATCTTCCCAACATATTTACCTGGCCAACTCCTGCGTTAATCGCTCATGGAGTTGCTCTGCAATCTGTGGCAAATGTGTAGCGAGATTGTTGCATTCGATCTCATCAGCATGCAAGTCATACAACTCATCTGCTTGATTATCCGTGCGGATATACTTGTATTGCCCATCATAAATCATCGCCCAGTTCATCAGTCCACTAAGCTGAATATCACGATGCGCTGCGGTAGCATCTTCGAGTAATAACCGCCGCAGACTCCGTGCATCCCAACTCTCAGGCACGGCCAGTGAAGCCAAATCCGTGATCGTTGCTGCGATGTCAATGAGTTCAACCAATGCGTCGCATTGCTTGCCTGGCTTGATCCCCGGCCCGCTGACAATCAGTGGCACATGCACCGAAGGTTCGTAGGCAACCGCTTTGTTCCATCGCCCGTGGTCTCCGAGCATTTCACCATGATCCGATGCAAAGATGATGTAGGTGTTATCCATTTCGCCGCGCTTTTGAATTTGATCAATGAGTCTGCCAACCCAATCATCAATGCCGGTGATCATTGCAGCATAGGCGCGCCGGATCGCCTGATGATCGTTTGCCACCGGGCCGGGATTCACAGGATCAGCAAAGCGCACCCCGTCATACTCAGCAAGCTGCGCGACCGTTGGATCGTAAGGTTCATGAGGGCCTGGGAAGTTCACCCATAGATGCCAGGGTTCGCCGACGGCCCATTGCTTTAGGTAGTCCATCGCAGCGCGCCCGCAGAAGTCATCGGTGTGATGCTCACTGCTAAAAGGTGATGGCGTGGGGTCGATTTTCATATCATTACCCTGGCGGTCTGATGAGAGGATTTGCCCACGTCGTTTGTAGTCATCGGCATGGACTTGGGCCAGTTGATGCTCGTGCAGAAATGCCATGTACGGATCGACAGGTTTTTGGGTTCCGGCATTGACCGCGTCATGTTTACCTGCCTGATTGACGGCTTGGGTGAATCCTAATTGCCCCATCGCGGTGGTCCAGCCGTCGAGTCCTTTCCAGATGCCATGTTTTTGCAGGTCGGTTTTTCCCGATGCCGCCACGCGATAACCAGCATCGCGCAGGTGTTTGAAATAAGTATCACGTGAGGTGTCGAGGTTGTGGCCGTTGTTGGGGACGCCGCAGTGGTGGTATCGCATTGCCGTCGCCAATGCCGCGCGAGCCGGAGCACAAACCGGAGAGTTGGTGCGACACTGTGTAAACCGCATGCCGTTGGCCGCGAGCTTGTCGAGATTGGGCGTCTTGACCGGGATGTCATACCCGCTGCATCCGAGCCAATCCCATCGCCACTGGTCAGGAAACAGAAACAGGAAGTTAGGCTGCTTAGCAGTGTCGGACATGGTGTCTCCAATACGTCTAAATGGATCAATGAATTGATAGGATTGACTGTAACTTTTAATAACGATACGTCAACTATCATTTTCGAAACTTATAGTGAGTCGGTTAATTTTTATGATCTCGCGCGTTGACTTCCAGTTGTCTGCGGTATTTAATGTAAAAGCGTTATACGTAAAACGTAACTTGTTTTCACGGAGTTTTCATGTCCATCACCCAGGCGCAACTGGCTCAAAAACTTGGTATCAGCCAGGTTTCCGTCTCGCTGGCGTTTAAGTCCGGGCATAATCGGCTTAACGAAAACACGCGCAGTCAAATCCTCAAAGCCGCAGAAAAATATGGTTATCGTCCCAATGCCTCGGCACGGACCATGCGTCAAGGAAGCTTCGGCAGTGTCGGTTTATTGCACAGCGCCCACGCCAAACGCAGCTACTTACCTGCTCCAATGCTTGATGCCATTTACCAGGCACTCGAAGACCAAAAGCTTCATCTGACTTTCTGTCGAGCAAACGATCAGCAGTTGGCAGACCCGGCAAATTTACCCAAGTTACTTACCGAATCACAATCCGATGGCTTGCTTGTGAACATCATCAAGCAGGTGCCACAGTCGCTTTCGGACTTACTGCTGCGGTTGAAATTGCCTGCGGTCTGGTTGAATGTGAAGCAGGATTTTGATTGTGTTCGACACGATGATTTTGGGGCGGCATCAGCGCTGACGAATCATCTTCTGTCTTTGGGGCATCGACGTATTCTGCATATCAATGCCAGCTATGACGCAACCGATACCCACTACAGCGGAACACTTCGGCAACAGGGGTACGAACATGCCATGCATCAAGCCGGACTCTCGCCATGTTCGTTAACGGGACAGAAAATCCCCGGTGACCAATTGCTTCAAACCGCGTTACAGGTATTGGATTCGCCGGATCGTCCCACGGCAGTGGTGCATTACGGCGAAGGATCGGCAGTCGCATTTTTACAGGCAGCTGAACGACTGGGGCTCCAACTGGCAAAGGATTTGTCACTGGGTTTACTGAGTTGTTCAAGTCCTGAAAGTTATCACGGCATGTTGCTGACACACATGGAACATGACTACCCAGCCATGGCTCATGCAGCGGTCGAGATGCTGTTGAAAAAAATCAATATCCCCGCAACACGTCGCAAACCCCAGCCGTCGGTGGTGGTCCCCATGACGATGTATACCGGCCGAAGTTGTGGCAAGTATTCACAGTAGACATTCGCAAATCTGAAAACAGAAAGATAATAATGCTTCATAAACGACAGGTTTTGTGGTTCTTTGGGTTAATGATGTTGATGGTTGTCCCATCACAGGCGGCGACGATTTACGTCTCGCCACAAGGGCAAAATACGGCTGACGGCAGCATCAATGCCCCAGTGTCCGACATCAGTCAGGCATTGGATATGGCAGGTGGCGGCGGGACCGTGATCCTGCGCGAAGGTGTATACCGCCAACGTGTCACACTCAAACCCAAGCACTCAGGCAACCCCGGGCAATTGACCACCATCACTTGCTATGCTGACGAAAAGCCCATCCTCAAAGGCTCCGATCAACTCACCGATTGGACGGCCTACAACAAAAATATCTGGCAGCATGACAACTGGAGCATCCCCAGCCAACAGGTCTATGTCGATGGCAAACCCCTGATTCAAATCGGTACCCAAAACGTCATCGGTGATATTGAAGACGGTATGAAGCGTCGTCTTGTCACTGGTAACGATATCAACGACATGGCTGCCGGTTCATTTTATTTTGATGCGAAAGCCAAAAAGCTTTACGTCTGGTTAGTTGACAGTTCTGATCCCAACAAGCACGTGATCGAAGCGGGTGTCCGTGATTACATCATCCGTCCTGCTCATCGTTCACCGGTGACTTATGTGGCTGTGAAAAATCTCACATTCCGTCACGCCAACTCCTCCGTGCCGGAGATTGAAAAACCCTACAACTACACGATGGTCACCGTGGGCAATGAAGGATTGATCGAAAACTGTGATATCCAGTGGGGCGATTTTCGAGGCGTGATGATGGGACGCAACACGCAATTGCTTAACTCCACGATCGCCAACATGGGCAACTGTGGTGTCGATGCCAGCCCGCGTTCACCCTGGCGCGTCTCCGGCTGTACGATTACCAACAATGGACACCGTCGCTATCTGGGTTGGCATTGCGGTGGGCTAAAGCTCATCCCCGATGCATACGGCACGATTGAAAACTGCCTGGTGTCTGAAAACTGGGGACCGGGTGTCTGGTTTGACTGGTCGGATACCGGCGGGCAAATCGTCATCCGCAATAACCGCATTCTCAATAACCGTGCGACACAGATGATCCAAGGCAAAATCCGACACATTGATGTGGCGGGAATCAAAATCGAAACCAGTCGCAATGTCCTGATCTATAACAATCTCATCAGCGGGAATGACGGTAACGGCATCATTGTCATGGCTTCATCAGCAGTTGAAATATTCAACAACACCTTTACCCACAACAAGGGGATGGCAGCGGTACAAGTCGGTGGCGTGCCCCGTGGTAACAAAGCTCTGGGCGGCGGCAATACGCTGGATCATATCAACGTCATCAACAATGTTTTTTATAACAATCACGCGACCTATGATGTCTCACTGCAATTTCCTGTCACCGGTCGGACGGACAAGGTGACCTTCAAACTCAATAGTGATTACAACTGCTATTACCGCTTTGGGGGTCCGGTGCAACTGCACACCGGCGGGACGTACACCGGATTCCTGCCCGCGTTTGATGACCTTAAAACATGGCAGCAGCAAACCGGTTTGGATGAGCATAGCTTTGCGGCAGACCCCATGTTTATCAATGCGATGCAGGGGGATTATCAGCCTGGTTCCAACAGTCCGTTGCGTGATGCGAGTATTGGTTTTGGCAAGCCCTGGACACCTCCGATGTTCGACGCTTCGCCGGATGGTGCAGGGCGCCTGCGCTTTAAGCGACTGGATATCGGTGCCTATGAGTCGGCGGACACGCATGGTAAAGCTGCACCGGTGACGATTGCTCCCAAGGCCGATGGCATGCTCATTGATGATGTGTTGCCAGCGGGCGTCATGTCGTTGGACTGTTCGAATCATGCGTCTGATCCGCGACGATTCTGGCTGTGGACTGCAGTGGATCCCAAGCCTGCCAGCGGTGCGCTGTGTGCCAAGCTCGTTGCGGAGAATGATTCATTGCGGCTGATGGGATTGCTCATGCAGACGCCGATCTCAACTGCTGGATACAAAACACTTGCTGCAAGGCTTTGTCTGTCACCGCAGCAGACACCTGAGAATGTCTTGTTTGCTCTGCAAACCGAAGATGGCAATTACATCGGCCAAGGATTGGGGTTTCAAAGTACCCGCATCAAGCTCCCCAAACAGGTAGCGTCCATTGACCCGGATACCGGTGCGTTGTTAGCAGGTTCGGATTCGCGCACCATTTCATTGTCCCAATTCAGTGACAACCTGACAGCCGGTAAGTGGGTGCAGGTGCAGATGGCGTTACCATCCGAAGCACACAGTCAGATTCGAAGTGTGATCCTGGGTGCGACTGATGGTGTGGTGGCGATTGATCAGATTCAACTGTTACCTTGAGAAAGGTTTTGCATGAAAGCCCGATTACACGAGCATGCATTTACGCTCATCGAATTGCTGGTGGTGATCAGTATCATCAGTCTGCTCATTGCGATACTCCTGCCCGCTTTGGGGGCGGCTCGCAAGAGTGCCCAGGCGATTTCCTGCGCCAGCAACCTTCGACAGATTGGTATTGCCTGCATGTCCTATGCGGCGGACAATCACGATACTTTGCCATTGGTTAAGGCGGATGTCGGTACGGGAAATATCAATGATGACCGGTGGTGGGTGTTGTTGCCAAGGCTCGGTTATATCAGTGGTGTGTCGAATTTTCGTTATCACAAAGCCTCGCAGTTAAGCCTGCTTCGCTGCCCGACAACGCATGGCCAATACAACACCGACAAGACGCCTTACACGTTTAACGGCTGGTTTGGTAAGGCCAATGACTCGGCTCCCAATACGGCAATCGGCCCGGTGAGAGTTGAGCAGATCATCCACGCCAACAAACAATTGATGATCGGTGAAGGTGTGCTGGGGACTTCCTATCCACCATCCCTGATGCCGGTGACCACAAGCAGCTGGCCATGGCGAGGAGTCGGGCAACCGCATTTGGGGGCAAGTCTTAACATCATTTTTATCGATGGGCATATCCATCGGCCATCGCGTGATGACCTGCTTGAAGGGAGTGACGGGACTGTGACCTGGGCAGGTAACGACTTGGCGATCTGGGACCCCAATTGAGGGTTTGATGTTTTTTTAAGCGATGCCTCGGCTATACTTTGGTTATGCACATCATCGTCATGGGCGTCTCTGGGGTCGGCAAAACAGCAGTGGGTCAGCAACTTGCCCGGGCGCTGCATCTGCGCTTTGACGATGCTGATGATTTTCACCCGGCAATGAATGTCGAAAAAATGCAGGCAGGTATCCCACTGACCGATAAAGACCGTTGGCCGTGGCTGGATATTCTCAACCATCACCTTAAACAGACCGCAGGCTGTGTCCTGGCTTGTTCAGCACTCAAAGCTGCATATCGCATGCGCTTGTGCCAAGGGGCTGAGGATGTGCGATTGGTGTATCTCAAAGCAGACCGCGATACGCTTATCCAGCGCATGCAACAGCGTGAACATTTCATGCCCACTTCACTGCTTGAGAGTCAGCTTCAGACTTGGGAAGATCCGACGGCCACTGAGCCTTGGCCCGTGGTGACGGTTGATGCGACTTTGCCCTTGGACGAGGTTGTCTCTCAACTCGTCGCTGCGTTGTCCATGTAGCTTTGCACGTAACCGGCAAGGTAAGCACCTTGGAACTGCCGGGCCCATATTTCATAATGGACATGATCGCAGAACAGTTCGTCATCGGTTCCTAACTGGCGGGTGAATTGCCAAAGGTCGATGATGGTATTCCCCGCTTCTTGCATGATGCTGTCAGCTGCATCGTTGTAGGCATCAAGGTCTTTTTCAAAGCGATGAAACCCGGTGCAGAGACTGTTGTGGATGGTGCTGTTGACCAAAGTGGTGCGCATCCAGATCAGCGGGATGTGAGCTTCTTTGGCGATGTCGACAATCTTCTTGAGATTTGATTGATAGTCTTCAAGTGGCGTTTGAATCTTGCCGGTTTTCGGATCGGTCTTGATGTCATGCAAACCGCAGTTGCATAGAATCAGGTCGATTTTGCCATCGGTCTTCTGGATCATGTCGGTGATAATGCCCAGGGATCGGGAGGAGTCGCCGCAATTCAAATCCTGGGGTTTATCCAGATCGGTCAACGCACTTTGTCTTGCTTCTTCGCTGAATCCCACCCAGTTGACTGCGGACTTTAATGACGATTGGAGATAGGGACCGTATTGGACACTGATGCTATCGCCGATGAGCAGGACGGACGCTTTGGTTTTTGCTTTGTCGTTCATGTTGGGTTGATACTTGTTCTGAATGGAATGTCGGTTGATCGGAGTAACGTTGCTTCACCAGAATACGTTCCAATCCATGAGCGTCAATTCTTGACCATGCCTTTGGCAACGGCATCGCTCCATTTCATCTTCCATTTGTGAATGTGATACGTCAGTGCATCGGGTTGGGCTTCAAATGCCTTGCGGTCGTCGGCAATGGACCACGCGCGTTTGAAGCGTCCGACGTGGTTGAGGATCAACGCAGTGAGTTGCATGCGTTGTGATTGATGCTGCTCACTTGCCCAGAGGTTGGTCAGTTCGCCGGGATCAAGCTGGTGATCGTACAACTCGCCGTCATCGGGATGATCCAGATAGTAGACAAGGCGATAGCGGTCCGTACGGACTGCAAAAACACAGCTTTGATCGTGACTGCCAAAATCCCACTCGCAAACCACGTGGTCCAATCCATCACTTTGGCCTTGAAGTAGTGGCACCTGATTGCTGCCATCCAAATGTTCAGGGATCGGCAAGCCTGCTAATGCACATAAAGTCGGGTACACATCCACCAACTGCATCAGTCCGTGAACAGTCTGGTTTTTCGGTCCCTTGGGATAGCGGAAGATCATCGGCACCCGGTGAATCGACTCGTAAATCCCCATATTTTTAAGCATCAAGCCATGCTCGCCTGCAAAGTCCCCATGGTCAGCCAAATACACAATGATCGTGTTTTCATACTCGCCGGTCTGCTTGAGGTGCTCGACGACTCTGCCGATCTGTTTATCGATTTCCGTGATCAAGGTCAGATGATAAGCAAGCTGAACCTTCAAATCGTCTGCATCAACCGGTCGGTAGGGATACCCACGTTGGCCGGCGCTGATGTAATCTTGTTGGAACTGGGGCTTGCCAGCAAAGCGGTTCTCCAGATAGTCACAGCTATTATCCGGCAAGGTTAATGTCGAAGGATCGTACTGACCCATCTGCTGCGATGACGGGGCGTACGGGTCATGCGGGCGTTGGAAACTCATCTTCAAAAAGAACGGTTTGTCATCCGCTTTATTCTCTAAAAAAGCCAGCGACTCATTGCCCGTCCAGGTCTCCACGCAATGCTCAGCAGGGATCGCACTGACAAACCCCCGCATGCCACTTCCAGGGTGATCTTCTGGCAAGCTGCCCAGATCAAAGTCATCAGCAAGACCTTGCTCCACCAGATAGTTGAAGTAATGACACGTCCGTGGATCATCGGGGTCTGCATCGGTCAGGTCACAATAACGCAGGTGTTCGTAGGCTTCACGGTCCCAAGTGGTGACTTCATGTCCCTTGCCAATCATGGCAGTCTGGTATCCCAGATGGCGCAGATGAGTCGGAAGCGTCAAAGGATTGGGGACTGGGCATCCGGTGAGATTGTTACCAGTGATACCCAGCGTGTGCGGGTATAAACCAGTAATCATCGAGCAACGCGACGGCCCACAAATCGGATTGTTACAGTAGGCACGATCAGCCAGTACGCCGTCAGCCGCAATCGCATCCAGATGTGGTGTCTTCACATCCGGGTGACCCGCAGCACCAATGCATGATGCGTTATGCTGGTCGGACATGATCCAGAGAATGTTTGGACGCTTGGCTGACGATTGGGTGGACATGGCTTGATAACTCCGGTTTGAAACATCGTGAGATAATCAGTATTGCAAGCCGTATCATGATTGCAAGAAGCGATTGGGCATGGTTGCGATCATACAACTTGTTTTGTGTCTGATACCGTTATTGGCGAGGGTTTGATTCGTTGCGCATCTCATTGGATAATGTATGGTTTGCAGCACTTTGAGGTGAATTGATGTATCAGATTCAGATCAAGAAAACTTTTTCAGCCAGTCACGCGATCTATCTGCCCGACGGATCGCTTGAACCGCTGCATGGGCATAACTGGCCTGTGGTGGTGACCGTGGAGTCGAAAGAGCTTGATGCCATCGAAACGGTGATGGACTTTCACGTGCTTGAAGGTTGGATCAATGACTTGCTCGCGACGGTTCATAATCGACATTTAAATGAGGTTGCTCCCTTTGCCGGTGAGGATGGTAAACTTGCTGTTAATCCGACTGCTGAGCGTGTGGCTTGGTGGATCGGGACTCAGATTGCATCGCGTTTACCGGATCATGTGCAACTGGTGCGTGTGTCGGTTGGCGAGGCGGACGGTTGTACCGCGATTTATCTGCCTTGATGTGAACGATGAAAAGTGGATGCCGTTGAAAGAAACAAGCTCGATGGTCGGTTCTCAAAAGGGGCGAGTGACTAGCGACTTGGGACTAGGGAAAGGCAAAACGGATAAGCATAACAGTCAAGCGGGATTTTCTTGACCCTTGTCCCAAGTGGCTAGTCGCCAGTCCCTTTGCCAAACGATGACGTTCATTTTGTGTGAACGGTTCTACTCATGACGATTTAAAGGACTTTAAAAACCCGTATGGAAAAACTCATCCCAACTGAAGTATTCGAAGCCATGCCCATGTTCATGCTGATCCTTGTGGCGATTGGCAGTGTCTGGACACTCATCCGCGGCGCGGACTGGTTGGTGGATGGGGCAGCAGGATTAGCGTTTCGCATGGGGATTCCCAAGGTGATCGTGGGGGCGACCATTGTCTCGCTGGGGACCACCAGCCCGGAGACTGCCGTGTCGGTGATGGCGGCATGGGCAGGTAATGCTGGCTTGGCGTTGGGTAATGCCGTGGGTTCAATCGTCGCTGACACCGGCCTGATTTTTGGTCTTGGTTGTGCGATGGTGGTTCTGCCCGCTGACAAGTTTGTTCTCAAACGCCAAGGCTGGGTGAAGATCGGTAGCGGTGTGCTGCTTGCGGTGATGTGTTACGTCGCATGGTTCATGGACGGTGAGGCTGCACAGATCACCCGAGTCGGTGGCATCCTGCTATTGGTTCTGCTCGTCGCCTACATGTTTATCAGTGTCAAATGGGCCAGACAGCACGCTGCGTTGGACCCTGCCCATGCGCACCCCATGCCCACCGGCATGATTGAGGAGACCATGCCGGCCTTGGCTGAAGACACCGAGGAGATGTCACATCAATCACCGTGGCTGTTGTTGTTGCTTCTGGTGGTCGGTTTAGCAGTCGTGGTTTTTGCCAGTCGATTTTTGGTTGCATCCGCGACGGTGATGGCAACGCGGTGGGGCGTTCCGGATGTGGTCATCGCTGCGACACTTGTTGCGCTGGGGACATCCTTGCCGGAACTGATGGTGGGCATTGCTTCCATCGTGAAAGGTCATCGTGAATTACTTGTTGGCAACGTCATTGGTGCGGATATCCTCAACGTCCTGTTTGTGATCGGTGCTTCGGCCGTTGCCAAGGCATTACCGATTGTGGATCCATCAGCACGGATTCCTGAGATTTTCCTGTATATGCATTTGCCAACGATGTTGGCGATGATGGCATTGTTTCTGGTTTACATTTTCATTGCCATCCGCAAGGGCAGTTTCAGTCGGTGGATGGGCTATCCATTATTGGTGATGTATGTGGCATATGTCGTGTTGCAATTCGTACTCACCGCCGGCGGCCCAAGTGCATAAGTGATTAAACCATGAGTTGGATTCAAACTTTTACGGGTAAAGCCTTTTACCCCTTAGCCGATGAACCGGGCGAGATTGATATCCGCGACATTGCCCACGCGCTGAGTTTGCAGTGTCGGTTTAACGGTCATTGCAATGTGTTTTACAGTGTGGCTCAGCACAGCGTGCATGTGTCGGAAGTGGTGCCATCCGAGTTTGCGTTATGGGGTTTGATGCATGATGCAGCCGAAGCGTATTTGTCGGACTTGCCACGCCCGGTCAAGGGTCAGATGCCTCAGTTTTCGGAGTTGGAAGACAAGCTCCTTGGGCGGATACTCGCGGCGTACGATTTGTCTTTGCCGATGCCTTCGCAAGTGAAGTTGGCAGATGAGCAGTTGTTGATGACCGAAGCACGGGACTTGATGCAAAGCCCACCTATGGATTGGTTGATCCCCGTGGATGCTTTGGATGATTTGAAGATTGAGCCGATGTCACCAACTCAAGCAGAACAGGCATTTTTGCAACGGTATGATCAGTTGACACAATGCTGATTAACGTGTTCGCTTGCCGGGGGCGAAGCTCCCTGGTAAGCGAATCAGCAGGTGCCTTCCAATCCCATCAGTGTTGGTTTATATACCACCGTCAAGCAGTGATTCTTTATGTCTACGGTTTTGGGGTGGTTTACACCATGCGACAATGCTGTCGATTATCCGTTAGGCGAGTATTTAATCATGTTGCTCAGGGCTTGTATTGCCAAAGATGGGTCTTCATCGGCTCGTTTTCGTGGTAGTCCTGATTGAATACCAACACTTCGGTGAGGCCAGCAGCAGTGAGTTTGTCGGCTGCCATGTTGTTATCCAAGACCATCACATACCGGGGCATTTTGGCCGGATAATTCGTGTCGGACATAAAATCCTGGAGTTGATCCATCTCAATGGAATCAATAATCCGCATGGAGAAGAAGACGAACTCTTCGTTAAGCTCATCATGTCGGTCGGTCATATGCAGGAAACGCACCGGTGAATCGTTGACCACCTGTTTAAAACGGACTGCTTCGTTATAGACCGGATGGAGTTGGTCGTGGCCGATGGAATAGGCATGCAGGATCATGGAGGTAAAGACAATTGCCCAGGCTGCATTGAGGTATCCGGCGCGGAGATGTTCGTTTCGCCAGTGTGCCTTAGCGCCCAGGTAGGTGATCCCTGAGCAAAGCAGGACCCAGAAAATGATCAGTGGCAGTTGGACTTTACCAAAGGCTGCCATATCCGTGTGACCGTTTTGTATAAACCAGTCATAGCCGAGAATCATGCCCATGACGACCAGTGGCGCACCTGCGAGCATCACCCAATGTGGGATCCGCAGCCAATCCAATTTCTCGTCTTTTTCACCTGCATCGGTGATGCGTTGATGGTCAACCCAAAAGGCGCCGAACATCAAACCAATGGCAGGGATAATCGGGAGGATGTATCGTTGCTGCTTGGCAGCGGGGATTGAGAAAAAGATAAAGATCAATGCCATCCAACCCCATGCATAAAGCATTTGTCGGCGGCGACTGCCAGTCGCCAAACCCCACGGTTGAAATATTGCACCAAAGAAAAGTACTGTCCACGGCCAGATTAATCCCAGCAGTCCGACGTAGTACCAGACCGGCTGAAATTCCGGACGTGCAGCGGCATACTCATGAGACAGTCCACTGGCGGTATCCGGGAATGTCGTGAGGATGTAGTTGTACCAAGGGAAAGCCAGTGCAGTTGCTACGGCCAGTCCGATGAGCAGTCCGCCGGCGTTGCGAAGCCAATCATGTCGATGAAGCGCAATGCAGAGGATCGCAGGTAACAGCAGCAGCGGGTATGCCAAAGGTCCTTTGGACATGATCGCAGCACCGAGTCCGACACCACAAAGCACCCACCCCAGAAGATATCGCCAGACTTTAAAGGGACGGTCCGGGCGATGCGGTCCGATGGCCCACCAGGCAGCTGCCACAGCAAAGGTTACAAACGCAGTGAGATGGATATCGTAGGAAGCCAATCTTGCCTGTCGTTGAACCAGTAGCGTGGTACCTGCAAAAAAGGCTGCAAGCAGTCCGGTGTGGATATTGCCAACGGATAAACCTAACCAGTAGACCGATGCGATGAGCAGCAGTCCCAACGCCACGCTGACATATCGGGCGCGGAGCATAAGTTCTCTGGGGTTGGTTTGATCAGGCGTCAGGTCGCCCCATGCCATGAGGTTCAGCCAGACCGCCAGAGGGGGTTTGTTAAGTCGCGGTTTGCCACGCCACGTGGGGACGACCCATGCGTCATCGCGTTGGGGGATGTCATGCCACCCATGTTGGGCGAGAAAGGTTTCGGTACTGCTGGCAAGGGTGACATTTTCCATGGTATGCCATGTGTCACGCAGACCCAGTGAGGTGAGCAGTGGCAAAGCGCAGGCACAGAGCATCAGCACCCATGCCCAACGTGGGCGATCGGATGATAAAACAGGCTCAGCCAGGCGAAACGGTCCGTCAGCAGTCTTCAATACCCTGTCCTTCGTCTTTGTGTTCTGACAGGTCGGTGGCGGGAGGCTTGTTTGCTCCCGAGGTTGGGGTGAGTGTCAGATGATGACGGTCAAGTGACCCTCTGACACGACGTCCCAATGCCAGTTGTCTCACCGAACCGTCCTGATCGCTGAGCATCTTACCAAATTGTGCGAGTTGTTTGGCGCCAAGTCGGTCAGGACGGACACCTGCTTGAGCCAAGACTTGTCTTAGCACCAGACTCAGCATCGCAGGATGCAGGGCTTTGAGCTTGGCTCGACTGTAGGTTTGGCAGTGTTTAGACGATTTGGAGACTAGTAAACAGTGATCCACAGCCTGTTGACACTGTATGTCCAAAAAGTGTTGGAGGCTTTGGAGTTGATCGGTGGTGTTGACGATTTGCTGGGGTAAATCCGGGCGAAGTTCCAGGAGGCTGGGGATGACCGACTGCCGTAATGCTGCGCGAAGGCGGGTGGTGTCGGTATTGGTATGGTCTTCGCACCATGTTTGATTGATCTGGTTTAGCAGGTCAATGGCCATCGCATGATCGGTCATCAAAGCTGGACGCATCAGGGCGATCCCATGAGCCAGCTCGCGCGTCCAGGGCATTGCTCCCAGTCCGCGAAGTGATGCACCGCGGAGCAGTCGCATGAGCAAGGTCTCCAACTGATCCAAACCATGCTGAGCGGTGAGGACTGCGGTACAGTCATGTTGCTTTGCCATTTGGATCAGGGCTGCGTAGCGCTGTTGACGGGCCATGTCCTCGACATTGCCTGCCTGGGTGTCGATGGACAGATCGATTCGCTCAAAGGGCAGTTGGTGCTGGTTGGCAAGTTGTTCGGTGAGTTGGGCATCGGACTCTGCATCATCGCGCAGATGATGTTGGACATGCCCGACGACGAGCTTCAATCGCCAGCGTCTGCGGGTTGCAATATTGGACATCGCACAGAGCATGGCCACCGAGTCGGCACCACCGCTGACTGCTAAAAGCAGCTTTTGACCGGGCAGCACATGGCAGTGATGTGCCAACCCATCGACAATTGCTTTGACGAATGGATGCCGAGGGGGGATGATGTTGGGCGTGCTGGCCATACTACCCATGATAGCTTCAACTGTCGGTTCTGTATCAACGGGACTAGCTTACTCGTTCAAAGCGCAGGATATGCTTCTCGTCTGTGGCGTGATGCTGCTGGTCTCCTGGGCATTGATGCGACTACGATCCAAAACACGCAATCGCAAACCCCTGGCAAGACCGCAGGAAATCATCGAACGCAACCGCCAGGTCCGCGGTATGCAGGGGCAACTCGAAGAACTCATGGTCGAAGTCGAAGCCCTCACCCGACGCTTCGGCGTGCAACTCGATGCCAAGGCACGTCGACTTGAAAATCTCCTCGCACAAGCAGATGACCGCATTGAGCAGTTACGGGAGTTGCAAGGTCAACCTTCACTGCATCAGGGTGAAGTTGACGATGAGCAGAATGCAGCTTCAGGCAATGCCTCCGTCCAACAAGAACGAACACCACCGCCAGCGCCCATTGAGGAAGACCCCCTTGCGAAGTCGGTTTATCAGTTGGCGGATAGCGGGATGGATGCTCATGCCATAGCCATGCAGCTCAACGAACATGTCGGCAAAGTCGAACTGATCCTCGCCTTACGCAAAGCAAAATAAGCTCTGGATTGCCAGCCAGTCATTGAACATCACCAATCAAGCTGCTCGGAGTCTTCTGCAAACGGGGGGGTGTCGAGCATGAATTGCACCTGTTCGTCGGACAGGTCATATACCAACATTGTTTTGTTGATTACCTGATCCGGCTGACGTACACGCAGATGCGCACAGATTCGAGCAAGCCGTAATCGCAACCACATCCATTGTTCATGAGATAATGCTTCCATGCCATGTGCATGATGGCCAGCGGACTTGGGCATTTTCAGGAGTCCACTTTTGAAATACTCTCGGAGCCGACGATATTCCTGATCCATCTGCGGCGTCCAATCGCGTGGCAGGACTTTGGGCGTTGCACCTGACAGATAGTTGCTGCTGATCGCAAACCTCCCGCCATGTAACGTCTTGTCTGACCACTGAAGCAAACTCTTGCCACCAAGTGAGGGGTCCGCTTCAGCGACCGCCCCAAAGCCTGCAACATAATCAGACTGTTTAACAGCAATGTGAACATCCTGCCCCCAGTCCAGATTGTCCACAGCCAGATGTGGGAAGATCGCGTCGTGTTGTCGGGCTGCCTGATTGGTAAACGTCAAAAATTGCTGCGGGAATAGGACCGTTTGCATCACCAATACCGTGACACATAACAGGCTGAATTTTTGAGCAATGGGTATCCATCGCTGCTGTTTGGCTGACTCTTTACGTGGCGGACGCATCAGTGAACCCGTCAACACAAACAGGGCAGGATACACTGGCAACAGCAACCGCCAACCCGTCGGCTCGGTCACTCGGGAAGCGGTATACATCGTGCAGACAATGATGCAAAGCATCGGCCAACTCAGTTGAATGTCACGTTGACGTTGGCCTTTACTGAGTATCCAAACCACCTGGGCGAGCAACAACAATACAAGCGTCGCAAGCGGTGTCTTGATCAAAAACGTGTAGCGATAAAAACTCCCCGGATGGGAATCGAACACCTGCCCGTTGAGATACCAACTGCTTGCCCACAGTTCAGTGGGTTGAGGTTTACTGGCCATCGCCCATTGCATGACGCCTACAAGGACCAGCAGCATTAACGGCCAGATCGGAGGCGGGCTGCCGGACTTGCCAAGACGGATACCTTTACGCCATGTCCATGCAGCCAGGGCAGTGAGGATCAACGCGTTGGCAAGATCAGGTGTCGCAAGCGGCGCATGGGCGAGTATGGCTGGCGAATAGCAGTACATCGCCAACGTCAACAAGCCGCCATGGTCGCCCCACATTTTTCGACTCATCGCAAAAAGCAGAATCGCCAGCACGATACTCATCAGTAAAGTCGTGTACCGTGCTGCAAAGAGCGGCGAGTCCGAAGCGTTGAACAAGCCGGTATGCACCCACGCTTTGACCACGTGATCCAACTGAGCAGCGATGGGCATCTGACTGTCAGGACTCACCGGGCGATGCGCACCATCTGGGGCGTTGAGCAGTTGCATGCCTACGACATAGTCATAGGGATGCGGATGCCTGCCAAGTCCATCACGATTGCCCAGCAGAGCTTCAGAGCCTCGGACCATGTGGCCAATCTCCGGCCCGACGGGTGAAAGCTCAGAGACCTGGCGTTGCACCAGCCAGACGTGTCCAGCAAGCAAAACCATCGCCAGCACGAACACCCATCTGGGCGTCACATTATCGGACTTCTTGGCCAGTTTGAGATTCTCAGATTCAGATACGTTCATCAGTTAAAGCATTGTAATCGCAGATCAAATATTTGGTATTGCGTTGATCAAGACATTGCTCCGCCAAGGTGCCAAGAATGCCAGGGTTTAAGTCAGAGAAAGACATTATTTTGCCTTAGCGAGTCGGCTCGTGTCGAGCCGGGATTGAGCGAAGCTCAAATTCAGCACACAAACAACATGTTTGATACCGAAATTTTCTCCAGCTGCGGATTTCGTCGCGACACTGAGGCTCGCTAAGGCAAAAACGTCAATATGCGTTCATTATGAGGGCTTGGCGATCAGACTTGGCAGACGAAAAAAAGTCGGTATACTGTGTCGTTCCAAACAAATGGATGCCAGTCGCGGCCGTGGCGGAATTGGCAGACGCGCTAGACTAAGGATCTAGTGGGGGTAAAACCCCGTGGAGGTTCGATCCCTCTCGGCCGCACTTAAAAATCAGACGCTTGTCGGTATAATACTGACAAGCGTCTTTTTTTTGTTGGACGCCAGTTGTGAAAATCAATCTCGCTTGTGACGTTGGCACGAACACACGCGTAGGAAGGCATGCGCATGCAGGTTCATTGGAAAGTGAAACCCGCAGAGAAACATGACCGTGATGTCTTGATCAGTCTGTGGCATCAGTTCATGCAGGAAGAACATGAGCAGGAGATGACTTTGGCGCAATGGCCGTCAACGACATCGCTCAAGAACTGGATCACTAGACTGGATCGACAAATCCAGCAAGGCAAGATCACGGTCATCCTCAAAAACCAAACCGTTGTCGGATTCATCGGCATGATTGATTACACCGACAAAGACTGGGTTCCAGCACACGTAGCCTATGTCGTGGATATCTACATGCTGCCTCATGCACGGAGTTTCGCTGCGTTTAAACAACTCATCAACGGCTTTAGCCAGCAGGTTAAGGATCGGTACAGCCAGATTTGGACCAACATCGCATCCAGTAAACATCGGGTCGGTGCGCTGCTGTCACGTCTGGGGTTTGCCATCTTGCCGGACATCGAAGTACCGGGGTTGGAAGATCAATGCTACCTGAGTAAAACCATCCGCGAAGTTGACCCCAGAGCAGACAGCGCCAACATGTTCGCAGCAATGATGTCAGGCAAGTGATACGCGAGAAGACGGATGCGTTTAATTGTTTGAATCTCAGCTGTCTTGATTCAAGTTTAGCTGCTATTCGTAGCATGCTTTGACTCAAATTTAGCTGCGACACTGCGTGTCGCTGATTCACGCGATTGTTGTGACACATTCAGCGGCACGCAGTGTCGCAGCTATGACAAGACACAGACACGACAATTGAATTGACACTGGCGCAATAAAAACGCAGCAACAGGTATCAACCCATTCCTGCGTTTTTGTTTGTATTTGTGATGCTTAAATCACATCATGACTCAGTGGTGACACTTGGCTAATTTGTCAGCATACTTTTCGCTCAACGCCTTGGCACCGTCTTCCCGGCCGGTCTCTTTGAGACGTTCAATGTAATTCTTCAGAACCTTGACACCTTGGCCATGATGTGTGTGATGCGGGCCGCCTTCGCGGATAACTGTCCACATCGGATCGACGACATCGTTGCAGGTGATCGCCATCTTCTGCATCTGTGTGTCATGCCAACCCATCAAGCGGTGCGCACCTTCTCGGCAGAGTTCCGGATGCGCTTCGGAAAGGTCATTAAGCTCGTGCGGATCATTCTCCACATCAAAGAGCATTTCCTGATCCAGCAGATGGAAACCATCATGATACGTGCGGATGTACAGCCACTTGCCCCAACGCGATGAACGTTGACAGACGTGACAGCATTGACTGACCACCAGGTCATCACGCCCGGCATCCGAGCCATCCTTGAGGGTGGCTGCGTAGCTTTGGCCATCCCAGATGTCAGGCTTTTCACTGCCGATCATGTCCATGACAGTGGGAGCCCAGTCGATGTTGTAATGCAGACCGTCGTCGACTTTGCCAGCAGCGCCGCCGGGCCACTTGACGATCATCGGGATATGACAGGTGCCCTGGTCTGCGGTGCCATGTTCGCCGTAGATGCCCAGATCACCCTGGTTTTCACCATGATCCGCGGAGATGATGATGACGGTATCGTCGTAGACGCCATCGGCTTTGAGCTTTTCGATCATCCATTTGATCTTGTCATCCACGTAACGGATGGCAATGTCATAACCATCAATCCATGTCTTGAGCGTGTCCATGTCGGTGATGCGCTGCGGTAGTCGGGGCCACTGCTTGGTGTTGTTGTCACTGTACATGCCAAGGTCCGAGCAGGAGTGAGGCCCGGTTTTTTTCATGTGCTTGGCGAGTAGTTCCTCGGTCATCCAGTCGGCCACAGGTTCATTCTCAAACGGGTTGGGGTAATCCAACGGTGCGCGGTAAGGCGTGTGGATGTCCCAGAAGTTGATGTGCATGTACCAATTGTCTTTGGAGGCATTGTCGTTGAACCATTTTTCAACGACCGGCTGAACGACCTCAGCGGACTCCATGCCACCTTGACCGGTGTTGTGGATTTCGTTGAAGCCTGCATAGAAATGCCATGCTGCGTGACGTTGACCAAAGGGCGAGATCATCGCGGTGTGATAGCCTGCGCGTTGAAGCTGTCGGGCGAACCCGTGGTCATCAAAGTGATCGCGGAAGCCTCGCCCCTTGCCTTGGACTTTGGGTTGCGCTGCACTGCCACCGTGTCCGACGACACCGGTCTGGATGCCAAATCGCCCGGAGTAAAACGCGGTCCGTGAGGGTAAGCATGGCGCGTCAGGCGTGTAGACATTGGTGCAACGCAGACCTTCAGCGGCGACCTGATCAATCGTCGGGCTGGTGTTGCGATGATAGCCGTAGCAACTTAGATGGTTTGGATTCAGTGCATCAAGGTCAAGATATAAAATGCGCATGATGGGGTTCCTTTGTGAACAAAGCGTATTTCAATTGTGAGTGATGTTTGGCTGACCGCTGAGAATTTCACCTGCGTCAGTCAGCGCGTTAATGATTTGTGTATTGGGTTGTGGGTTGGCTGGATGGACGACCTGTGCCATGGTCAGAATGCCCCAGAGTGTTTGGCTGTCGTGCTGATCAAAAATCGGCACGCTGTATCGGCGGACACCGTTGGGGTTAATGGTCAGATCAAACGCATAACCCTGGCTTGTGGTCTGGCGAACCAGTTGGTTGAGTTTGTTGATTTTGATGGGTTGAGCTTTGCAGTGTTCATCCCATTGCCAGAGTTGTTTGCGGGGCGCCTGTTGTGCATCGTCTGCCCAGCTGCGGTAGACCAGATCAAGTGATTCGATTTCGGTCAGGTCACGGTAGTGGCCGATCCGCGCGGTCGCTGTGACGGTAACAGTGTCCGGCTCAACGCGCTCGATCATGGTCAAGCCGCCAGCGAGTTTGCGGTACAGTTCACAGGTGTGTCCAAACTGTTGACTTAGACCACTCATCACTTCACGAGCGCGGTGAATGAGGGTCATGCCTGTCTCTACCCGCTGAGTAAGCGATATTTTGGCTGAGTATCGTTTGGTCAGTTCATCACGTTCCACTGCACCACAGTCACACAGCGCGCTGAGCAGTCGCAAGACCGAGGTCTTGGGGAAGCCGGTTTCACTGACCAGTGCTTCGAGGGTTGAGGCACCTTTGCTGGTGAGTGCTGCGAGGATCGCCAATCCACGTGTCAAAGCTGGCGCAGGATCGGGGGTGATGGGCGTAGGGGACCAGTGTTCCATATATGGAATATAGTTCTAAAAATGGAATAGTCAAGAGGCAAATGTATTTTGTATTTCAAATTGCTATCCAAACCGCTTGCAATTTTAAAATTGATCTAATCTCAACGTTTCTAACATCTGTTCAAACCAGCGGCTAAAGGGTGGATTCGAAATTCCCTCCACTTCTGCTACAATACAAGGCTCGGCATACAAAGTGTGTGTCGGTCATTTAACCACTCAGTTAAGGAAACTGAATATGTCTTCTGCCCCGAATGTCGCGATTGTCGGCGTCACTGGCGCTGTCGGTCAGGAATTTCTCCGGGTCCTCGACCAACGGAACTTCCCCATTGGTAACCTCAAACTGCTCGCCTCTAAACGCAGTGCAGGCAAAACCGTCGACTTCAAAGGCAAAACCTATACCGTCGAAGAATTGACGGAAGATTCCTTTGGTGATGTGGACCTTGCCCTGTTCTCCGCAGGTGGCTCAATCAGCAAGAAGTTCGGCCCCATCGCTTCTGCTGCCGGTGCGACCGTGGTCGATAACTCCTCGGCGTTTCGCATGGTGCCTGAGATTCCACTGGTTGTTCCTGAAGTGAACCCCGAAGCCGTCAAAGGCATCGAATTGGGTAAGGGTGGCATCATCGCCAATCCCAACTGCTCGACGATCATCATGCTCGTGCCGGTGACCCCGATCCACCGTGCCGTCGGTGTCAAGCGAATGGTGGTCAGCACGTATCAGGCAGCCTCCGGCGCTGGCGCCGCTGCCATGGCTGAACTCGAACAGCAGACCCGCGAAGTCCTCGAAGGCAAAGAGCCGACATGCGACATCTTCCCCCGTCAATATGCGTTTAACATCTTCTCTCACAATGCCCCGATCACCGAGACGGGTTACAACGAAGAAGAAATGAAGATGGTCAAGGAAACCCACAAGATTTGGAACAACCCCAACGTGCAGATTGCTGCTACGTGCGTGCGTGTTCCGGTGATGCGGGCTCATGCTGAGAGCATCAACCTTGAACTTGAAAATCCCATGGACGAAAAGGAAGCCAAGGAATTGCTTTCCAAGTCCGCAGGCGTGAGCATCATTGATGATCGTGCTGGTAACAACTTCCCAACACCACTTGAAGCGTCCAACAAGGATGACATCTTTGTAGGTCGCATTCGCAATGACATCTCCCGCAAGGGCACCGGTGTCAGTGGCATCGAACTGTTCGTTTGCGGCGATCAGGTCCGCAAGGGTGCAGCACTCAATGCCGTGCAGATTGCGGAATTACTCATCAAGTAAGCTTGAGCATCGGATGTTAATCCGGTGCAGGATGACGATTCAACACGCATAGACTTGCACCAGATTTACATCGGGTGCTAAACACAATTGAATAACACAATGCTACGCACGGTTCGGTTTATACTGAACCGTGCGTTATTTTTTGCCTTGCCTCTACTACCTGCTGACTATTCCCTACTCCCTGATCTGCTACACTAATCCCATGCAACAGGACATCGAACGTATCCTCATTGATCGGCATACCATCGCTAATCGCGTGCGCGAAATCGCTGAGCAGATCACCGCTGACTTTCAGGAAGAGGGCACGCCCGGTTTGCCGGAGATCACGATTGTGCCGATCCTCACCGGCAGTTTCATGTTCGTCGCTGACCTGGTGCGCGACTTGCCTTTGCGAATGCAGATTCGACTCATCACCGTCAGTTCCTACCCTGGGACATCCACGGAAAGTAAGCCTGCGAAAATTGGCAGTGACCTTGACGATCTGCCTGCGTCCCTTGCTGGTTCGCATGTTTTGCTGGTGGATGACATTCTTGACTCAGGGCAGACTTTGCGACTGGTCAGCGAATTGTTGTCAGCCAAAAATCCGGCATCACTTAAAAGTTGTGTCCTGCTTCGCAAGAAGCGTCCGGCAGCCATGCAGCAGCCCGTGGACTATGTTGCCTTTGATATCCCTGATGAGTTCGTGGTGGGTTATGGTTTGGATTACGATGACTATTACCGCAACCTGCCGGATATCGTGGTGCTTAAGCCGGATGTGGTGTCGCAGCAGCAAGAGGGTTAATCAGCGATGACGCGAACCAAACCCAATGACACATCACGCAACGCGGAGTTGGATCATGAGCAGGTGCATGACCAGCCCAACGCAGCGATCCTGCCAGCGGAGTTGCTCCAGCCTGGGGAGGTGATCATTCTGCTGCTTAAGCCGAGTCTGTGGTATTTGATCCTCGCACCATTGCGGACGTTGTTGATGATCGTGCTGTTGAGTTATGCGTTGTTTTATCTCTGTGATTACACCAGTCTGCCTTTGTCCAAGCATGACATTCTCATCGCTGGTGGCGGATTCTTCGGGCTTCGCGTGTTCTGGCAATTCCTCAATTGGCTAAGTCGAATCTACGTCCTCACCGATCAACGCATCATCCGTGTCAAAGGCGTCTTTCAGGTTCAGATTGTCGAAGCGCCACTCAAAAAACTCCAACATACGCAGATGACTTTCCTTGTCCGCGAGCGACTCTTCGGGTTAGGCAGTATCCACTTCTTCACCGCAGGGACGGACTATCCCGAAGCAAGCTGGGTGATGATTAATCATCCACTTGAAACACATCAACAGATCATCAAGACGATGAACAAGTATCGGTAACCCCCGGAAGTTTCCCAGACCCCCGGAAGTTTCTTGAACGTGATCACAAGCCGCCAGATGAGCGCAGCGAATCTGACGGGTATCTTGTGTTGTGTGTGAAGTGTGACCCGTCAGATTCGTTTCACTCATCTGGCGGCTTGGGTGTTGTTCTTTGACACATGCGAAGACATGCACGCTTATCGCGTGTCAGCGACACGTAGTGTCGCAGCTATTTTTAAGTCGCATAACGTGTATGACGCAATAGCTGCAATATGCATATTTAAATTACGTTTCACGAATGACATCGTCGCAGTAACACTTGTTTTCAAGTCACTTCACATGCACAAGACAATAGCTGCAACACTGCGTGTTGCTGATGCATCGAAGATGTAATTCGTTTGATGCTGACTGTCAGCGTCGCGCATAAAAAAACAGACGCCTGCGTGATGCAGACGTCTGTCTTGAATTTCGATATCAAATCAAGCGTGCAGATTACGCAAGATCGGGAGCCAGGTTCTTGACGACTTCGACAAGATCCTTGACGTGGCTTGCGGATTCTGCGAGCAGTTTCTTTTCGTCATCGTTGAGATTGACTTCGATGATCTGCTCGACACCTTCTTTACCCAGGACTGCGGGGACGCCGACGAAGTATCCGCCGATGCCGTATTCCTTGTCGCAGTAAGCTGCACAGGGGAGGATGCGCTTCTTGTCCTTGATGATGGCTTCGACCATCTGGACGGTGCCCGATGCCGGTGCGATGTAGCCGGAGGTGCCCATCTTCTTGACGATTTCGCCGCCGCCGACCTTGGCACGTTGGACCAGTTCGCCGAGGCGTTCTTCGCTGATGAACTCGGTGACAGGGATGCCAGCGATGTTGGTAAAGCGGGGCAGTGGAACCATATCGTCACCGTGACCACCGAGCAGCATGGCATTGATGTCCATGACGGAAAATCCGGTTTCCATGGCAATGAAGGTCTTGAAGCGTGCCACGTCCAGACAGCCGGCTTGGCCGATGATGCGGTTAGTCGGGAAGCCGGTGGCTTTCCATGCGGTGTACACCATGGCGTCCAGTGGATTGGAGACGAGGATCACAATGCTGTCTGGAGCATACTTTTTGACGTTTTCGCTGACGGACTTGACGATTTTCACGTTGGTGCCAATGAGGTCATCGCGGCTCATGCCCGGCTTGCGGGGGATACCTGCGGTGACGACGACAACGTCCGAACCTTCGATTTTGGAGAAATCGTCGGTGGCAACGATGTTGCTGTCGAACAGTTCCATGGGGCCGGCCTGAGCCAGGTCAAGCATGCGGCCATCGACGGGCAGCATTTCGTCACGCTTAAGGTCAACTGCGACGATATCGCCCAGTTCCTTGTTGGCAGCCCAGAGAGCGACGGAGGCACCGACGTTGCCACCAGCACCGATGACAGAGATTTTTGCGCGTTTTGGCATTTTGAGAGTTCCTTCAATAGAGAGTTAGGCGGTTATTGATACAAAAAACTGTTTTCTCTTAAAAACAGAACCGCCATGATAGTGAATTACTGTGATTCTGCAAAAAAGACTAAGCGAATTTTGTGTGAAATATTGGTTTTGTCGCTTTTGAGTAAAGCATTTAAGTTTATTTCAGACTTGCTCATTTGAGGGTTTGAAGTATCATGGTGACAGTTGTTTTAATTGATTGTTTCTGGGGAACCACTCATGTCCATCCGATCCCAAGCCCATGCTTTAGCCCGGCGCCTCAAGTACAAGCTGTCGCCACGCTCCCGATCTTGCCATGTGGCTGATCGACTGCGTCGCCGTGGGGCGATTTGTGAGCCGTTGGAAAGTCGTGTGTTGCTTAGCGCGGTGACGGTGACCGCGCCTTGGGATCGTGTGGATGGGGATACCTCGTCTATCGAAGCACTCGTCGCCACTCCGGGTTTGGACAACGAAATCTCCCTGCGTGAAGCGATCCAGGCAGCCAACAACACCGAGGGGGCTGACGAGATTGAGTTCTGGCAGTACCTTAAAGGATTGTCCCTTGAAGTCGTGTCTGATTTACAGGTCACCGACACACTGACCATCACCGGCCACGGCGAAGAAGATATGTTCCTCTCAGCCGACGGCATTCATGCGTTTTTCAACATCGACATGACCGACACTCCCGGCGGTTCGTTCACGCTCAATGACATCACGCTTCAGGGCGAAGCGGAATATGCTGTGCTTGCTCATCCTGGCGAAATCACGCTTAACGATGTGACGATTCGACTCGAAGGTGAGCCGGATGATGATACGTATGTTGCATCATCCTATTGGGTAGGCAGCACTGTTATTTTAGGCACGGTATCCTTCGACTCGACTGACGAAGAATTTCAGCTTGATTGGACCATCCCCAATACCAGCAGCACCACTATCCAAGCTGATAAAATTACCATCGACAACTTGACCGGCATCGACATGGAAATGACGATTCAGGCCACTGGCCATGTCCAGATCGGTTCGATTACCAACGTGGGCAACGACCTGACCATCGAAGGTGATTCCATCACCGCAATCGGCACAGTCACCACCACGCCGTCATACAATTCCGATTACCGCGATGCTGGGGATATTACCTTCACGTCCCACAACGGTCCGATCACCGTACATAAGGTGACGGCGAATGCAGGTGGTCCCAAGGGTGGATCAAGACTCACGTTTTCAAGTGAGAGCTTCCACTTCTACATTAATGCAAATGGTCAAGAGTTCACGATCGATGACCTCATTTCATCTAATTATGCCAACATTAAGGATACAGGTTTGAATGCCAGCAATGGCGGTGACATCACCTTCCAAACCAGCAATCCATCATGGGACGGTCCGCTGGTCTACATTGAAGGTGACGGTCTGATCAGTGCAGATGGGCAGAATGTGTTTATTGGTACCGGTGGATTAAGTGGCACGATCACCATCGAACATGAAGTGGCATCATTGGGCACAGCAACTCTGACTGTCTCCTCTGAACCGGGTGACAATTCGCAAGGCATTGAAGCCGGTGGTGTCTGGGATGATGTTGATGAAGACCCCGGCAAACTTCGTGATCTCGTCAAACAATATGGCGGCATCATCATCGGGCAATTCGTGATGAAACCCGGCGAACTCAAACTCAATGAACAGGTCTTGCAGGATGGCTTTGGGGGAGTGATATCGGGCAGTGGTTCACTTACATTGGGAGGTACGTACACTTTCTCGGGTTTAACAGTAATTTCGGGCGGATTGTATGGCTACTCGGTCCGTGCTCACGATCACAACCTGACTGGCAATGCCACAATCGATGATCAAGGTCGCCTGGTGTACACCTTTAGCCCCAATGAACTTGAAGGCAGTTCCCAAACCTACCAAATCCTGACACAGCCCGATCAAGGCACGATCAGCTTTGTCGATGACCAATTTGTGTTCTACCCCAAAGATCGTTTCGACTTCTCGATTGACGAAATCAGCTTCAAATACCGCATCATCTATGGCAACGGTAAGACGAGTAATCGTTCAACGATCACCATGAACATGCAGGATATCAACACCTATGAGCAATATAATTCGGTTGCTCCCAATGCTGCTCCGAATCTGGTGCGAACGGATTCCAACTCAGCCATCGACATCAACGTGCTTGGTAATGACTATGATCCCGATGGTGACCTGCTTATCACAGCGGGTGTGGATGTGGTGAGTCATTTGGGTGTTGGCTTAACGGTCAATGCTGATGGCACGATTGCTTATGATCCCACGGGTCAATTTGCAACGCTATTAACAGGCCAGAGGGTGCGGGATCACTTTTCCTACACCGTGTCCGACCCGTTTGGCAATACCGACACGGTGCGCGTGTTTGTCAATGTGACCGGTGCAGCTGAGCCTGTTTTTAATGTTGCAAGTGTAGCAAGTCAGTTGCCGATGCAAACGCTAAGTCGCCTGCCGGTGAGGGTGCATGCACAGGTGCAATTGCGTGATGTGAACGTGTCGCCGATCAGTATGCAGCCGAGTCATTCGCTGCGGTCATTGTTGTCATCGCTTGAGGGTGATGATGAAAAAACAGATCGTCTGCGATTGATGTTGGTGGATGAGATTGGATGAATGTGTTTTGGGGGATTGCATGGGGTCTGAAGCCCCCATGCTTTAGGTTGAGTATCATTGTGTTGATGTGTTGCTCAGTTAAAGCTCGGGGGCTTTAGACCTCGAGCAATGCCTTTGAGTGAATGTGATTGACATTATCATTGCTCTTTTGCGTGGAGATTCTCCCTTGTCACGCACCAACCCCAACGCATGGCATAATTATTATCACTGCGTTGGATCAACTTACGGGACATGGCTTCGCGGTGATCCGCGGGGCTTTCGGACTCAGCGGCATATGCAACATGTGGATGGTGATTACAAACAGCCTCCGCCGGACATCTACAAGCCGCTGTTTGAATACAACAAAAAAAATCTCAAATATCCGCCGGTGAAGTTATCCCAAGATCAGCAACGCATTTTATGCAGGGCGATAGTTGGAAGTTTGCAGGATGATAATGCGTTGCCCGTCGTACTTGCGATTGCAGTGAATCATTTCCATTTGTTAGCACGTTTTACTCAGATGTCGCCAGAACTGATTGCCAAACACAAAAGTCATTTGCTTGCAGACGAACGTGATCCATCACCACGGTTTTATCTTGGACGGGCAAGGCAGGTTGCCAGCTTTGCACTTGCACAGCAAAATCTCAAACCACCCAGTGCGGTATGGGCATCTCGGCCGACTTGTAAGCCGGTACGTAGTCGGGAGCATCAACTCGCGGTCGCGCGGTATATCAAAGCCCATGTCCGTGAAGGTGCTGCGGTTTGGCATATCAACGATGGGTTTTTGTTTGAGCGGTGAATGGGGTTGATTCGGATGGGGGAAATTATCGTGGGGATTACATGGGGTTTAAAGCCCCCTTGCTTTAACTGGGAAAAGTTTTGATACAAAAAAACACGGTTGCACATGGTGATCATGCACAACCGTGTTTGTTTTTATTGTCACGGCGATGGGTTTAAAACCCTCGCCTTCAGGCGA
>CEVF01002121.1_pt1 | contig 62349 bp, 40 predicted proteins | sample 356441 | NCBI WGS metagenome assembly CEVF01 (sample SAMEA2622765, study PRJEB7988) | marine metagenome | biome: marine biome (ENVO:00000447); feature: surface water layer (ENVO:00002042); material: "saline water (ENVO:00002010), including plankton (ENVO:xxxxxxxx)" | depth 5 m | reverse complement strand
TTCATGACTTCCTTGCCTTGAAGCCAGACGGTGTATTTGGGTCCTACGGCCCGGATTTTCATTTTGTTCCAGTCCTTGGCCTTGAGGAGTTTGGCCACGTCCTTGGCCTCCACCGGGTATCCTTTGCCAGGAATGTAGGGCGAGCAGGTCATGTCCCGCTTGAGGGAACCTGAAATGCCGATCTGGATCTGGTCCTGGGTGCGCAGGTGAACTCCGGAGTCCACCGTCCCCTCACCGAAGCGGAACTCGAGCTCCATCTCAAAGTCTCGGAATTTATTTTCCGTCCAGAGAACGGAACCCTTCTTCCTCGGACCGCTGCGGATCTGCAGAACACCGTCGACTACCTGGTACCATTTGGCTTCGTCGTTCCCCTTGGGAACCTTCCAGCCCTGCAGCGTCTTGCCGTCGAAAAAGGCGTCCTTTTTCGAAGAGGCGACCCGGTTGAAGCGGTGCACCCGTCCGACCACGTTCCACTCGGCGACGAAGACGTCCCCGTTGGCGTTGCAGGTAATCCCGTGCGGGGCGGTTACGATTCCGGGCCGCCACTTGCCGGGAGGCGTGCGGTTGGTACCGATCTCGCCCTTGGTCTCATTGGTTCCCAGCTGAGCGTAGGTTTCACCTTTCTCGTCCAGAATGGTAACGCGCCCACGCAGTTCTCCGATCACCGCCCAGTCCCCGTGGATATGGACGCAGGCGGGCAAACGCAGGCCTTCCTCCACCACGCCTATGAACTTTCCGTCCAGGCCGAGGTGAATGACCCGGTTGTTGGCTCGGTCCATGCCGAGGATGCGGGCGGGCGAGAAACGATGGTCGATAACCAGTTTATGAAGAGTCCTGAAGCCGTAGGGGGCGTTCTTGCCCCCGAAGGAGTTGAGGTATTTCCCACTCTTGTCGAAACGGTGGATATGATCGGAGGCGTACCCGTCGGTTACGAAAATATCCCCGTTCTCCCCCACGTCGACCCCGGTCAGTTTTACGAATCCTTCCCCGTTTCTTCCCTTCCGCTTGAACTCGTTTGGAATGGAGTCGGCCTTAATGGAAAGAACGGTTTTTCCCGCCATGTCCATCTTGAGCACCTCGCTGCCGTTGACCCGTGCGGAATAAATGAATTCGCCTCCTTTCTCCTTGCGGATGACGAAGCCGTGCAGGTCGCTTGGGGCACCCTTTACGTTTCTTTTCCACTTGCCGTCGTCCCCATAAACCTGAAGGCCCGCTTTGGGGTCTCCCACGCTGACGTAGACGTCGCCGGTCGAGCTGACCGCTATGTCGCCGTGCATGTTGCCCAGTTTCTCCTTGCCTTTAGGAAGAATCAGCCAATCGGGCTCGGCTTTCCAGGTTTCCTTGGCGCAAAGGCACCAGGCGTGAATGAGGGCAAGAAGGATGAGGATGTGTTTTTTCATTATTGATGGATAGGGCTTGAAAGGTTGAGTTCCCACTCGGGGGCGGGAAGTCAGGGCCGGTCGAATCGGTAGAGGTTTTGCTTGGTGCGGACGAGGAGGGAATCTCCCACCACCGCAGGGGAGGCCATGCATCCATCGTCCAGTTTGTTGCGGCTGATGATCTTCAGGCCCGTGGGGTCAGGCTTGAAGACCACGCAGTCCCCGCCGATGGAGAAGGAATAAATCCTGCCGTCCGCATGAATCGGGGAGGAGGCGCATTCGCCTTTTACGCCGATCCTTTCCGCCCAGTGGACTTTTCCGGTCTTGGGGTCGTTGCAGGACGCCACGCCCTCGTCCGAGACCATGAACAAGTAGTCGCCCAAGAGGAGCGGGGAAGATTTCTTGGGCACCACCTTGCGACGGCTCCAGGCGAGGTGGGTCTCGTCGACGTCGCCCTTGCCCCCGGGCTTGATGGCGGACATCGATCCCATGCCGCTGAACACGTAAACCATCCCGTGACGGTATATGGGACGGGAGGACGCGTTCATGCCGCCGGTGCGGGCCGTCCAGAGCAAGTTTCCGGTCTTCGGATCACGGGCCTCGGTGGCAACTGCCGCCGGGCTGATCAGTTCCAGTCTTCCGCCGTGGCTGATTACGCTTGGCGTACAGTAGGCTTTCTTGCGGTCTCCGTTGTCGGTCTTGAAGTCGAAAGCCCGGTCCTTCTTCCATATGGTCTTACCCGTCTCCTGGTCGAGGCAGACGACGTACTGGACGTCATGACCGTCGAAATGGACGATCAAGGTATCGTTATGCGGGATGGGGGAGGCCGCGGCTCCCCGCCAGTGGTCGCACTTGAAATCCCGCCGCTCCCAAATTTTCTTGCCGGTGGCGGCATCGAGAGCGGCTGTTCCGTGGGATCCGAAATGGACGAAGACCCGACCTCCCTCGATCACGGGAGTGGGTGTAGCATAGCTGTTCATGGGATGGCAGAACTGAGGTTCGTCGTTCTTGAATACGAGAACCTTGCGTAGCTCTTCGCCGGTGGCCCAGTCAAGCTGGATGGCCCACATTTCCTTGCCGTCCTCCTTGGCATTGGTGACCCAGACCCTGCCGTCCCTCACCACCGGGGAGGACCAGGCCTTGCCCGGCATGGGGCTCTTCCAGGTCAGGTTCTTCTTTTCCGAGAACTCGGTCGGGAGCTTGGCGCCCCCTGCGTCTCCATCGCCGTTGGGACCGCGGAACTGGTTCCAGTATTCCGGTTTGGCCTGGGCCAGGCCTGTAAAAAGAAATAGAATAAGCGTTAGGCGCATGATGAGCATGGGTTAAAGTTCCTTGATGAAAAGGTTGCGAAACTGGATGAGGGCGGAGGCGGAACTCCAGGTCTTATTTTTGGCGTTGTAGCCGCCGTGATGCTGGAGTACGATGGGACCGCTTGTGCCCACCCCCGGCATCTTGGCGCGATCAATGACCTTTTGCCCATTGAGGACGACTGAGACGACTTCGCCCTTCATGGTCACCTTCATCTCGTTCCATTCACCAACCGGCTTGTCCGCATTGACCAAGGGGAGGGCTCCCTTCCGGATGGCGGGATCCTCGTTCTTGTGGAACGCCCAGAGTTGACCCGATCCGCACGGCCAGCACCAGAGGTTGAGCTGGGACTTGCCCGAGCCCCGGGTGAAGATACCCGAGTCCGCGTTCTTGATGGCCCGGGTCATTGGCTTGCCTTCGCCATCCACCTTCTGGTTTCCTTCCTTATCGAAGATCTTTGCGTTGTAGGTAGGCCCCGCGGTACGCTTGAACCTCCAATCCAGCTTGAGGACGTAATCCTCATATCGCTTTTTAGACGTCAGGTTGCCTCCCTTTGCCTCGTAGTCGACGACCCCGTCCACGATCTTCCAGGTATGATCGCCCTGAGGGAGAATCCACTGATCGAGGTCCTTGCCGTTGAAGAGAGAGACGAATCCTTTATCCTTAGCGCCAAGGACGGACAAGGCAAGGAGTGGCAGGAACGGCAGGATGGCAAGCTTGAAGGGGACGAGTTTCATGGCGGGACAGCTTACTTGAGGCGGGCGAGTTCTCGGTCGGCGGATTCCCGGAGGTAGTCCTCCTGGTCGGCCTTGCGGGTCTTTCGGATTTCCTCATAAATGGCGCGGGCTTCCTTTTTGCGTCCCTTGTTGGAAAGGGACTCGGCCAGCTCCATGCAGTAGGCCGTGGCTTTGATTCTGCCCCATCCCTTCTCCTTGGCGGATTGGGCGAGCAGCAGGTCGGCGTCTTCCGCTGAGGCGATGCGCATCAGCCCCCATAGCCCGGCGAGGCGAGTTTCGAGGTCCTTGGCCTTGGCCGCCTTGCGGAAGACTTCACGGGAATCATCGTCCCGGTGCACGCCAAGTCCCTGAATAATGGTCAAACGAGGCGCCCCGCTTGCCTTGGGGTAAGCCTTCCTGAAGTGCGAAACGGTTGACGGACCCATGGCTTCGAGCGCCTGAGCCGCATATTCGTACAGGTGATCTTCCGGGTTGGTCAGGAAGGGGGCGATTTTACCACCCTCCTCCGGGCCGGCGCAAACCTGGAGTTGGCGCAGGATGAAGCCCTTGACCGCGTTGGGGCGATCGTCCGAGAGGGTCTCGGCGAGGCTTGTGGAAAAAGCCTTTCGTGCTTTTGTCTTACCCGGTCCGCCCACGCGGATAGCCGTGGAGTGAAGGGCGTGCCTGGCCTGCACGTCTACGCCTCTGCCGGGCTCGACGATGAGGTCAACCAGTTCGCGGAGGGTCTTCTTTCCCCCGGCAAGAATTTGTTCGACCGCTCTTTCGCAGGCGTCCTTGTCGATGTTGCGGAGAATTTTGCCTTCCGGTTGAGGGAAGGCTTGGATGATTTCCTTGGCATTCATGTTGAAGAGATGGTTGGGGTTCAGACTCGCCAGGGGGCGCTCATGGGAGGATTGAGAAAACGGTTGGCTTCCTCATCATTGAGGAACACTTCCTTGTCCGGGTCGTAGTTCAGTTTTCGGCCGAGGCGGATGGCGAGGTTGGCCAAATGGAGGATACAGGCGGCCCGATGGGCGGCCTCGGGATGTCCGCCGGCTTGCTTGCGCTGCTTGACGGCCTCTCCAAAGGAAAGGAGTGGCTCGGGGTCAGGCATGCTCTTGATCTTTTCCTGGTCCTCTTTGGAAAGATCGTCCATCGATACGTCGCGGACGGGCTGCCTGTCGTAGGCCGGTCCCCATTCTCCGCTTTCCATGACGAATTTGAAACCGTCGGCGTACTTGAGCTCGACCCACGCCCACATGCCGGTGACCTCAGGATGGGAAGGCGGTGCGTACGGGGTGATCTCTACCGGGCTGGTATGGTCCTTGGCATAGGTCCATTGTTCGGGGTCGTAGTGATGTTGTCCCATGTCGCACATTCCACCGCCCTCGTAGTCCCAGTAGCCTCGATGGGTTCCCGTGACGCGGCGGCTTTCGTAGGGTTTCCATGGGGAAGGGCCACAGTACATGTCCCAATCGAGTTGATCAGGAACGGTCTGGGGCGGAATGCCGGGGGTTCCACTCCATTGCTTGACCTTGAGCCCTCCTTTTTTCATTCGAACGGCCTGACAATCCTTGAGCAGACCACTGGACATGATCTTGTGCTTGAGGACGTAACCCTTGTCACGGCTTCTGCCGAAGCGACCGAAAGTTCCGATTTGGAAAATCCGTCCGTAGCGCTTGAAGGCATTGACCACAGCCCGTCCTTCGGCCACGAAGCGCGTCATGGGCTTTTCGCATAGAACGTCCATCCCGGCTTCTGCGCAGGCAATTGATATGCTTGCGTGCCAGTGGGGTGGAGTTGCAATGGCGACCAAGTCAAGGTCCTTGCGTTCAAGCAGTTTGCGGAAGTCCTGATAAACCTCGGCCTTCCCTTTGCTCCTGGCATTGGAGAACCTTTGGGCGCGGTTGAGGTCGACGTCGCAGGCTCCCACAAGCTCAACTTCCAGCCCCTTGCATAATCCGGAGTAGGTGCCGGGCCCTCTTCCTCCGCAACCTATAAGAGCGGTTCCGAATTTTTCAGAGGGTGGCACGTGCGGCGCTCCGAGAACGTGGCGAGGAAGGATCGTCGCGGCAGTGGCACCAGTTGCCGACTTTGTAAGAAAGCTGCGCCGCGTGGTTGCGCAAGGTATTTTTTTCATAGGATTGGAATTGGGTGAAAGGGAATCACCATAAAAGCTAGGGTGTAGGCAAATCCCATGGCAAGCCTAGTTGTGAAGAAAAGTGAAAAATTTAGAAGCAAGCGATTCAATGAGGGCTTAGGCCTTGGTTTGAGCACTAAATATATTGACTAAGCTAATAAAAGTATTAACTTAGTCATATGCATACCGTCCATTATGCCAAGACTCACTTATCCAAATTACTGCAACAGGCAGAGGATGGAAAGCACGTCGTATTGGCTAGGGGCAAGAAACCCATTGCCCGTCTCGTGCCATGCAGGCAACTTCCCAACGAAAACCGTCCTGAGGTCGGAACCATTACGTCGAAATCCCTCAAGATCCTTGATAAATCGAAGTTTGCAGGCAGCGTTGGCGACGAAGTGCTTTACTTCTGATGCGCATTCTGCTTGATACCTTTGTATTCGTCTGGCTGACCTCTCAACCCCTTCTTCTGAGTTCCCGCGCCCGTGAGGTTTTGTCCGATGAGGAAAATGAATTCTACTACAGCGATGCTTCCGTCCTGGAACTTTCCATGATGTATTCCGATGGTATGCTCGAGATGCCCAAGACTCCAAGGCAATGGGTAAACGAACAAATCAAAACCTGGAACGTAAAGTCACTAGGCATTACCAGGGAGATTTGCTACCGTCTTGCCGAGACTCCAGCCTATCACCCGGACGTCTACGACCGTATCCTTGTTTCCACCGTATTGACGGAAGACCTTTACCTTATGACCACGGATGAGGAAATGAGCAAGTACCCCATATCCATCATTTGGTAAGCCCTACTCGGCAAGCCTTCGAGGGATCCATTCCCGTATCGTTTCAAGCTTGCTGTTCTTGGCTAACTGCAGTGCCCGGGCAGGCTCGTTCCTGACCTGTTGTTCTATGCCGTACCAGACCATGAGCGGATAGACCGGATCCTTGGCAAGGTCGCTTGATCTGGAAAGTATTTCGGCCATTTTCCAGCGCTCCGAAGCGGAAAGGTTTCTCATGATGGACGCCAGGTGGAGCCTAACGAGGGGGGAATTCTCCTTTGCGGCTACGTCTAGGATTTTCCGTGCCGCTTGCCGGGACGTCTTGCCCTCGTCCACAAGGAGCTTCAAGGCCCAGATGCGCAGGTGTTCATCCTTATCCCCGAGGAGGGAGATCAGTTTGTCTTCGTTAAGGTTTTGCGACCGGTGAAGAGCCCAAAGACCCTGCAGGCGCCGTCCGGTATCCTCTGCTTCCAGATGAGCGGACAAAGAGGAAAGAACTTCTTTCCCAATCTCTTGGCCGTCCGCCCTTTCCTGGAGAAGGCGGGCGGCATGGCGGGCAAGCTTTGCATTCGCATGAATCAGCAGACCAGCCAGTTCACGGGAGGATTTTTGCTTCAAATCGTGTTTGCCGGGCTTGAAGGGACCGTGGGTGATCCTGTAGATTCTTCCCGAGGTCCTGTGGATTCCGTCGTTCTCATGGCATTCACCGACGTCCGACCAATCCAGAAGGAAGACTGCTCCATTCATGTCGTAGTCGATCTCCACGCCCCTGAACCAGAGGTCCTTCACTTTGAGGAAGTCCGGTTCGTGGCGGGCTACGTAACCCGAGCCCTTGCGCTCGATGCGGTCGCAATTGATGCGCCGACCATGAAAGTTCGCGGTAAAAACCTTGCCCTCGTAGCGCTCCGGCCATTGCCCCCCCTGGTAGATCATCATGCCGCAATGGGCGTGACCACCACCCGCTTCATCAGTGCTTAGGGACATTCCCTTCTTCACGTCCTTGGCTTGTTCCTTGCCGACGTCCCAATGGAAATGATCAGCCTGCTGGTCGATAAGGCCGTAGAGGCCGCGACGGAAATGCTGGCCGTACATGCGCTTGAAGTAGGCTCCGGGTAGACCATGCCAGAAGTGGCCGATCACGGTGTTGATGAAGAAAAGCTGACCGTGCTTATCCCAGTCGTGTCCCCAAGGGTTCGTTGTTCCCTCGCAGACAACCTCAAATTTCCTTGAGCGTGGATGGAGCCGCCAGATCGAGCACTTGAGCTGGGTTCGGTCCTCCTTGGGGGATCCTGGCGGGCCGACGATCGAAAGGGCCTGTATGCCGTGCCTCCCGTAGAGCCATCCGTCCGGTCCCCACTTGAGCCCGTTTACCATGTTGTGGCGTACGCTGTTGTCGTTCCAGCCGTCGAGCACGATCTCGGGCTTGCCGTCGGGCTTGTCGTCCCGGTCGGCGTCGGGAATGAAGAGCAGGTTGGGGGCGCAGGTCGCCCACACGCCCCCGAAGCCCACCGTCAGGCCAGTCAACCTTTGCAGGTCGTCGTGAAAGATTGTTTTCTTATCGGCCCGACCGTCCCCATTGGAGTCTTCCAGGATGACGATGCGGTCCCGCAGCCCGAGGTCGAAGTTCGTCCTGGCCTCGGCATAGGTATAGCATTCGGCCACCCAGAGGCGATTTCGGTCGTCAAAGGCCATGGCTATGGGCTGGCGGATCATGGGCTCGCTGGCAAAGCACTCCACCCGGAAGCCGCCGGGCAGCCTCATGCCCTTGATCGCCTCTTCCGGGGTGGGCAGGGTGAGGTCGGTCTTTTGGGTGTTGGTCGGCTTTGGGAAATCTGCGTGGGTGGAGGCTTGCCCGAGGATGGAGCTTCCAAGGACGAGGAGGATTGCTTTGGGGTTCATCATGAGAATGGAAATCCGATTCAGGTGCCCCCCTTTGGTTGAAAGCGGGCTTCTGATGCAGGGGCGGACGTAAGCTCGACCCGCAAACCCTTTGAATTCCTAGCCTCGCGGTCGATGGAGAAGGTGAAGCGACGGGTTCCCGGCCGAAGCACGAATGCGGATGAAAGATCCTCGATTTCCTTGTCGTCGAGCCACAGACGCAGCCCCTGGGTCCCGTTCAGTTTGAGCTGGATCGGTCCCGAGGCCCGTACCTCGACGAAACCCCGGGCAAAGGCCATTTTCAGGTTTCCGAGCTCATGGTCGGGGAGGTTGCCGTTGACCAGGCTGTAGGCAGTTTTCCAAGATTCTTCCAGGGTCGGTATTTTGGCCGATTCCGAGGACGCGACGGCCCATTTTCGGATGACCGGGCTTTCGTCGTTGGCGTAGGGACCGGGCTTACCCAGAACCGAGACGAACTTGGCCAAGTCGAGGAATTCGGTCCTCGTCGCGAGCTGGTCGGCCAGGCCGGCCGGCATGAGCGATGGCATGGGCTTGATCCTTTGTACCTTGTCCATGCGGGCTTTGCGTTCCTTCCCTCCAAGGGAGGAATCGCGAATGATCAACTCCTTGTCGCTCTGGTAGATTATAGAGCCCATCAGGACCGAGCCATCCTCGAGGGTGATGAGCTTGTTTTCGTAGTGCTGGGCAATGGCCTTGTTGGGTTCGAGGATGGCTTCAACGACGTAGGCGGTATCGGCTGCGGTGCCGACTGCCACCAGGTTCGGGCCGATTTTCGACCCTACGCTCCCAATTGCATGGCAACTCATGCAGGCGAGAGCACGGCGCCGGTAGACGAGTTCGCCATGGGCGGCATCGCCCAGCCGGTCGACGTCCTCGGCGAGGGATTGACGGTTTTCCTTGAGGAGAATGGAGCTCAGAGACTTGGGCTGCGTCGGACGGAACAGCCGTTCCAGCGGCCTGGAAAGCTGTCCGCTCTTGCGGTGATACTCGGCCACCTTGTCTTTGGTCGCGGGGGGAATGTTCTTTCCCTCGAGGGCGGAGGCGAGCAGCTTGTCTCCACCGGCCCGTCCGACGAAGGCTTGCACCAGAGAGACGGGGTCGTTTTCGTTGATGGGGCTAGCCAGAAGCCCGGCCGCAAGCTCGGCGGCTTTCTCACCGTCGCCTTCCAGAATTCCGAAAACGGCATAGAAGAGTTGTTCGGGCTTACCCTTGTCGGCCAGTTCGAGGAGTGGCTTCTTACCCTCGTTACCCGGAAGCCGGGCGAGGGAAACGGAGGCTGCCCGTCGGGACGAGGGATGGGCTTCGGGGTTCAGAAGAATGGGTAGAAGGTCTTTTCCCGCTCCCTTGAGACGCCAAGCGCCGAGGTTGGCGATGGCGAGGGATGCCACTTCTGCATTTTCGTTCTGAATGAGCCTGCGGAGCGGAGCGACTCTTTGCCCGAGGGACACCTTCCCTTTGAGCCCGATATGGGCGAGGGCTTCGAGCAAGGCGATGCGGATCTCGGACGGGAGTTCCCTGTTGACTAGAAAGTCCACTACCATGCGGGCTTGCCTGGAATCGGCATCGATCACCAGACGGTCCGTGATCAAGGTGGTCTCGGAAAGGGTGGGGGAGCGACTACGCAGGTATGCGTCGAGGCGTTTGGAAAAACCAATTCCTGCGGCCTTTTCGGCGTATTCACGGTGGGCGGGCTTGGCGAAGCTGAGTTTCCCTTCTTCCAGTGCGGGCCTCCAGTATTTCTCAAGGGCCATCACGGTTTGCGGAAGGGCCATGTCGATGAACTTGTCCCGAGGGTGATCGAGGGCGGAAAGGGCGGCGGGGAAAGCTTCCGCGCGCGGAACGAATCCCGCCGAGAGGACCGCTTCCATGCGGGTCCGCGGGAAGGGGTCGGAGGCGGCCTTGGCGAGAATGGAGACCGGATCGCTCAAGTCTTCGTGCCAATAGCGCAAAACACGGGCTCCGGCGGAGCGGGCGTTGCCATCCTTGCTGGCGAGCACGAGCTTGAGGATTTTCTCGCTTGGTCGCTCCACGTTCTGGCAGGCCCACATCGCCTCCACGAGGTGATGATCGTGCTCGGGGTCCCTCCGATCGAGTTGGTCGACCCATTTGGATAGAGCCTCCGATACCGGGTCGGGTTCAAGCTCGGAGAGTGTCAGGCGGGCCTGATGGCGCGTCCAGGCCTGGGGACTCTTGAGATGCTCGAGCAAGTTGGGGAGCGGTTCGTAGGCAAGTCTGGGCTTCGGCACAAGGGGACGGCCCTTGGCCGTGATCCTCCATATCCTGCCGTGGTCCTTGTCGCGTCGTGGATCACGGAAATTGTGCTTGGCATGGTTTATGATGGGGTTGTACCAGTCGGCCACGTAGACGGCCCCATCGGGTCCGATCTTGCAGTCCACGGGCCGGAAGTTGGGGTGCTTGGAGGAGATCAGGGGAGGGAGGACGTCGGCCGAGAAGCCGGCCCCGTCTCCGGTGAACTGGTAGCGGATGATGGCCCGGCTCTTGAACCGGCAGGTCAGCAATTGGCCACGGATTTCCTCCGGCAGGTGGGTTCCGGTGGCAAGGTCCCCGCCGCATTGTTTTTCCGTACTAATGAGGTGATTGAGACGTACGCGTTGGCCACCGTTGCCGGTTGCCGGGGAAAGATAGTGTACGCGGGGGTTGTCGACGAAGAAGGATTGCCCCCACCGGTCGAAGACGTGTCCCCAGGGATTCCCTACGCCCACGCTTGCGAAAATTCTCAGGTCACGGGTGCGGGGGTTGTACTGGTAGACGCCTCCGTTGTAGTTGCGGACCATCCCGTAGGCGGTTTCAACCTGGGTATGAAGAAAGATTCCCTCCTGAAAATAGATCCATCCGCCCGGACCTCGGCGCCAGGCGCTCACGGAATGATGACTGTCCTCGATCCCAAAGCCGGTGAGGGGGAGCTCCTTGACGTCCGCCACGTCGTCTCCGTCGAGGTCCTTGAGAAAGAAGACGTCGGGCGTCTGGGCCACGAAGCATCCACCATTGGCCAGCTCGATCCCGGTCGGCATATAGAGACCGTCGGCGAAGACGGTCGACTTGTCGGCCCGCCCGTCTCCATCGACGTCCTCCAGGATGATGATCTTGTCGTTTGCAACCTCACCCGGCTTGAGTTGGGGGTAGGCCCATGAGCATGCCACCCAGAGGCGTCCGCGGTTGTCCCAAGTCATATGGATGGGGTTGGCCAGCATGGGCTCCTGGGCAAACAAGTTTACCTCATAACCCGGGAGGAGATCGAAATTCTCCTTCTCCGACATCGGGTCGTGGTTGTCCATCAGGCTGAGGTTGGCGTTAGCCAGGTTTTTCTTGCTGATGCCGTCGGCGGCCTGACCCTGGAGGAGCGAGGGCAGGAGAAGAAGTGCGAAAAAGAGGGTTGGCTTCATTGTCGGATCAGGTTCCAGTTTCTCGTTTTGGCCTGCAGCGCACTTCCCAACTGCTCGTCCTTTTTGTTGGCCAGGTAATTGAACTGGACGACTTCCCCGGGAAGAGCCGCCCCGGCGGGAGACTTCCGTCGTTCGCCTACGATGTGGACCTGGTTGAGGGCTTTCCAGCTGTAGGTGAACTGAAGGTTCTTGTCGTTGACCTTAAGGCGAAGGGAGTCGGCCTCCCGGTGGGCGGGAGACTGGTCCAGCAGGAGTCCGCTGGCCCAGTCCTCGTGGCTTCCCGAAACCACCTCCTGCCCATCGACTTTGAGGAGATATTTTCCTGCAGCCAAGCCTTCGACGATCATGAGGTCGCGGGTGGAGCGGAGCGAGGAATGGATGGGGCCGGCGAGGGGAGAGGGAAGCCCGGGCGGAGTCTTTTCGAGAATCCGCAGGCGAATCCCTTCCCCATCCATGGTGACTTTGTCGATGCTTACCCCGCGGGCTTCGGCCTTGCCGGACTTGGCATTCAGACGGATCCGCCAAGGCAGGATCGGGGTGGCGAGCGAATCGGCCAGAAACCTGGCCGTCGCCCAGTATCCGTACTCGTTTAGGCGGATGCCGTTCTCCGTGATCTTGGGAGCTTTTTGCTCCTCCATCAGGCGGATGGTGGGTTCGTAGAGGTTCACGAAGGGAATCCCTGCCTGCCTGCAGGCTTCCCCCATACGTCCGAGGTAACTTTTGAGAATCTGGTTGCGCCTGGAGAATCCGGGCGTCGATGCCCCCAGGTCCTCTTGGGCGATGGGGGAGATCATGGCCAGTCGGACAGCCGATTTCCCATTGTATTTCTTACCCTTGTGTGAGGCGATGAAAGCCTTGAGCTGTTTCTCGAATTCCTCCAACCCCTCCTCCCCGGCGAAGGATTCGCCCATCCCGAAGCAGGCGATGATCAAGTCGGTCTTGTGCTCGGCAAGGGTGGAGGATTCGGATGGGAAATTCGTGGGTCGGTCCCGGATGGCGAGGGTGTCTCCACCCCAACCGAGGTTGCGGACGGAAACCGGGTTTCCGCGACTCCTTTGCAGGAGCATGGTCTCCAGGTAGCCATGGATGCGTAGCTGATCGGCATAGGTGTTGCCAACGAGCGCCACCCTGTCGCCGGGTCGGACCGTTGGCTCGGCGAACCCGAGCGTTGCGGTCAAGGCAAGCATAGCCAAAAGCATTTTAGGGAAAATGGGCATGGTCGAATTGAAGGGAAGAAAACGCGTTTCTACAAGAACGAAGGAGCCTTGTAAGAAACCAGAGGCTAGAACGCCCGCCCAACCCTCCTTTCCTTGACGAATCGGTCGTTAGAACTAGGCTCAATCTGATGAAAACGAAATTTTTTACCCTCGCATTGACCTGCCTGTCCACTGGGGCCGCGACCCTCGCATTGGTCGGTGAAGCGGATGGAGCCGGCAAGAAGAGGGACAAGGAGTCAGGAGAAATCCTCTTTGACTTCACCGATGAGAATCCGGGCGACAAGTGGATCACGGTCAACGACAACGTCATGGGAGGACGCTCCAAGGGGGGCTTCTCCTTCAAAAAGACGAAGCTGGTTTTTTCCGGCTCTACCAACACCAATGGGGGAGGCTTTTCCTCCATCCGAAGCAAGACCATGGATCTCGGCCTTGAAGGCAAGGACGGCCTGATGATACGTTTCAAGGGTGATGGACGGACCTACAACCTGGGGGTCCGCACGGACCGCAGTTCGGTCTCCTATCGTACGGAGTTCGAGACCGACGGAGACGGAAAGGGCTGGCAGATCGCCAAGGTTCCCTTCGAGAGCATGGGCTCGAGCTGGCGTGGGATGCGCCTGCCCAAGTCCCGCTTTCCCTTGATCAAGGACAAGATCCGCAGCGTAGGGATCATGATCTACGACAAGAAGGACGGCCCCTTCAAGCTCCAGATCGACTGGATCAAGGCCTACTCCGACAAGAAGTGATTCCCCGGGAGGCCGGCCGGACTACTTCCTCTTCTTCTTGTCCGCCCTCTCGATCCGCCAGGTGGTGATTGCTTCGTCCGCTCCGGGCAACTCCTTGCCGACCGCCCAATGGCAGGCGTTGACCAGCATGCGGTTGAAGGCTTCCTCCGCAAAGTCCCCCGGATGCCCGAAGGACGTTCCGAATACCTTTCCTCCCCATTCGTTTTCCCAGGCCCAGGCCACGACGTCGGATTCCTCTCGGTTTACCTGAATGACGCCGTAGTTTTTTTCAACCAGCCTGTCCCTGCCTACCCCTCTCCCGATGGTCAGGGGGATGCATCCGGGTTCCAGCCTTGAAAGGTAGAGCGTGCCGGGAGAAACCCACTCCGTCTTGGCCACGTTCTTCATGATTGGGTGGGAGCGGTACTTGGCGACGGTCCGGATATCGGTGGTTCCACCTTGATGTACGACGTAGGGGGTGCCCAAGGCCCGCCGTCCGAAACCGTCGTTCCACTCAAACAGTGGATGATCCTTTGCATATTTGAAGGAATGGTTGGCGGTGCGTAAACCGATGACGGGTTTGCCGGACTTCAGATAGGCCTCGATGGGGGCCCATTCCTTGTCGGGCAGCTTCAGGAAGCGCATGAAGAAGATGGCCAGGTCCGCCTCCTTCAGGACCTCGATTCCGGGAAGGACGTTCTCGGTCTTTCTCTCGGGGTTTCCCTCGCCCATGACCACGGTGGTCCGGAAACCGAACCGTTCCAGTTCCTTGGCGAATACCGGCATGGTCAATTCAGGGGAATAGTGAAGGGTGCCGACGACAAGTACCGCGTGAGGCTTTTCCTCGGCCGCTTCGATGAGGCCGGCGCCTAAGAGGAAAAGGGTGAAAGGCAAAAGGTGTTTTTTCATGTGATTGCGTCGAGTGTCAGCCCTTCTTCTTGGAAGGTTTTTTCTTTTTTCCGCCCCCGGATCCGACCAGAGACTTCTCCGTGGCGATGGGGTCGGGATCGCCGAGTTTCGAAAGCTTGGCTTGGAGCGCTTTCTTTAGCCTGGCGAGGGTCTTCTCGTGCTTCGGGTCATTCGCTTTGTTCTCTAGCTCGTAGGGATCCTTGCTCAGATCATACAGCTCGTATTCCGGGCGATGATGCAGTTTGTGAACCAGGGCCTTGGCCCGATTGTCCTTCTTGGCCCGGGGAACCCAGGATGCTGCGAGGTTGAGACTCTTGGAACCGACCTCTTCACTTTTGATCATTTGCAAGGCCTGACTCAAGCTGACGTTGGAAGTGATGGCAGAGTGGTTGGGGTTGTAGATCAGGCTGAATTGGCGATCGCGAATCGAGCGGATGGGGTAGACCCGATCGCGGTTGTCGATGATACGGCAGTTGGTGAAGGCTCCGAAGACGTACTTGCGGGTTTTTTCGAGCGACTGCCCCTTGAGCAAGGGAAGAAAGCTCATCCCGTCGCACGCGCCCGGCTTGAGGGTTCCTCCGGCCGCTTCCACGAGGGTGGGCGTGACGTCGGTAGTGGAAACGAGGTCCTCGATCACCGATCCGGGCCGGGTTACGCCCGCCCAGCGCATGACGAAACCCGTGCGCAACCCATTGTCGTAGCAGGTCCACTTGGCGAAAGGGAGCTGCGTGCCCTGCTCGCTGCAGACCATGAAGATGGTGTTTTCCCAGAGCTTCCTTTTCTCAAGTTCCTTTCTCATCATTCCCACCAGATTGTCGAAATTGGTGATTTCTGCATAGTACTTGACCATCTCTTCCCTGAGTTGGGGCGTGTCCACCCAGTAAGGGGGGACACTCAGCTTCTTGGCGTCATAGGCGGAAGGATCGCCCGTGGTGAAAGGGGCGTGGGAATCATGTGAACCGATGAAGAGGCAAAAGGGATTGTCCGATTTTTTACAGTCATCGAGGAAGGATCGGGCCCTGGCAAGGGTTTCGGGGTTTGCGTCCACTCGCTTGCTGACGTCACCCAGTTTCTCAAAAGGATAGCATTCATTCGGACCGACGTGTGATTTTCCGAGCAGGGCAACCCGATAGCCGAGTGGTTTGAGGTAATGAACTACGCTCTTGGTGCCGGCCACCGATTTCGAATGGTTGGGCAACGTGCCGGTCCGCCAAGGGGAACGTCCGCTGTAGAGCTCCTGCCTGAAGGGTGCGCACATGGCGACCGAGCAGTAGGCCCTGTCGAAACGGGCGCCGTCCTTGGCCAGGCGGTCGATGTTGGGGGTCTTGCATTCCTTGCCTCCGTAGGCACCCCAAGTGTCCCGGCTCATGTCGTCGGCGAGGATGAAGACGACGTTCGGCTTCTCGGCTCCGGCCAGCATGGCGGCGCATGGAAAGCAAAGGAGAAGTAATTTTTTCATAATCATGTCTAGGGAACGGATTTCTTGAAATATTGTTTCAGGAGTTTGCCGTCGAACTCGAAATGATCGGCCGTGACGTGGCCCCACCCGCCGGTGGACTGGTCGACGATCTTGATGAAGGCCTTTTGGCCCGCGTATGGGGAAAGATCCCAGCTGGCCCGCTGCATCATCTGATGGTTGATACCCCGGGCGGTCTCGACTTCCCTCCCGCTTTCCAAGCAGAGCGCGACGTAGGTGTCGGGCCCATTGCCACCGCCGACCCGGAAGGTCATTTTTCCGGCCTCCGGAATGAAAAAGGGCGAGATGACTATACCGGTCTGGGCATCAGATCCCTTCCTCGCCTCCGGTCCGGGTTCCAGGGTGGTGAGGTAGTGTTCGCCCTGCTTGTTGTAGGCGAGATTTCCGTGAAAAAAGTGGGTTCGGTTCCCAACGAGGCGCCCGAATTTGCCCTTGATTACCTTCCACGGCTCGAGTTCGCCGGATTCGAAGTCCAGGGAAACGCTCCGGTTGCTCGGTTTGGCGGGGATTTTCGGAGCAGGCTTGGATTTTCTTTTCTTGGGGACGGATGGCCCGCCTTGCCTCAGGTTGACCCATCCCAGTCGAGGCGAAGCGGGTATGGCCTTCATCCAATCATCCAGAAGGGAAGACAGCTCGGCTACAATCTCGGGTCGTTCGTTGTGGACGTTGGTTGCCTGATAGGGGTCGGTCCTTAAGTTATAGAGCTGGGCTTGTGGGGCGTCTTCCTTGATTTTTCCCGCCCTTACGTCGCTGTTTACCAGTTTGGTGAGTTTTTGGGCGGCTGCCCCGGCCAGCAAGTGGTTGCCGATCTCCTTTCCCTGGAAGCCACCTTCGTCCCGTTCGGGAATATAGACCCAGCCACCCTTGCGGATCGTAAGGTGCTTGGGGCTGTTGGGGGAGATGACCAGCAAATCCCGCTGCGCTCTCTTGCTTTTGCCGGTCAGGACGGGTATCTGGTCGACCCCGTCGATGACCGCTTCACGCGGCAACTCGGCGCCTGCGAGGGCGGCGAAGGTGGGAAGCAAATCGATCTGGCTGATCAGGGCATCCGATTCCTTGCCGGCCGGAATTTTGGCAGGCCAGCGGGCGAGGAAGGGCACCCGGTGCCCGCCTTCCCAAGCCCCGAACTTGAAGCCGAGCAGTTTTCCGTTCAAACGATGCCCCGCTCGCCAGGCCTTTTGCCCGGTGACGTTGAGCATGCCTCCATTGTCACTGGTGAAAATGACGAGAGTATTCTCCGCGATCTCGAGCTCGTCCAAGGTCTCGAGCACTTCCCCCACGATCCAGTCAAGCTCATGGATGAAGTCCCCGTAAAGTCCGCATTGGCTTGTTCCCTTGAACCGTGGGTGCGGTGTGAAAGGGTGATGAATGTTGGTCGTCGCCAAGTATAGGAAGAAGGGTTGGTTCCTGTCTTTGTTGTTGTGGGCGGTGATCCACTCGACCGTCTTCTCGGCAAAGGTCGTGCCGACGTACTCGTCGCGGTAGCGTAGGTGGGCTTTCTCGGCCCCTCCAATGCCCCGGTACCCTCCCTTCTCGGGCCACTTTTGGGTGGCCGACTCCTTGCCTAGGACGAAGGGGTCTTCGGGATCGTAATCCACGACCTTATGGTTCTCGACGTAGACGAAAGGCGGGCCGCTGTTCACCGTGGGCATCCCGAAGTAGTAATCGAAGCCGATTTCCAGAGGCCCGGGCTTGAGGGCCTTGTTCCAGTCCGTTTTCCCCTTGCCGAAGCCCAAATGCCACTTGCCGATGACCGAAGTGGCATAGCCGGCGGACTTGAGAGTGCTGGCCAAGGTGGGTTGCTTGAGATCGATGGTCAATTCCTGAGTCAGGGGAGTGGGGCCCCAAAAATTTTTACGGATCGGGTATTGGCCGGTCATCAACCCGTAGCGGGAGGGGGAGCAAACTGCGGATGGGGAATGGGCATCGGTGAAGCGCATACCCTCCCTGGCCAAACGGTCTATATGAGGGGTTCTTACCTTGGTCGCTCCGTAGCACCCGAGGTCCCCATAACCCAAGTCGTCCGCATTGATCAGAATGACGTTGGGTTTGCCGGCGCCCGCCAATGGAACTGCCAAGAGAAAGAGGACGAGCAAGAGGCCCTTCATGACTGCACGGATCCGTTTAGTTGAAAGTCACCTCGAGGGACTCGATCAAGGGCTTGGATGCGTTGGTCGTGGTATCGGTCAGCCTGAGTTCGAGCTGGAAGCCGAAGCCTGCGGGCAGATTGGAGAGATCGATCATGGCGGGTGTTTTTGCGACCTGTTTGGAGAAGCCCTCGACGTAATCATACCTTTCCTTGGTTTCCTGCCAATCGGACCATTTGTCGGCCTTGCCGTCCTTGTTCGTGTCTACGCCCACCCGGGCTTCCACCTTTTCGACCCAGGGGCCGGGGCTGACGTAATCGTTGGAGGTCTGGGTGACCAGGTAGAAGCGTCCCTCCGCAAACCCGATGTCGGGATCGGGATGTCCCTTGCCGATTTCCCCGCAAAAGGAGAATGGCTTATCGATGCTTGAGGAAGTGAACCAAGCGATGCGGATTCCCTTATGGGCGGGATGAAAATCGCAAAAGAGGTAGTACTGCCCACCGATGGAAATGGCGGCCCAGTCCCCGTAGGCGTTCTGCTCGGGTTCGTGAACCTCGTATTTCGCGACGTTGTTCTTGAACCTCTTGGGGTCCTCCTTGGCCCAGTGCGGGTGCAGGTATTCCGCGATCTTTCCAGTCGGCTTGGACCGTTCGTCTACCGCGGGAGTCACGATGGAGTAGCCGCTGATACCGTTCGAACTTACGGCATGGCCGGCGAGCGGGGAGTCCCAGGAATGCTTGCGTGCGTTGATGGGACTCCAGTCCTCGAAGATGATGTGGAATTTCCCGTTCAAGTCCCGGATGACGGCGCAGTCCGAGCCATGGGATGGGTCGTTCAAGGCGATGCCCATGTTCTTGCCCGGTTTTCCATCGGTCAGGTCCTCGTCGATGAACAAGTGGGGGTCCTGGTCGTTGGGGAAATCGTAGTAGATGAAGGTTTTACCGTCCACTTGTTCGGCCGTGGTCACCCATTTGGCGAACCCAGGGGTTACGCATCCATGATGCACCCAGTGGACCATGTCCTTGCTCTGCCAGGCATGGTAGCCTCCCTGGCCCTTGACCAGTCCGCCGGGGGCATTGAACTGGGTCGGGATGGGGGTGGTTTTCAAGGGGACGTCGTATCCATCCAGTTTGGCGTCCTTTGCTTCGAAGGGTTCCTTGCCTTTCTTCCTGGGCAGGCCGCCGTACTTGCCGAACATCCAGTAGTCTCCCGGACCCATGGTGAGAAAGACGGGGGCGTCCCGCAGGTTCTTCGGACCGATTCGGGGCCTCGCTTTCCAATTCTGCCATAGGGCGGATTGTCCGACGGTTAGGGACTTGGCCGAGCGCTTCTCCTGGAAGGTCTTCATCTTGGTGCGGAGCGTACCGGTCCTGCCCGAGGGCGAAGCCACTCCCTCCTGCAGGGTAATGCCTTGACTGGACTCGATGGAGCTTTTCCATTGAGCGGCGGAATCGACCGTCCATGATTCCTTTGCGGATACCAAGTTGAAGGCAAGGGGTGAAAGTGCGAGGGACGCGACGAGGAAGGCAATCTTCATGATGATGGGGGTAGGATAAGCAAATTACTTGCCCTGAGGCATTTCCACGCCTGCGGGAAGGAAGGTGACCTTGCGGTCGTTGGAAACCGGTTTGCCGGGTGAGCTGCGTCCGTTTTCGACCTCCTTGCTCAACAGAAGAATGAGCTCGTCTGCTTTTGGACGTTTTTCCCCGACCAGGTTTTTGCGCTCCCCCCGGTCTTCCTTAAGGTTGAACAGTTGCATTGGTGGAAGTTTCTTTTTCTTTGCGTCACCTTCGCGCGGGGCGCTCCAGCCCCCGCTTCCTGCCGAAAGGCACAGCTTCCATTCACCTTGTCGCATGGAGAACGAGCCGCCTATGGAATGACTGACGAGTGTCTTCCTCGTGGTACTCCGTTTGCCCTTGAATGCGGGCAGCAGGCTGAAGGAATCTTCCCCCGCCTTGTCTTTTTTCGGCTGTCCGGTGATCTCCCTCATGGTATCGTACAGGTCGGTCAGGCAGGTGAGGGCGGTGGTCTTCTGGCCCGCCTTGATGCCGTTGGGCCAGCGGGCTACGAAAGGTACGCGATGTCCTCCCTCGTAGACGTCCGCCTTGTGGCCCCGGTACCCGGCGCTCGGGTCGTGACCGAATTCTTTGAGCTTGGCGAAATTCCCTTCGGGGGAACATCCGTTGTCGCTGGTGAAGAAGACGAGGGTGTCGTCGTCCACTCCGGCATCTTTGAGGGCCTCCAGCAGTTCTCCCATGTGCCCGTCCATCTGCATGACGAAATCCGCGTAGGGGTTCATTTTACTTGCTCCCTTGTAAGGGGGAACGGGAACGATCGGGGTATGGGGAGCCGGCAGGGGCAAGTAAAGAAAGAAGGGCTTCTTGGTCTTGGCTCTCTCCTTGACGTAGGCGATGCTTTTGTCGAAGAGATGAGGCAGGACCTCGTCGATGTGGAAATCAGAGCCAATGGGACCTTTGCGGTACCAACCGTATGGGTCCTCGTTCCGGTTCACGCCTTCCTGGCGGTCGGGGAGGGCAGTGACCTTGCCGGTATCCACCCACACGTAGGGTGGCATGTCGAGCGATCCGCAATGGCCGTAGTAACGATCGAAGCCATTGACGTCCGGACCATTCGCGACGGGCTTGGAAAAGTCGATGTTCTGCCATTTGCCTTCCTTTTTGTCGACGCGGGCCCAGTCCCAGCCCAGGTGCCACTTGCCGATCATCTGGGTGTGGTATCCGGCCTTTTTGAGGAGGTGCGCGACGGTTGCCCGCTCGGCGGGGATCAAGTGGTTGCTCGTTCCGCTCAAGACCCCGCGGGCCAAGCGTGATCGCCAGTTGTATCGTCCCGTGAGTACACCATATCTCGTCGGCGTGCAGACCGCGCTTGAGGAATGGGCGTCGAGAAAGGTGATCCCCTCATCCGCCATTTTCTGGAGGTGAGGGGTCTGGATCTTGCATTCCGGGTTGGTTGGGGAGACGTCCCCGATTCCGAGGTCGTCAGCGAGGACGAAAATGACGTTGGGTCGCTTGGGGGTGTCGGCGTGAACAAAGCCGTATAGCAAGAGCAGGGAGACAAGAGAGCGCATAATCATGGTCAGTTGATGTTTTATAAGGGTAGCTGATTCCCCCCGATTTTAACCAAGGGTAGGGAGAGTTTCGTCTTTGGGCTTTTTCGAAACCTAACGCACTTTCATCACGCCGCGCATCAGAATGTGATGACCCGGGAAAGTGCAGACGTAAGGATAGTCACCGGGTTTCTCAGGAGAGGTGAAGGTCATTTCCTCCTCCTTGCCGTGATCCACGAGTTTGCTGGACCAGAGTACGTCGGGGCTTTCCGGAACGAAGGCCATGGCAAATCCCTTGGCCCCAAGGCTGAGGGCTTGTTGGGCTATGGAGTCGGCCTTGTTCGGTTTTGTGAAGACGAGGTTATGAGGCATGAAGTCGGGGTTGGCGAAGATCAGCTTGATCTTCTTGCCCGGTTTGACGGTGAATTCACTCAAGTCGTACTTCATCTTTTCCACGACCGTACCGATGCGCACCGTGGTCAATTGCGGGGTATCCGACAAGATACCCGACTTTTGAGTGACTTCTGCGGCTTCCTCCTCTACCACTTGAGATCCCTTGGTCGGATCCGCATTGTACCAGTGATGTTGAACGGTCAGGGCGGCCATGCGGGCGTGGGGTTCGGGAGACTTGAGCAAATCGTTGAGCAAGCGGCCGTTTCTGCGGTTGTGCTGTTGGTGTACCCAGAGCGCTTCAAGCAAATGATGGGAGTCCTCCTTCTTTTTGGGATCGAACTGCTTGATCCACTTCTGGGTCGCGGCGATGACTTCATTGGTGTCGCGCCCGCTTAGCTCAACCCTAGTGCGGTGGCGGACTCCGTCGACGGGATGCTTCAGGTTTTCAAGTAATTTCTCGACCGGTTGTCCTTCGATCGCGACTTTCTTCTGGAGAGGCTTCTGGGTATAGCTGACGCGGAAGATGCGTCCGTGCTTGTGGTCCCGGTTCGGGTCGCGGACGTTGTGTTGCATATGCCCGATGATTACGTTTTGCCAGTCGGCTACGTAGAGGGCCCCGTCTTCACCGAAGATGGCGTCGGTCGGCCTGAAGTTTTTGTCCCCGCTCAAGAAGAAACCATCGGCTTCCTCATCCTGTTTGCTCCCATTTGCCAAAGTCTTGGTTACCTTAAGCCTTTGTCCGTTCGGGGTGCCCCACACCTCACCCAGTTTGGTCTTCTCAACAACTTTCTGGGCATTCTTGCCGCGGCCTACCGTCCTTGTCTTTTCATAACCGCCGTCCCGGTGTAGCTTGTATTGCTTGATCCCGAGAAAACCGATCGAGTTGCAGATAAGAAAATCTCCCTGCATGTCATCGGGGAAATTGTCGCTGGAAAGGACCTCGCAGGCAGGTACCGGACGAACTTCCTTGTTCAAAAGGGAATGCATTTTCCATCCTTTTCCTTCGGGGCGCACCTGATAGGGCCTACCTCCCGTGCCATCCGTTGCGTAATGGTATCCCCAGTCGTCAAAGGCGATACCGTGCGGGTTGGGGCTGTTTCCTCCATGCAGGGCGATGGTATACCTGCGGGGATCGAAGCGATACATCGCAGAGGACCCAGTGGCAAGGGCCGGTCCCCAGGAATGCTCGTGGTTGTGCTGCAAAAAGATTCCGCTTTGCCAATAAATACCGCCATCCGGCCCAAAGATCAGGTTGTTGGCCGCATGGTGCGTATCGGAAGTTCCGAGTCCCTGAAAGATTACGAAGCGCTCATCCGCCTTGTCGTCTCCGTTGGTGTCCCGGAGGAAGAGCAGGTCCGGGCCCGAGGTGACCAACACGCCCCCATTCCAAAACTCGAAGCCAAGAGGGTTGTGAACTTTGGCGAATTCGATCACCCGGTCGGCTTTTCCGTCCCGGTCCTCATCGGGCAGAATAAGAAGAGCGTCGTTCATTTCCTTAAGGGGTTCCCACTTGGGGTAGGTGGGCCATGCGGCGGCCCAGAGCCTTCCCTTGGAGTCTACCTGCAATTGAACGGGGTTGATCAGTTCGGGAAATTGCACCTCATCGGCGAAAAGATTCACTTCGAATCCTTGGCGGACCGCTATGCGTTTTCCACTCTCTTCGGGGCTGAGATACTGGGTCGTACCTTCCTTGCCCGCATTCGAGCTTCTGCTTCGACCTCCTACGTTCGATATGACCTTGATCGGTGGGGGGACGTTGGAGTCGTCGACTTCATGCTTTTTCCCCTGGGCGGTGGACCAAACGAGCTTGTCCCGATTGGCGGTCATGACGTCGAGCATGACCAATTCGTGCTGAAGGACCTCGGCATTGGACTGGTCGTCGACGAAGCGCAAGCCGGAACGGCCTCCCCAGACGTCATTCCCGTCGGTTGCCCGGTACCGGTTGTGCCAATGCCAGTTTTTTTGCAACACGGCTTGGCGTAGCTTCTCATTGGCGGGGGAGGCTATGGTGCGAGTTTCAAGCAGGGCTTGGGTGATTATCTCTCCCACCTTCTTGTTTCCGAGCTCATTCAGGTGAACTCCGTTGAGGGTCAGGGCTTCTTTGGATTGTTCGTAAAGCTTCAGGGTCGGGCCGTACAGGTCGACGTAAGCCACGCCTGCTTCACGGGCCGCCTCTTGGGTGGCCTTGGAGAAGGCGGAGAGGTTTTTGTTGTGGCCCTTGCCCCGCGGCAGGTTACGGTCCTTCAAGTCCTCGAAGGCGATCGGGCTGAACAACACGATGCGTGGAAAATCCTTTCCGTTGGGCTTGTAACTGCGGATCTTCGATACGAAATCAATCAACAATTTCTTGTGGCTGTCGGCAGCTTGCGGGCCGGAAAAGGACTCGTTGTAACCGAACATGGCAAAGACCACGTCGGCTTTCACGTGCTGGAGGTACTGTCCCATTGGCGTGAAGCCCTTGCTTCTCGGATATTGATTGGGACGGTCCCCGGACAGGCTCATGTTGCGGAAGGAAACCTCTTGGCCCTTTAATTCGCTTTGGAGGAGAGTCTCGGTCCAACCGTCGTGTTGCATGCGGTCCGCCAATCCATTGCCGAGAATGGCAACCGTGTCGCCTTTCTGGAAGGCGAAGGGGGCGGGATCCCGGTAGCCCTCGGGAACGTCGACCTCAGCAACCGGGGAACCCGTTGCAGGCGGCGCTTCCTTCTTGCCCGAGAAGGTGACGTAGCTGACGTCGACCTTGTTCTTAAGGTTGATTATAATACGCTCGGCTCCTCGAACCTTCTTTGTCTCGAATACCGTTTCCCTGAGAACGTCCATGAGGGTAACGGTGAACCCGTTGAGACGGTCTCCGAGGCCTCTGCGGTTGAAAACTTCTATTTTTTCGACAGGTACGCTTTGGCCCAAGTCAACCTCCCACCATGGGGCGATGGATCCGGATCCATCGGTGTGTGTCTGTCCACCCGCGTTGTAGTCCGGATTCTTGTTTCCATCAATACCTCTCTCGGCCACTCCGCCGTGCGCGGTGCTGGACTGTTTGGCTTTGCCGGCCCGGGCCACGTTCTTGCCTTTACTGTAGATTTCAACCTCATTCAAGGTGAGGATCTTGTTGTCGCCCGGGACGGTAATCCGAAGAAAGCGAGCGGTCGGCAGGGAAGAAGTTTTCTTGTCGTCCTTTGCCTGGACGCAAAAGGGCGCTACAAGCGACAATGCGCATGTGAGACGGATAAGGAAATCTACCTTCAGGGTATGCATGATTTAGGCTGGTTCGGGTTTTGAGATGGAATGACTTGGTATTTGTCCTGAAGGGATTAGGAAAGTGAATCTCGCCGTGTTGTCGAACGGTAAATCGCGACTCGCTCGGAAACCCGCATGAAGGTAGCGGGTTTTTGAGGATGGGAAGCTTGGAAAGCGAGATGGGTTGGCCTATTTGCCGCTTGTGGTCCAGCGCATGTAAAGCTCGCTGTTCTTTCGGTAATTCTCCCGGGAAGCCGCGTCTCGGGTGGATTTCATCTGATCCTCGGTTTCCAAAATATAGACCTCGGGTGTCTCGGGCCCGGGGTCACCGGTTTTTTCAAGCCACCGATCGAGGCGCTGGCGCATGTCTTGGAGGACTTTGGCGTGCTTGGGGTGATCGGCCAAATTATCGATCTGCCACCTGTCTTTTCGGTAAAGGTAGAGTTCCTCGGCCGGGCGGGTGGGGGAGAAGAGCAGTTTTTCGGCAAGGGCATCAAGTTTCTTCTCTTCGTGAAGTTGGCGCAGGCGGACAAGGATGATTTTCCCGTCCTTGTAGTTGCTCGGCATGAGGTGAGGCCGTTGAGGGTAAAAGTTCCTTAGGTAAAGATAGTTTTCGGTCCTCACGGAGCGTATGCGGTCGGTCGCTTCCCCGCATCGGTCACGGGCGGCGAAGACCTCCTGCTTGGGTTGGTGGTTCGCATCGAGGATATCCGACCCTTCCATTTCCTTCGGAATCTCAATCCCCGCGGCGGCCAGTGAAAGCGCCGCTACGTCGATATGCTCGACCAAGTCGTTTCTCTTTTTGCCCTTGGATATTCCCGGACCCCGGATGATCAAAGGAATATGGGTTCCCTCGTCGTATAGGAATTGTTTGCCTCGGGCGTGGCTGATTCCGTGGTCGGTGAAGAATACGACCAAGGTGTTTTCGAGGACTCCTTCCTTTTCGAGCCTTTGCATGACTTGCCCGACGTGCCAGTCGGTGATCCGGACGGTGTCCAGATAGGTCGCCCAATCGCGGATCAGCACCGCGTCTTTGGGGTAGTAGGGGGGAAGAGCAATTTTTTCATGGGGGGTGGGCTGCATTGCGAATTGGTCCTTCATGCGCTTTTCCAAGGCTTGATAGCCGCTCTCGGAAGCCCCCCGCATCTTTCCTCCGTGTAGTTGAACCTGCATGAAAAAGGGCTGATCCTTCTTGCGGTCGGCCCAGTCATGGCTGTCGTACATGCCTGCTTCCCAATCGAAGTTGTAGTCGGTCTTGCCCAGTTTTTGCCTAGTGGTAGGCATGCTGCGGAAATCGAATCCTGCGATCCCGCTTCCGATACAGGTGTGGAAGCCTGCTTTTTGAAAAAGCTCGGGGATTGGCCGGACGCCAACGGGCAGTTTGATCCGGTGCTTCCCCCGGCCGCTGCGGTGGTGGTGGGCTCCGATGGAGTTTTGGTACATGCCGGTAATGAGGGCTGACCGGAAAGTGGAGCAGACCGGGGATGTGGCGTAGGCTCGGGTGAAGAGGAGCCCTTCCGCGGCAAGCTTGTCGACGGCGGGGGTGCGGATGGCCTTTTGCCCGAAGCAAGAGAAATCGGTCGACATGTCGTCGACCACGAACCAGAGGACGTTGGTTTGCTTGGCCCCGACCGAGTGGCACAGGATGCCAAGGGCGCAGCCCGCGAGGAGGAGCTTGCCCATGACGGGGATCAGGGCTTCCCGGAGGTGCGGAAATTCCGGATTCCCTCAGACAATTCCTTTTTCCGGCGGGCGAGGTACTGGGCTGAGATTTCACGGGCCTTGGCTTGGTCGGCCTCGTCGTAATCCCAGAATTCCCTGACGATCTTCTCACATTCCGGGTAGTGGGAACCATCGTCGCCGACCCGTTTGCGGACTTTCCCCAGCCAGCTCTTCAAGGACTTGGCCAATTCCGCGTGCTTGGGGTCGTGGTAAAGGTTGCGGGTCTCATGCGGATCCTTCTCCATGTCGTACAGTTCCCAGCCCGCAGGGGTCTGATAGCCCCCCTGGTAATTGCATCCGTAGAAGTAGATCAGCTTGTAGCGCTTGGTGCGCATCCCGAGGTGGGCCGGGTTGTCGTGGTGGGCCATGTGCATCCAGTAGCGGTAGTAGGCGGCTTTTTTCCAATCGTCTGCCTCCTCCCCCGTTTCCAGAAGGGATTTGAAGGAACGTCCCTGTACGGTCTTGGGGATCGAGGCTCCCGCAAAGTCGAGCATGGTGGGGGCGTAGTCGACGTTTTCGATGATGGTGTCGAATCGCTGCCCCGCCTTGACGGTCTTGGGGTAGCGCACGAGGAAGGGCATGCGCATGGACTCTTCGTACATCCATCGCTTGTCCTGGTAGTCGTGCTCGCCAAGCATGAAACCTTGATCGCCGGTGTAGATGATGAGGGTTTCGTCCATCTGGCCGCTTTGCTCTAGATGCTTAAAGAGACGGCCGAGGTTATCGTCGATTCCCTTCACGCAGCGGAGGAATTTCTTGAGGTAGGCGTTGTACGCCAAGCGGGTGTTCTCCTCGTCGCTGTGGTCGGCGGGGTCGTAATTCTCGGGGAATTCCTTGGGGAATCGTCCGGGCAGGTCGCGCAGATAGGAACGGCGCGGGTTGCGGTTGCCGATGGAGGTGCCGACGTGGGGAATCAATTCGTCGTCGTTTCCGCGGGTGGCGAGGGAACCGAACTTGGGGTGGCGCTTCCAGAGGGTTTCCGGTTCCGGCACGTCCACGTCCGCCAAGTAGGACTCGTATCGCTCGGCATTCTCGAAGTAGTCGTGCGGAGCCTTGTAGTGGTGCATGAGGAAGAAGGGCTTGTCCTTGCTTCTTCCCTTCAGCCAATCGAGCGTAAGGTCGGTGATGGCGTCGGTGGAATGCTTGTCGGGGAATTCGATCAGGTTCTTGCCCCAGGGTTTGTCGCCGCGGACCCGGAAGGAAGGGCCGTGGTACTTTCCTTGGCCGGGAAGGACGCAGTAGTAGTCGAAGTCCCGGGGCTCGACCTTGAGGTGCCATTTGCCGATCATCGCGGTCTCATAGCCTGCCTTGCCCATCTCGATGGCCAGCATCTGCTTGCCGGGCATGACGCGCCCGGCCAAGTCCACGGCGCCGTTGACGTGGTTGTACTGTCCGGTCAGTACGCAGGCCCTGGAAGGCGAGCAGATCGAATTGGTGCAGAATGCGTTGCTGAAGAGGGCGCCCTCCTTGGCCAGGCGGTCCAGGTTTGGGGTCGGGGCGAATTTGGAGAGACGCCCGCCATAAGCGGAAATGGCGTGGGCGGCGTGGTCGTCCGACATGATGAACAGCACGTTTGGCTTGCCGGCGGCGCAGAGGGGAGCGACCGAGATCAGGGCGAGTATGGAGGGCAGGGTGAATTTCATGGTATCCCGGCGATTATCGAGTGAAGAAAAAAAAGATCAAGCGATCAGTTCGCGGATCACCTGGCCTCCGAACTGGCTGAGTTGCTTGTAGCGTCCGCCATGGAAGAAGGTAAGCTTGTTGTCGTCCAGGCCAAGCAGGTGCAGTAGGGTGACGTGAAAGTCGCGAATGGGGTGGGCTACCTCCGCCGCTTGGGCCCCGATTTCATCGGTCGACCCAACGATGGCCCCGCGCTTGACTCCGCCGCCCGCCATGAGGATGGTCATGGCCTTGTTGTTGTGGCCTCTCCCAATGGCGTAGACTCCTCCCCGGCGGTTGTTGTCCGGCGTTCGGCCGAATTCACCGAGCCAGAGGACCAGGGTATCGTCCAGCATACCTCGTTCCTTGAGGTCCTTAATGAGGGCGGTCATGGGCTGATCTACGCTCTTGATGCGGGCGGCATGGGCCCGCTCGAGGTAGTCGTGGCTGTCCCATCCGCCGGAAAAGATCTGCACGAAACGAACTCCTTTCTCGACCAGCCTGCGGGCCATCAGGCATTGCTTGCCGAAATCGGCGGTCTCCTCACGGTTTAGGCCGTAGGCTTCCTTGGTCTTTTCGGATTCCCCCTGCAGGTCGATGACTCCGGGAACCTCCATCTGCATCCGGTAAGCCAGCTCGTAGCTTTGCATCCGGGACTCCAGCTCGGCATGCTGGGGATGTCTCGCCATGTGTCGCTTGTTGAGAAACGCCAGTTCGTCGAGAGCCTGCCGCTGATGGAGGCGAGTCTTGTGCGAGGGTGAGTTCAGGTCGAGGATAGGGGATCCCGTGGGACGGAGGCGGGTGCCCTGGTACTGTCCGGGAAGAAAACCGTTCGACCAGTTTCGCGAGCCACCCTGGGGAAGGGCCAGTTCGGTCATCACGACGTATCCGGGAAGGTTTTGGTTGACCGAGCCCAGCCCGTAGTTCGCCCAGGCCCCGAGCGCAGGGTCGCCTCCCAGACGGCTGCCCGTGTTCATGTGGAAGAGTGCCTCGGGATGGTTGAGGGATTCCGCGAAGCAGCCCCGGTAGTTGCAGAGTTCATCCGCTACCTCGGGCAGGTGAACCCACTGATCGCTCATGTCGAGGCCTGATTTTCCGACCTTGCGTGAGCCATAGGGACTGCCTACGAAGAACTTGAACCCCTGCTCCAAGGTGCCGGTGCGCTTGCTCTCGTTCTTGTGCATGGCGTTGAGCTTGGGCTTGGGATCGAAGGTGTCGACCTGGCTGGGACCGCCTTCCATGAAGAGCATGATGACGTTCTTGGCCTTGGGTTCGTGCATGGGTTTCTTGACTCCGGCGAGGGAATCCTTGGCCAAAAGATCGGTCATGGCAAGGGCCCCGAGGGAGGAGGTCAGACCATATAGAAAGTCACGGCGGGTAAGTTCGGGCAGGTAGAGCGGAGGCTTCATCTCAGTAGACGTACATGAATTCATTGGCGTTGAAGAGAACGAGGCAGAGGTCGGCGAGGGCCCTTGTGGAGGGCTTTACCTCATGGGCCTTCTTGTCGGCCCGGTAATTCTCGAAGGCGGGGAGTATCTCCTCGTATTCGAAGGGCAAGCCGGTAGCTTCCTCGACCAGGGAACGAGTAATGGAGGTCGGGTAGTGACTCTTTTCGGGCTTATGGCGGCGGTGGTATTCCCCCATCTTCTCGAGGTATTTCTCGAGCCTGTCCCACTCCTCTTTTTGCGGCACCCGGCCAAAAGCCAGCTGGACCGCCCGCTTGACTTGCATATGGAGGCCGTCGAATTCCTTCTCGACCCGCAGGGCAAGAGCGATCGCTCGGTCATTCATGAGGCTGCTGTTGAGCAGGGTGAAGGCTTGGGGCGTCACCGCCTCGGATACCCTCTCCTCGCAGGAGTCGTTCGGGTTGGGCTGGTTGAAGAGTTCAAGGAAGGGGTCCGGTTGTCCCCGCACGCGGTAGGCGTACAGCGTGCGGCGGTTTCTCTGTTCGGGCAGGATCGAAGGCTGGTAGGCCGGGGCGAGGGAGAACTGGATCATGCGGGGCTGGAGCGCGACCTCCATGTTGATCTCCGGCATCACGGGCAACCCGCCGACTTGCCGGTTGAGCTCGCCCGTACTTACGAGCATGCCGTCGCGCAGTTCCTCTGCGGTGAGCCGGCGGGGAAGGCGGTAGGCCAGCAGCCGGTTTTCGGGATCCTCGTTGCCAAGCCTTTCCACTTCCGGGTGGGAGGTGGAAACTCGGTAGGTTTCGGAGAGCATGATGAGCCTGTGCAGACGCTTGAATTTCCAACCGTTCTCGATGAAGTCGGCCGCCAGCCAGTCGAGAAGACCGGGATGGGTCGGCTTCTTTCCTTTGGCTCCGAAATTATTCGGGTTTCCCGCCAGCGGCTTCCCGAAGTGCCTCTGCCAGACCCGGTTGACGATGGATCGGGCGGTGATGGGGTTCTTCGGATGGGCGATCCATTTGGCGAGGGCCAAGCGGCGTCCGGAAGCATCACTGGTCAGAAGATATGGATTTTCGGGGTCTTGGGAGGAAGGAAGGCCAAGGGCGCTCAGGACACCCGGTTGAACGGGGTCGGCAGGGGCTTCGAGGGCTCCGCCGAGCAGGATGCGCGATTCGGGGATAGGCCCATTGGGTATTTTGCCGGGCATCCGCATTTTGCGGGCGTTAAGTGATTTGGGCACGGGACCGTTGTAGACGGACTGGGCCATGGGGGCGTAACGCTCGAGTCGCCGGGTCCAGATCCAGTCGTCCTGTCGCCGGACCTTTAGCCTGCCTTGCTCGATTGGGTTCAGGCCGACGTAGCGAGGGGGCTTTTCCTCATCGGGCAAGCCCCTCCGCTTGCCCTCGTTGAGGTATTCCTTGCCCCGCTCGGCATACCAGGCCTTGGCCGCATTTTCCTGCTTGTCGAGTAGCTGATGGTATTTCTCCTTCGAAAAGTCGAGCATGCGCTGGGTAGCCTTTTTGCCTTCGTTGAGTCCGAGAAGGTTCTCCTCCTTGGTAAAGGGGGCGGGTCGTTCAGCCAACTGGGTACCGGAAAAAGCGGCGTAGAACCTGTAGTAGTCGCGGGTGGGAAGAGGATCAAACTTGTGGTCATGGCACTTGAAGCAGCGCATGGTCGTACTGAGAAAGGTCTGCCCGACGGAATTGACGACGTCGTCGAGGTAGAGCTGCCTGGCTTGAGGCTTCAGAACCATGGCCGGGTCCCACGGCCCCATGCGGAGGAAGGAAGTGGCGACCAGTAGTTCAGGGTTCCGCTTTCCCTCGGGTTGAGCTTCCCAGACCTCGTCCCCGGCGACTTGCTCGATGACGAATTGGTCATAGGGTTTGTCTGCGTTGAAGGAACGCGTTACGTAGTCGCGGTACCTCCACATGTTGGAGCGCTCGTAGTCATTGGAGAGCCCCGCCGTATCAGCGTAGCGGGCGACGTCGAGCCAGTGCTGGGAGGAGCGTTCCCCATAGTGAGGACTCTCCAGGAGCCCGTCGATCAATTCGCTCCATGCCTTTTCCGGGTCCTTGTCCCAGGCAAGACGGAACTGGTAGATCTGATAGGGGGTAGGGGGGAGCCCGTGAAGGTCGAGATAGGCCCGCTTGACCAAGTCGCGGAAATGAGCCCTCGGGGCTGGCTTGAATTTTTCCTTGCGTAGCTTGGCCCGGACGAAGGCATCGATTGGGTTCATGCCGGGCAGAGGGGTCTCGGGTTTGCGAAGGGGCTGAAAAGCCCAGACCTCCGAGGGTTCGTAGCGACGATAGGTCCATTGATCGGAAAGTCCGCCGCTTGTCTCAACGAGCATCCCGTCATCCGTCACCGGGATGGACCTTTCCTCCCTGAGGTAGCGATTCTGGGTGGCTTGATCGGGCCAAGGAGCGCCGAGCCTGATCCATTTTCCGATCCACCCGATCTGTTGCTCGCTAAGCCGGTCGTTTTCCTTGGGTGGCATCTCGTAGTCTTCGTCCTTCCACTGGATGGCTGTCATGAGAAGGCTTTTGTCAGGATGCCCCGGAACGAGAACCTGGGCCGAGGTTTCCCCCCCCGCCAGCATGTCCTTGAGCGAGGTCAGGTCCAAGTCGCCCTTGGTCTTTCCTTCCTTGGCGCTGTGACAGGCCAGGCACTTGCTTTCCAGCAGGCCGCTGACCTTGAGGGAAAACAACCGTTCGCCTTCCGACTTATCGGGCTTGGCCCAAGACAGGCAAGGGAGGATGAGTAGCAAGGCCGCAACCGCAGTCTTCATGATTCTATACGACGTTCTCCTCCAAGAAATAGAGGGCCTTTTCACGATCATGGTCGAGGACCGCTTCGACGATCCTGCGATGCTCGGCGGTGATGTCCTCATACCTCGTAAGGCGGGAGTATTTCATAATCATGCGGACGGACAGGCCGAGCCACATACTTTCCAAATGAGAGGATGCTTGAGCGACCCAATACCTGTGAAGAGCCAGGTCGCATTCGGCGACCTTGGGCAAGGAGGCTCGTTCGCAGGCGGACTCGAGCCGCTCAAGCAAAAGTGAAAGTTCACGCTCGTGATCCTCGTCCATGGTCTCCATGAACTTGGCTAGGCAATACTTCTCGAGGGCCAGGCGCATGCCGGCCACAACGCTGCGCTCCTCCTCCGACAAGGGAGAGGTTACCCGGACGCCCTTGTTGGGTTCGTAGACTAAGGCTCCCTCTTGGGTCAAGCGCAGGAGGGCGTCGCGGACGGGGCCCCGGCTGGTGCCGAATCGTTCCGCCAACCTTTGTTCACGGATGGGCTGGTCGAAACCGAGCTTTCCCGAGATCACGTCGGAACGGATGGCCTCGCAGATTTCGTTTCTGGAAAGGGTTGGATTTCGCGTCTGGCTCACTGGATCAAGCTTGATATTCTTCGGCAAGGCGGTCAATCAAGATTGTTAACAATCTTTCGTTATTTCGGGGCTCGAGAGGGCCCGGAGTCAGGGAGAATCCAGGAGAGTCAATTGGCTGTTCGGTTTCTCGGGCAGCTTGAAGCGGGAGGAGACCTTGCCATCCTCGTAGCGCTTAATCTGCCAGACGTGTCCTACGAAGGAGTTGATTTCCTGGTGGTCCCGGTGCCGGAGGGTTCTACCCTGCCTGGGTCGACCATCGAAATCGATCCATTCAAGGATGATGCTCTCCCGGCTAAGGTTATGGAAGTAGAGCATGCTTCTCTTGCGCGAATAGGATGATCTTAGAACCGTGTTCTCATCCCAAGGCTTGGTCTTGATCTCGGGCGATCCCTCGGGGGCCAGGCTGACCAGTCCGCGATCAAAGTCCTTTTTCCACTTGGCGAACCTTGCGGGCCACGCGAAGGCTTTCTCGGCTTCCGCTTGATATCCCTCGAAGTGCGGGGAAGGTTTGGCTCGGTCCAAAGGCTTGCGGTAGCGCCACTCGCTCTCGCCGAAAACCTCCTTGATCAGGGCCGCCAGCCTGGGGTCGCTTTGCTTGAGCTCCTCCCTCGTGTTGATCGGCCCGTGATCGTGGTCGTTCTCTCGATTGGTGTCGAACCAGGATTGGACTCCCTCGGCCCAGTATTCCGGCACGTTGGTGGAGGCGTAGGTTCCCTCCCAGATCTTCTCCCGCAAGGAGGATTCAAAGCACTTTTCGAGCTTGTCCTGAAAATTCGGGTCGATGAAGACGATGGCCATTTCGTGCAGGGCATGGGCAAACTCGTGGATGAGTATGTTCTCGGTGGGGTAGGGGTCGCCGGGCAGGCAGAGCAAATTCTCTTCCCCACAGGTAACTGCCGGCCTGATTTCCGTAGCCCCCAGTCCCCGGGCCCGTTGGTCCCAGTAAATGGAGGGGGTGAGGTCGGAATGCTCGGGGACGTCGGTGGTGTACTCGTCCCGGGCCATGATTACGAAACGGGCCTTGTTCTCGTTGAGCTTGGCGAGCAAGTCGTCCCGGTTTCCGGCCATCCGGCGGATCAGGTAGGCCGCCTCCCTAAGGGCGAAGTCCGATACCCGGCTTGATCCGAGAATCGAGAAACCACCGACCTCGACGCGCTTTTGGTGGAAATCGGACAAGCCCAAGTGTTTCCTGACGGCAGGGGGGATGGGCTTTACCCTGAAACCTTCCTCGCTCGACGAACCGCACGAGCAAAGCAGGGCCGCTAGGGTAACCGGAAGAGGATTATGGGGAATTCGAAAAGCCACGCGCTAGTTCTTGAAAAACGGGTGGTCCGGCTTCCCCCCGCTCAGGACGTAGGCAAGAAGATCCATGATTTCTTCCTTCTCCATCATGTTGAGAAGCCCCGGAGGCATGGGGGAAACGGGTGAGGGGCCCATGCTATCAATTTCGGAGCGCACTACGTTGGTCCTTTGGTTGGGGTTGTAGAGGTCGGTGTTGAGTGTTACCCGATCCCCTTTCAAGTTAACGACTACCCCGGTGTGGAGGTCTCCGTTTTTCATTTTTACGAAGGTCGGTACGAATTGCTCGTTGATCTCCATACTCGGATACATGATTTGCTCGAGCAGGTCGTTAGGCGAGTAGCGCCCGCCGGAGCCCGTTAGGTCGGGTCCGTTCATTCCACCCTTGTTTCCAAAGCGGTGGCAGGCGAAACACCCACCCGCCGCAAACATATTGCGGCCGGTTTGAAAGCTCCTTCCTTTGAGATCATTAGATGCAGACTTGCTCAGTTCCTGGAACTTCCATTGCTTGACGAAGGTCCTTCCCGCCATGGCCTCCGCCATAATCTCAGCGGGGGACTTGGAAACGGGTTTCTTTTTAAGCAGGGCGGCCAATTCGAGTTTCTCCTTTGGGGCAAGGCTGGCCACCGCATCCTTTCGAATGAACTCGATGAATTTGGTGAAACTCGCGCCACCCCGGTAGTTGGCCGCCTTTAGGAACCAGTTGAAGTATTGGGTTCTCAGTTTTTTGTTCCATCCCGTCTTCAAGGTTCTCAGGGATCTGGCGTATTCCATCTGCTCTTCCTGAGTAGGTGCTTCCATGAGAAGGCCGATTCCTTTTTCGGCGACGGAAGGCGCTTCCAAAAAAGAAAGCGTTTCGCAGAGAACCCAGTTCATTTCGAAACTTTGGTCGGGGAATCTCGGATCCAAATGGCTGATGATCTTCTGAGCGGATTGCTTTTCGGGTTTTCCAAATCTAACCATGGTGATTTGGTAGGCCCGAACCAAGGAGAGCCGTTCTTCCCCGCTTAGATTTCCCCACTTGATTTGCAGGAGGGAATTTATGATTTGCCTGCCCATCTTCGAATCGACTGGTGGGTCGGTCGGTTTGCGGTGAAAGGGATCGATTCCGGAAGCCTTGGCCAAAGAGACGAGCAAGTTTGCCCGCTTTCCGTCGTCCTTCTCCTTGAGGGCCTTTGACGCCCACCGTCCGACCGGTTGGCGCTGGATGGCCATGAGGGCGGCCCAGCGGACGAACCTGTCGGAGTGATCGACATGGGGCCAAGCCAAGTCCAGGGCTTTGGGGTTAGACCCCACATGGAGGGCCTCGAGTTTTCGCCGCAAAATGGTTAGGTCGGTTGCCTTCGTTTTGTGGACGTAAGGCTTGGTGGGCTCTTTTCCTTGATAGGTTACTCGATAGAGACCGGACTGGACCTTCCGGCCTCCGATTACAAAGTACATGGCCCCGTCTTCGGGGTTGATGATGGCATCCGCGACAGGTAGGGGACTTCCGGTTATGAAAGTTTCCTTGGTTCCCTTGTAGCTCGACCCGTCGGGCTGCATGTGAACGGCGAAAATTTTGCCCCAACTCCAATCGAGAAGATAAATTGCCTTTTGGTATTTTTGCGGAAACTTGGATCCGTATCCAAAAGTCACTCCGGTTGGGGATCCCGGACCGATGTTTACGACCGGGGGCAAGGTGTCGGGGTAGAACTCGGGCCGTTTCCCCGTTCCGTTGCGCCAGCCATACATCGAGCCGCTCGTGACGTGACAAATGCGCGTCGGCCTGTACCATGGGGTATTGAAATCATATTCCATGTCGGCGTCATAAGTGAACAGTTCGCCATCAAGGTTAAAGCCGCCGTCGAAAATGTTGCGGTAGCCCGAGGATACGATTTCCCAATCCTTTCCATCGGGAGAGATCTTATAGATGATTCCTGCGGGAGCCAGTCTTCCGCGGTTGTGCCCACGGCCATCAGGCATTCGGGGAAGAAGATGATCCTCCCCCCAATGCCTTGGGACGCGAGAGGTCTGTGCTTCCGTCGGAGTGGTGTTATTACCGGTAATCAAGTAGATGGATTTCTTGTCCGGGCTTAGAATCAGAGCATGTACGCCGTGGTCGCCGCGGGCCTCCATGGCCCGGAGTTTCTCTACCTTGTCGAGCTTGTCGTCCCCGTTTGAATCGGTCAGCCTGTAGACTCCGCTCTCCATCTTCCTCTCATAGTCGTTGACCGCAACGTAAAGGGCTCCGAAAGCCCAAAGGAGGCCGTTGGCCGCGCGGATTTTGGCCGGAACCTTTTCAATCTTCGACTCGTCCAGCTTCTTGCCTTTCTCGGGGGCGGGGAACCGGTAAAGCCCACCGAACTGGTCGCTTGCAACGATTCGGTTCTTGTCGTCCAGGCACAAGTTGACCCAGGATCCGAACTTTTCCTTGGGCACGGTGTAAAGGAGCTCGACCTTGAAGCCGTCCTTTGCGGAAATATTGTCGACCGGAGTGGCCGTAGTCTCGAATTGGGCGGAGCAGGGCAAGCTGAGGCTCGCAAGCAGAAGGAAGTAGTTTAAGTGGGATTTGGGCATCGGTTGACCCTAGATTCACCCAAGGGGTAAATCAACGATCAACCTCATCCCGTGGTGAAATTTGTTGTAACCTTTGGGGCATGCGGCTTGTATGTCCGGGTACGCACGTTCATCACAATTAGCTTGTCATCATGAAATCGACCCAAGCCCTTTTCGTCCTCTGTCTCTGTCTTTGTCCCGCCTGGCTTTCCTGGGCCGAGGGTTCGCAACGAGAGCGGTTCGCGTCCTTCCGGGAAAAGATGCAGGGGGTGAGGTTTTCCGGTTTTTTTACCATGACCGGCAAGGATAGCCCTCCGATGCAGGAAACCTACGAGATTCAAAGCGTGGAGAAATTCGGCGATGATGACCTCTGGATCTTCACGGCCCGCGTAAAGTACGGCAACAAGGACGTGGTTCTTCCCATGCCGCTGCCCGTAAAGTGGGCCGGCGAAGTGCCGGTCATCAGCATGAAGGACCTTACCATTCCGGGCCTCGGGACTTTCAGCGCCCACGTCGTGATCGACGGCGGCAAATACGCCGGTACCTGGGCTCACGGGAAGGTGGGCGGACATCTTTACGGAACCATTGAGAAGATGAAAAAGGGGGGCGGCAAATGAATGCACGAAAACCAGAGCCTTTGCGACTACGCTTGCCTCTCCTTACATCCATCGCCTTTGCAGGGGGGTATTTCTTCGGTCATGACGGAGGTGAATCATCCCCCATCCATACGGATGGCGGGAAATCGTCCCAGGGCAAGGAACAGGGAGCGGATGGCGATTCCTCTCTTGGGTCGGTGGCCCGGAAGAATGGCTCGGGGTCCTCGACTTTTGCGCAAGGGGCGGATCGACCTGAAGAGAGACGCACCCGGGGCAAGTCCGTTAGGCAACTCCTTTTCGAGGCCCGGGCCGAGTACAGCCCGATTATAAGGTTGTCGGCCTTCGCCGAGGCGCTCTCCGATCTCAATGAGGATAACCTCGAAGAAGTTCTCGAGGCTTACGAAACGCTCCCGTTCGGCTTCGAGCACATGCAGGAGTATCGGATGCTCCTCTATGCGTGGGGGCAGTTCGATCCGACCGGCGCGATCGAATATTGCAACAAGCGGGCCTCGGGAATGGGAGCGGGTTTCGCTACAACAGGAGTTCTCGAGGGCTGGGCCAGTCGCGATCCCGAGTCAGCCAAGGCCTGGGTTCAGGATCCCGAGAACGCCGGGATGACCAGGCTTTACAACATGGGTCTGGTCCGAGGGTGGGCCAGTCAGGATCTGCAGGCCGCCTCGCGTTACGTCGAGAGCCTTGAGCCCGGGGATGACGTCGGCAAGTTGGTCTCCACCCTTTCAAATGAGTACTACAAGCAGGGCTTCGGACCGGCGGCCAGGTGGGCGGAAGGCTTGGCGGATGAAACAATGAAAGAGGCGGCCTTTGCGAACCTGAGCCGTCAAGTTTCCCGCGATAACCCAGCCACGGTGGCCGAATGGCTTCAGGATCACGTCGATCAACCCTATGCGGTCAAGTCCTTCGAGAATCTGGGCAAGCGCTGGAGCGAGACGGAGCCTGTGGCCGCCATGGATTATTTTGAGGAACTTCCTGACGGGAAGGCCCGCTCGGAGGGCGTAGACGGGATCATGGAGAACTGGGCCAAGGAAGATCCTCAAGCCGCTGGCGAGTGGCTTAACGAGAGGGAAGTCGGGCCTGCTCTCGATCCCGTTCTTGCGACCTACGCGCGCGTGGTGTCGGGGGAGGATGGAGCTGCGGCCATGAACTGGGCCATGGCGATCTCGGAACCCGAGTTGCAGACCAGGACCGTCACCAAGGTCGGCCAGAACTGGTACCGTCAGGACAAGGAGTCGGTAGAGGCCTGGTTGCCTCAGAGCGAGCTTCCCGAGGATACCCGAAAGGCGATCCAGAATCCGCCCACGCAAAACTGGTGGCAAAGGCTTACCAACAGGTAGGCCGGATCCGCACGAGTTTGGCCTAAGGCTTCGGTTCCTTAGCGAGAGCCTCGATCTCCTCCTTCATAAAGGCGAGGTACCTCTCCGGATCCTTCTGAAACCTCGGCAGGCAGGGCTTGCAGCAGAACTTGATCGGCGTCCCCTTGTAGACGTGGACGTAGGGGATCATGTCCGGGTCTTCCCCGAAGTCATTCCCCGAGACGACGCAGAAATCGAGCGGATAGGAGCCCTGCTCGGTACTTGTCGCTCCACCGGAACAGCCTAAGAGAGCGAGTAGGGAAGAGAGGAGAAGAACTCCCCAAGCGAGTGGCAGGCATCCGGGTTGCATAGGGGAAGAGTTTCCTATTTACGTCACAAGGTCAAGGGGAGAAGAGCCTCAGAGCTTACGGGCCCGCATGTTGCGGAAGGCGACGGTTCCTCCCTTGCCGTGGTGCTGAATCCCGAAGCTGCCCTTGAGGGATTGCCTGTGTTCCACTTCGGACACCAGCTTTCCATTGAGGAAGGTCTTGATGCTCGGCCCCTTGCAGACGACCCTGAACCTGTTCCACTCCGAAGGCTTGAACAATCCATTGGAGCGTTCCTTGTACTCCGCTTCCTTGCCCTTGGCCGGATACAGCCACCCGCCCATCCCGATCCCGTAAACGCCGCCGGGCTTGGACTGGTCGATTTCGCATTGGTAGCCCTTGGGCTTTCCTTTGTCTCCCACTAGCCTGAAGCCAAGGCCTGAGTTGAATCCCTTGTAGTCGAGGGGGATCTTGACCTCCGTCTCGACTTCGAAATCGGCCATCTTGAGGTCGGAAACCACCCATACGTTTACCTTTGAGAAAAGTCGCAGTTCTCCATCCTTGGCCTCGAAGGACTCGACCTTGGCGCGGGGAGTCCAGCCTTGTGTGGTCTTGCCGTCGAAGAGGGGTGTCCACGCCTTGGCGGGTTCCTCCGCTCCAAGATAAAGAATAGCCGAGACGAAGAAGGCGAGGGAGCTGACGTACTCTTTCATCGGACTAGGCTAGGTCAAGGGGACCTCCCTGGGAGAGGGATGAGTTTCCGAAAGTCTCGAGGGGGTGCCCAACTGCGTGGGCCAGACTGAGGAGAAAGCGGTTGTGGGCGCTGCCGGCGCAGGGGAGGGATCTTCCCATCTTGAAGCCGAACCCGCCGCCCGCCAGCAGGAAGGGGATGTCGTTGAGGGTATGGCTGTTCCCCTTGCCCAGCTCGTTCGTCCAAACCACGAGGGTATTGTCGAGCATGGAGCCCGCCTGACCGGGCTCTGGCGTGGACTCGAGCTTTTTCAAAAGGTAGGCGAGCTCTTGCGCAAACCAGGTGTTGATCCGGATTAGCTTATCGTAGGCGTCCTTGTTCTTGTCCGGTTCGTGGGAGAGGGTGTGGTGCCGCTGGTCGATGTCGAGCCAGCTCATCTTGGCCTGGCCCACGGACTTTGTGAACTGAAGGGTGGCCACGCGGGTGAAATCGTTGACGAAGGAGTTTACCAGCAGGTCGATCTGCATCCGGCTGAGGGTGGGGAGGTTATCGTTGAGGTTTTCCACACCTTCCTGAAGGGGAGGGGGTTTGCCGGCCAAGTTCTTAAGATGATCGGATCGGGAGAATTCCTTGTCCATCCGGTCGACCAGGTTGGTATGCTCGACCAGAAGCCTGCGGTCGCTTGGGGAAAGTCTGTCGGCCACTTGGGAGAGGTCCGACTTGAGGTCGTCCAGGATGGAGCGTACCTGCTTCTTCTCCCTGACGTTTCCGTAGAGCTTGCGGAAGGCCTCGTAAGGGTCGCCCAAGGGAGCGACGGGTTGGTTGGGCCCGGCGTAGGACATGCGCGTCCATGGATCGGCCTTGTCGAGAACCCCGACCCCGAAATGAAGAACCCCGTTGCGTGTCCGGGTTTCATCCTTGGACTGGAGGAAATTTGCGATCTCATGGTCGATGGATATTCCCTTGGGCCAACCGGCGGGGGTATGCCCTCCTCCCTGAATGTTTCCGGGGTAAAGCTCGATACCCGTAAGCAGGCAGCTCATGCCCCGCATGTGGTTGTCCCCGTCGCCCCGTACCTTGTTGTGGAGGTTCTTGAGGAAAAGGAGCCGGTCGCGGAAGGGCTCGAGAGGCTTGGTGATGGTCTTGAGCTCGAAGTCCTCGCCCTGCTTGTCGGGCCAGAAGTGCTTCGGGATGGTCCCATTGGGACTGAACATGACGATGAGGCGCTGCTTGGGCCGGGTCGATGCCACGGCCGGAGCGGCCTTCAGGTGGGCCACTTGCGAAACCAAGGGAAGAGAGAGGGCGGAGAGGCCAAGCCCCTTGAGGGCTTCGCGACGGTTCAGGCTATGTAAGGCAGGTTTCATTCCAGGCTCATTTGGCGTAAAGGAAACCATCCTTTGCCGCTTCCAGGCAAAGACTCAGGTAAAGATCAGTCAATTTCGAGGTGGCCAGTTCTTTCATAAACGTTTTGTTTGACGCAATTGCATAGCGCGTTGGCTCCTGTTTGGCAACGTACTTGAAGAGCTCCTCTGTAAAAAAAGTTTCCGATGCTTCACTGGCCAGGGAGTGTCTGAGAAGGTCGCCCGGGCCGTTCATGGGCAATTCGTTACCCTCGCGATCGAGGTAGGTGACCTTGAGGCTGGAGGACTTGTCTTCCGTCTTGCCCCTAACCCGGCCGGTGGCATCGAAACCCTCAAGGAGAAAGCCGGTCGAGTTGATCAGGTCGTGGCAAACCATGCAGTCGGCCGACTTGGTGAGGGCGGTTACTTTTTGCCTCATGCTCCAGGAGGGGTCGAAGTCGGAGCTCTTGAAGGAGATGGCCTCTTTAGGTGGGCGCAGGTGACGGCCGAGAATCTTGCGGGCCACGAAGACGCCTCGATGAATGGGGGAGGTCTCGTCCGGGTAGGAGTGATGGGCGAGGAGATAGGGGTGGGTGAAAAGACCCTGCCTGCCTATTTTTTCGGATGGGTAGGGAGGAAAGGCGGTGAAAGTCGATTGCCGGGCCTGCTCGATCCCGTAGTAGGCGGCCAATTTGGGGCTGAGGGGAATTTCACCTGCCCGCAAGAGGTCGTCGAGGGTTCCCCTTTTTTCCCAAACCACCGAGTCGAGGTACTTGATCAGCGACCTCCTTAAGTCCGAAATCACTTCCTCGTCGAACTTGGGGAAAAGGGTGGGGTCCTTCTTAGGGGATTCATTTTGGTTGATTTCAAGCCAATGAAGCAGGAAATCCCGAAACTTAGCCCGGGCTCTGGGGTCCTCGAGCATTTGCCTGGCCAAAGTCGCCTGTTGGACCTCCTTGCTCAGGTTGCCCTTCTCAATCAACTGGTGGAGCCTTTCGTTGGGAAGGGAATCCCAAAGGTAGAGGGCGAGACGCGTGGCCACGACGTGAACGTCCTTCTCCTTCTTGGCGAGGGCTTGCCACTCCGGATATAGGAACCGCGGAGACTTCAGGGCCAGAAGGACTACCTCCTCGACCGTTGAGGCAAGGCTTTTCGAATCCTCAAAGCGCGACCGGACAAAGAAATCCTTTTGCTTGTCGCTGAGGGGTTCCCGAAAGGCAAACTGTAGAAGTTGGAGCAGGAACTCCTCGATCCGCTCGGCCCGATGCGGATCGTCCGGTTTAGTTTTGGCGAAGCTGTCGATTCTTTCGTTGACGTATTTGCCCGCATCAAGGGCGGCGTAGGTAACCGCCTCGTCCCAGGCCTGCTCGACCATCGTTCCTCTTTCAAAGCCGGCGGAGGAGTCGTCGGGCGGAAGTTTCTGCTGGAGGATCAGGCTGGGAGGCACGCTCTGCTGGAAAAGGAATTCCCGAGGGATTACCTCCTTCTTCCCCCTCGGGGGCTTCCACCTAAGCCGTACCTTTGCGACCGGGTCCTTGAACTTGAAGAAATCGAGCATGATCGGGTAGGGTCTTCCCCCGAGCAGGAAAAGGCGTACGCTCTTTTCCCGCTCCTTTCCTCCGGTCACCGTCTCGTCGATGGAAGCCTTTTTGCCGTCCCGGTTGATCCAGAAGGAAAAACCATTGTGAGAGTGGACGAAAAATTCATACCAACCCGTTTCAATCGGAACGATCGAACCCTGCCAGAGAACGGAGAATCCATCCTTATTCATGCCTTCGAAGGGAGCGTTTGCCCCGAAGTCGAAATCCACTTCGCCATCGATTCGGTCCTTTTTCTTCTGGTGACGCTTGTTCATCTTCTTGACATCGTAGTAAGTGGCCCTCAATCCAGTCATTTTCTCGTCGATGACGGGTATGCGCGAGCCTGAGAACTGGGCGAAGAGGTCGGCCACGGATTGGCGGAACTGGCGGTTGGTCAGGCGGGCCAGGGCAACTTCGCGGGGAGCGCTTTCCCCACGCTTTTGCCAGAAGGTCTCGAAGACGTAGGCGGCGACCAGTTTGGCGTTTTCTCCCCGGCAAAGTTCGGGCTCAAGTTCGGGCATGGTTCTGTCCACCACCCGGACCAGTTTTTCGAGGGGCCAGTCCCCGAGCAAGGGCTTGTCGTATTCGCCCTCCACGCCGCTCCCGTCCTTGCCATGACACTCAGCGCACTGCTTCTCGAAGATGGCCTTTCCCTTCAGCAAGGAAGCCATGTCCGGTTTCCCCGTCAGCGAGAAAACAACGGACCCAAGCAGGCTTGCAGTGAGGAACAGTCTTAATGAGTTCACTCCCATTAATATACCATAAGCTCGGTTTTAGCCCAACCCGAAGTGGGCTTGAGGGCAGGATTTAGCTTTCAAGGCATGCCCCAGAGAAACATTTGCTCTTCGCCCTCCCGGTTGGGGAAATTGCGGGGGGTCCATTGTTCGCGTAATTCCAGAAATGGTGAAAAGAGGTCGGTGATTTCCTCCAGATTCGTCCCGAAGGGAGGCTCTTCCTGCTCCCTTGGAATAAAGAAATGAATGGCCAGAAAGAGCCCTCCCGGCTTGAGCGAATCCTTGAGGCTGCAGGCGTAGTCCTGCCTTCGATCCAAGTCGATGGCGCAAAAGAGGGTGTGCTCGAAGACGAGGTCGAATTTCTCTTTGGGCGGGTTTTGGAGAAAATCTCCTTCGCGAAAATGCAGGTTTGCGATGCCCGGGTATTTTTCCTGGGCCAACCCAATGGCGGTGGGGGAAAGATCGAGCGCCGTGGTCAGGTAGCCGGATGATGCAAGGTGATGGGCGTCGTGTCCGATCCCGCATCCGGGCACCAGGGCACTCCCTCCACGGGGCGTCGGGTTACGGTCCGACCAGTCCACCAAGCCGGGGGCCGGCAGGTCCTTGTTCCAGGGGGTGTCCTCCGCGAGGTATCGCTCTTCCCAATCGGTGGGCATGGGATCAGGGGGCGAGCCTTTGAACTTCATCCGGGTTGAGGGGGCGGTCGAAAAGAGCTATCTCGTCGAGGCGTCCTTCCCAATTCGAACGCGCGTCGTTTCGCCCTCCGATGAAGAAATCCTCCGCCCGGTCTTCCTTTTTGAGGACCGCCTCGATTTCCAGCTTACCGCCGAGGTAGACCTTGGCGTTTGAGCCCTTCCGAACTAGGGCGGCTTGTCGCCAAGTCCAGCGGGGAACGGAAGTCTTCCCAAGGTGGCTTGTTTGTCCGTTACGCAAGAGCAGGCGGCCCTTAGCATCAAGGCCCAGGTGGTTTCCAAGGGCGTCGGGGGCATGGTTTCTCCCGCGGCTGAACATCCAGCCGAGCACGGGCCGGGAGTCGAAGGGCATGCCGTTCCAAAACCATAGGGAAACCGTGTAGTCCTTGCCTAATCCCGACAAGCGTATCCGGAGGCGACCGCCCGCGAAATGGGCCGTCCGGTTGACCTGCCCGGGCGTGAAGCTTTCCGATTCCGGACCTTCCAGGTAGAATACTACCCCGTCCTCGTAGTGGCCGTCGCGCCTCCCCTGCTCGTCGATGGCGGAGGGCCCCTCGAATTCGTCCAGACGCCACCAGTGGAGGGGCTTGAGGTCGGCAATTGCCCGAGCAAGGGAGCCTTGAGAAGCCAGTGGGATGCGGCGCGGTTTTGGGCAAACTTTCTCGAGGAGTCGCAGGCATGCCTCCGTGATCTTGGGCTCTGCTTGCACCTCAAGTCCCGCGGAACGCGCGGCCCAAGTGTTGTAACCGCCGAGGAAATGCTGCTCGGGCGGAGGGATGTAGCCGTCGGCGCCATTGGCTAACTCGATGACCATCGTTTTGGGCAGCGGACTCTTTGCCTTCAGCTTCAGACCGGTCAGGGCATAAGTCTCGTTAGGGGTCGTGGTGATCGCGACGTCCCCGATGCCCGACCAGACGAGAACGGCGAAAAAGACGGCAAGCCATGCGAAGAACTTGTTGTTGATGGGGTCCTTCATCTAGAGTCTCTTCGGGTTAAAGGGGGTGCTGGGGGTCTTTCCGCTGGCCTTCTCGACCAAGGCCTTGCGGAGGCTTTTCATGACCGCCTTGCTCTCCTTGTCGGGCTTGAGGGCGAGGTTGTTGAATTCCATCGGATCGGTATGGTGGTCGTACAGTTCGGTCCCGTGCTTGCCTTCCCCCCAATCCGAGTAGCGCCAGCGTTCGTTCCGAATGCTTCGTCCCATGACCGGTTCGGCCAGCCGGTCGTCGGCCGGGCGCAAGACCTGGGTAATGGCGTATCCGTCCCATTTGGCGAGCGGGTTTTTCAATAGAGGAACGAGCGAGCGCCCCTCCACCGCTTTGGGCGTGGGAATGCCCGCTAGGGCGGTCAGGGTGGGGTAGACGTCCACGAACTCGACGATGCGCCGGCAGGCTTGTCCATTGCCCTTGACTCCCGGGGCCTTGATGATGAGTGGAGCTCGGGCTCCTTGTTCGAAGAGGGTGCGCTTCTGCCAGATGCCGTTGTGTTCCCCGAGGTGATAGCCGTGGTCGCTCCAGAAAACGACGATCGTGTCATCCGCCAGGCCAAGCTGGTCGAGGGCGTCGAGCATCCGTCCGACCTGGGCGTCGATAAAGGACACGCAGGCATAGTAGGCTTGCATGGCCTTGCGGCAGGTCAATTCGTCCAGCCCGTAGTGGGGGACCGGACAATTGTGGGCGAAGGCCGCGGTGGGGATGTCCTGACGGTCGTCTTTGGGCGCATAGGGCAGGCGTACGTCCTTCAGGGGATAGAGGTCGAAATACTTCTTGGGGGCGACGTAGGGCGTATGCGGACGGAAGAATCCGGCAGCGATGAAGAAGGGATCGTTCTTCTTTTGCTCCATCAGTTTGATCGCTTCGGTGGCGATCATGCCGTCGGTCTGCTCCTCGTCCTTACCGTCAGCCGCCAGCCAGCTCAGGGCGGCGCTGATCTTGCGGTGGGGTTCGGCGTTGAAGATCAGAGCTTCGTCGGTCTTGTCCCGTCCCTTCGGGTTGACGGTCTTTTGCCAGGACGGAGGATCGTCGAACCCGTCCGTTCCGATCGAGGCGGGCACGTTGTAGTGGTAGATCTTGCCCACCCGTCCCGCCCACCAGCCATTTTTCATGAACTGCTGGGATAAGGTCACTGCATCGGGAACCTCGTCCCTGAAGTGCCGGTCCAGGTCGTAGACCTTGATGGTATCCGGGCGCAGACCGGTCATGACCGAGGCCCGGGTCGGGTTGCAAAGAGGTAATTGATTGTATGCCTTGAGGAAGCATACGCCCGAAGCTGCCAATCGGTCGAGGTGGGGGGTCTTGGCCATCGGGTCTCCATAGCAACCCAAAGCGCAGGATAGATCATCGGCGGCGATGAACAAGACGTTGGGCTTTTTCGCATCCGCCCAATGTAGCACACCGAGGAGCAAGGCGAGGAGAAAGGAGGAAGCTTTTTTCATAGAGGCTTTGGCAAGAGGGATGAATTTTTACTTTCGTTCAAAGGGCCGGACTACGAGTGATTGGAGTTTCCAACTACCGGGGGCTTCCACACCGAGGTGGGGACTGGCGTTGAGGATAAGCATTTCTCCCTTCTTGAGGATTCCCAAGTCGCTCATGATGCCCTGTTGGTCCTTGGCGTCGTTGTCCTTGTCCGTACAGTAGATGGCGAGAGGGGCCCGCTTGCCCATGATGAGGCTTCCTCCGCAGGTTCCGTCCTCTCCGGCTTTTAATCCGATTGATTCGACCAGGACGTCCTGCTGGAAACGCAGGGCAATGCCTTGTCCGGAGTCGACTCTCGGAGAACCCGAGCCTAGTATGCCCATTCCCAGTTCATCCCTTTCGGGAGCTCCCCCTTTGGTCGAAAGGGCCAGCACGATGGGAGCCGGAGTGGGGATGGGCTTGGTCCAGTCGAAGGTGATTCTTTTCTTCGGGGCCAGCGGAACGAATCGATGACCGCCGGCTCTACGGTGAAGCAGTGCAGTGGAAACGAGCCTCTTGACGAGCGGCTTCAGTTTCGGGTCCGTCAGTCGGTTCTTTTCTTCCTTCGGATCGCTTTGGAGATCGAAAAGCATGGTCGGGTTGGCTTTTCCCGAACGGAGCAGGGAAGCATCGAAAAAGATTTTCCATTTCCCTTGCGCGACTTTTCCTCCCACCTTGGGGTTGTCTATACGCATGGCGCTGGCGGCCCCGTCCTTGCTTTCCTTGTGGTCGTTGTAAAACATCGGCCGGTCGACGAGCTTTTCACCACGCCAAGCGGTCAGGAGGCTCAGGCTGTCCTCGGCCCCCTTTTCTCCTTTTTTCAAGTCCGGGAGGGTTACGCCCATGATTTCGGAGAAGGTGGCGTACAAGTCCTGCAGGCCAATCAGTTGATCGCTGACCTTTCCCTTGGCTATCTTCCCCTTGGGCCAGGAGACGATGAAGGGTACCCTGTGCCCACCTTCGTAGCAGCTTCCCTTGTTGCTGCGGACCGGACCGGTGGCCGTCTTGACGGTGACTTCGGCCCCGTTGTCGGAAGTGAAGATCACGATGGTGTTCTCGATCAGTTTGCTCCCTTGGCTCCGGGGGTCGTCCGTATTTTCCAGGTAGTCAAGCAGCCGGCCGAGGGCGACGTCGTTCTCGTAGATATAGTCGAGCCGGAGCGAGGACGCTTTGCCGGACATGGTTCGTCCGGCCTTTTTGACTGCCTTGTCCCCGATTTTCTCGTCCGGCGTATAGGGGCCATGATTTGAATTGCTCGGGTAGTAGAGAAAGAACGGCTTGCCGGAAGAGCTCTTTCCCCGGAAGTGATTGTCGAGGAAAGAGATTGCATGATCCGAATGCCTGCTGCCGAGGGAATGAAAATCATAGGCATGGGGCCCTTTTTCAAGCAATTGCTTCCCGTTTCCGTTGGCGCTCATGATCCGGTTGTTGTGGATATGCCCGGGTCCCGTTCTTTGCCTGGGGGTGTTTTGATCCCCTCTTTTATTCTTTCCGCTCTTCGGAGCTGTCGTTCCGGCATCAAGTCCGGAAGTTCCGTGAGACCGGGATGTGAAACGGGCGTAGTCGAATCCATGCGCTGCCGGTCCGTCGAAGATTCCCTTGGTTAAGTCCGCGTCCTCCCAACCTGCGGCCGGTTTGCCGTCCGATTGAGTGTAGCGCAGGCCGAGGTGCCATTTGCCCACCATGGCAGTGGCATAGCCTTGCGATTGAAAAAGGGTACCGAGGGTAGGGCGGTCCTTTTCGATCAAAGGATCGCCCTGAACACCGAAAAGGACCCAATGCTTCATGCGGGCCCGCCAGGGATAGCGTCCGGTCAGCAAGCCGTAGCGGGTCGGGGTGCAACGGGAGGAGGGCGTATGGGCGTCCCTAAAGAGCATGCCCATATCGGCCAGTCTTTGCATGGCAGGGGTCTTGAGTTGTTGGTCATCCGTGTTCTTTGTGAAGAACTGGTAGGCCGAGGTATCACCCATGCCCATGTCGTCGGCCATGAAGAGAACGACGTTGGGGCGATCGGCAACCCCGGCGAAGGTGCAGAGTGGAACAAGGAGAAAAAGCAGGTAGGCTCTCATAGCGGCATCCTAGGGCGTCCGCTTGATTTCTGGCAAGGACATTGGCCAGGGAGAAAGGCGGTTTAAGGGTTGCCCGGCCAACCGGAGGCATTCCCTTGGGCCTACTGCCTCTTAAGAACCGCGATGGAGTAAAAACTGCCCCCGGTCTGAGGACCGAGGCTGTAGGAACCGGGAGCAAGATCGACTTTATAGACGCGGAACCCATAGTCGCTGTCGGTCTGCACCGTTTGAAGGGTCTTGATGAATTTGAGGGGGCCTTTCCTGAGCCATGGAACCTCCTGCTCGATACGGGTGTCGACCAGCACGAGTAGTGTCGAGGGGTGCTTCAGGGAAACCTCGTAGCGGGTGTCCGCGCGGTCGAGTTTCTTGTCGTTGTTATAGGTCATGACCAGGTCCGCCCCCCGCAGGTCGTCGGGTATCCGGGAGAAGAGGAAGCCTCGGTCGACGTAGATCAACTTGTTCTCGATGAAGCCATGGGGCATCAACTTTACCGGTTTGGCCTTCTTTCCGTCGACGTAACGGGTTACGGATTGGAGCGAACCCCCTCGCTTCTTGGCATTCTTGACGACCTCTTCGGATACGGAGCTTTCCAGGACCCCCGAAGGAATGGGGGAGACCACGGTACGGGGCGTCAGTTCCTCTGCGCCGTAGGCCGCGTATCGCGTGGCGATGGCTGCATCCGGGCCGGGCAGGCCGTGAAAGAGAAACCGGTAGCGCAGGGTGAGGCTTTGACCGGCCGGCAGGCTGAGCTTGCCGTCGCCCTTGCTGTGCTTGGGGCCGAAGGGATTGACTGCGATCAAGCCGTAGTCGCGGGCATGCCACCAAGAGGGGTTGCGGGGGTTGGACGGATGAGACAGGATTGCAACGCCCGCATCCCTGCCCTCGACCTTGCCCCAGTAATGGACCCAGTCGGCCCGTTGACCCCAGATGGCCTTGCCCTCGACGCCAACGCTGTTGACGGCCTTGCCGAAAACCTCCTTCACTCCCTTGCCGGGGTTTGCCACCAACCGCAGGTGCGGATGGGTCCGCAGACCGACGAAGCCGTCCTTGTATTCCGAGAAGGTCAGGTCTCCGTGGCTGGCATGCATGTTCAATTCGAGGTCGATGCAGGTGGCTCCGTCCGCCACTCCAAAGCGCCATTCCCTCGTATCGCTGCAGATCACCTTCCCCTCGGCGTCCTTCCACAGGTTGAGGGTGCGAAGCAGGGCCCGGTCCCGCCCGCTGCGCGTCTCGATCACCCGGACCTGCTCGGTCGTTCCGCAGGAGCCTCCCTCATGCCAGAAATCGACCCCGTTGATTCTCTGGTGGCCGATGAACAGGGCCTTGTGATGGGGGTGATCCGGTTGCTCGCCCTCTCTTCCGTCCTCGATGATGGGCCAGTCGCGGACCAGACTTTGGCCGGCCGGGTTGGCGATGGGGTACAGGATCGGGTTACTGAAGCCTTTGGTCCGGACTTCCGTGAGAAGCTTGCCGTTCGCCTCGACGCGAATGCGGTCGTCCCTTGCTTCTATGGTAACTGATTGCTTCGATTCGGGACGGCGCAAACGGTTGAGCGTGTAAACCAGGGATTCGTTTCTCAGTCCCTCGCCGGCCGCGGATTTGACGTTCCCGAAGCGAAGGTCGTAAATGAAGTTCGGAGTCAGGTCGTCGAGGATCAGGCGCACGATTCGGGGATCCGCCTCGTCGACCTTTGCTCCCGTCACTGCGACGGCCGCCTTGTCGATGGCGCCGCCGCCATACTTGTAACCGTAGGGATAGCGGTAGCGCCCCGATCCGAATCGGTCGGCCGCCACGCTTGCCGCGTCCACCGGCTTGGTAAAGGTGAGGTCGAAGCCTTCCGTGGTCAGGCTGCAATCAAGCAGGTCGAAGGGGGTTTTCCCGGTGAACCGGATGCGCTGGATCCCCTCGGCCAGGCTGCCCCACCCGCGTCCGGTCTGGCCGATATAAAGGGTGTCGCCCTCGGGGGAGAAGGCAAGGCGGTTGTTGCCCCTGCGCAATCCGTTTCCCTTGTAGAACCAGGTGGCTGCCCCCTGGTAGGCCCCGTCCACCTTCTCGGGCATGCAGCGGATGATCTGGCTACCCGATTGATCGGCAACCAGCATTTGCCCGGTGAAAGGCCCGAACTTTCCTCCGGTGGTATCGAAAATGGGCTCTGCGCAGGACTTGATCATGCCATGGGGCAGGTGAAAGGCCGGCTTGTTCCATAAGTCGTCGAGCAGGATGCGGGGCAAATACAAGACGTTGCCGAAGGATTCCATCCGATCGTCCCAGACCAGGCTGGAGGGATGCCCGGCAAAGGAGTCGGGGGTCACGTGGTAGACGGGCGAGCCGGCCCTCCAGTCTCCTTGGTTGTCTCCGCACCAGACGCCCGTGCCGGGGTCGAACTCGATGCCGTTATGCATGCGGTATCCGGATGAAAACGGAGTAATGCTCCCATCCTTGGCCCGGTGCATGACCCATCCCCGGTACTGCACCGCCGAGTAATTGCGGCCGTAGCGGCCGATTTTCGAATAGCGGCCCAGAGGTGTGCTTGAGGTCGGTCCGTTGTGGGAAGCCGTGCCGCCCGCGACGTAGAGTCCGCCTTTGCCGTCCGGGCAGATGGCGTTGGTCTCGTGGTAGTTTCCGCTCAGGCCGATGCCAGTCTTCAACTTGTTGTACTCGTCGGCCACGCCGTCCCCATCGAGGTCGATCACCTCGGTGAGCTCGGCCATCTGGCTGATGAGGAGGTGGCCCGGTTTCACGATGTGCATCCCGCAACCGTTATGGAAACCAGTGGCAAAGCGCTTCCAGCGAAACCCCTTGGGGTCTTTCGATGGCTTGGCCGTCATGACGTCCCCGCGCCGCAGGGAAACGTAGAGCATGCCGTCCCGGGCAAAGTCCAGGGCCCCGATCTCGGGAGGCATATCCTCGGGAAACTCCAGTGAATCTATGAGGTAACCCTGGGCCGTAGCCGTCCCGGCGACCAGCAAGAGGACCGAGGCTCTTAGCGCGGCAATCAATGCTTTCGCGTTCATATTACTGTTTGAGCGACTGGATGAACAAAACGAGGGAATCCACTTGATTGTCGTCCAAAGGATAGGCGGGCATCATGCCGGGCGTGAAGCCCGGGACCGTCTTGGCATTGGGCTTGGTGATTGATTCGCGAAGGTAGTTTTCGTCCGCGGCGACCGCTCCGTGGTCCGGGAAATTTCGTTTCGATCCGAAAAGGCCACGCAGGGTCGGCCCGTGGCTTCTCGAACCGTCCAGGGAATGGCAAGCGACGCAGCCATAGGTCGTGTAGAGTGTCTTTCCCGCACCCGAGCTGGCTTCGGCAATCTTGAGGTTTGGCTTCTTGAAGCCGTGGTGGGTTTCCGAGGCATTGGGGCGAAGCAAAACCTTGGCCCTTCCCTTGCCGGAATAAATCAGGTCGAAGGAGGTCTTGGGGTCGACGTAGCCCAGGACGTCAGATTCGTTTGAGGATAGGTAGGCTACCTCCACGGTCTGGGCGGCAGGCCCGGGCCTGACCGATACCGTGATCCTGCGACCGTCCACGTCGTAGGAAAACTCGGGGTTGCCCTTGATGCGCCTGTTGCCGTGGTAGCTTACCTTGTTCGAATGGGGCTTGCCGTTGATCCGCAGGGGTGGTTTCCCGTGGGCCTTGTAGAAAACTTGGCCGAAGAGGCGGGCCGAGTAATTCCCATTGCGTCGACCGTTGCCCGGAGATCCCCAGTGGCTCTCCATATCAAGGAAACCGTTCGCCCAAGCGTAGAGCAAACGGCACTCGGTGGTGTCCCAGGAATAGGCCAAACCGGGCCCGTAGCTTACGCTGATCGCAGCCGGCAAGACCGGAATGGTGGCGTAGGAACCGCTGCCGGACAAGCGGCCGTTGGAAGGGGAATAACGAGGGGATGGGAAGCCCCGGCCGTGATGGGAGAGGACTTCATCATCAAGCCCGAGGCTGGGTAGGTAGGTTCGCAGGATATACGGTTTTTCCGGCGCGCCCATCCGCTTGTTGTCATAGGTGATGTAGTCCGCATGGGCAACTTGCGCGGCGAGCAATGCGATCGTCCAGACGGATGAAGACGGCTTTGGAACGGTGATGGGCATAAGGGGACTGTAAGGGCCGTTTCCCGGAAGATGGGCGGCATGGGTTTAAGTTTGCTTTCCTTTTGTAGGTACAGGCAATGGAATCGAACCTCAAGAGGGGAATTTCTCCCTGTGGATGATTTTTCGAGGGCTTGCCCTTATTCCAACCACAAGGGCTGGGAAATGACCCCGTTGGTCGCCACGTCCCAGGCCTCCAGACGAACCCAGGATTTCCCCTTCAGGTCCAGTTCCTTCTCGAGGGTTTGTTTCCCGAAAGCCCCCGTGTGGGCCAAGTCGATCCGCTCGCGGTAGACTTTTTTACCATCGCCCGTAACGACTTCGGCGAAAGACATGGGAAAGGTCCAGCTTAACTCCGCTTCGAGCTTCGAGCTTCCCTCTGGACCGACCTTGAGGGTTTCCCCCGACTGCCTGCCTCCAATCATGAAGCGCGGCATCAGGACCTCGCCGGTGGAAAGGAAGAAGGCGCCGTCCCGCAAGGCCTTGAGGACCGGAGCCCATCCGTCTTCAAAGCGCGGGATATGGTCGAGACGCAGGTAGTTGACGTTGGCATGACCGTAGAACTCGGTGGTTCGGTCTACCTGAAAGATATCGACTTCGCCGACGACGTACTTCCTCGTTCCCCAGTTCGACATGTCGTCGAGCAGATCGAGCACGCGCCAGCCCAGGCGGGGCCTCGAAAGGTCGGCCGGCATGGCCTTCCATGCGCCGCCCAGGTATCGGTCCGACTTGAAGAAAGGCTTGTCCCGATAGAAATCGGGGAAACCGGTCGAGGACTTGATCCTGGGATGGGCCGTCCACATCAGTCCCTCCTCCACTTCCATCAACTTGAGGACGTCCTCCGGGCTTCCGACGTGATAGACGCGCCCGAATTTGGGGTGTTCCTCGACGAAAGGCTTTCCCTTTGCCCGGTTCAATACCCACATCACCGGACGTGGAAAAAAACTGATCCAATGGCCACCGAGGTGTACGTTGGGTTCTTCGCCCGGGAGCAGGAGAAACTTTTCGTCGGACAGACGGGCGCACTCGTCGTGCAGGGTCTCGAGCAAGGGGAGGGCTTCGTCGGGATCTCGGCGCAAACGGCCGAGGCGGTTGTGGAATTCCGCGAGGTGAACGATCTCGATGCCGGAATTCTTGAACACCTCCACGAACTGGGGATTCCTGAGGATTGGGGGGAGGACGGGCGTGCCCTTTTTTTCGCGGGCCTCGATCAGCTTGGTGGCATGCTCGATATGATAATGGCTGGTGAAGGTGCGGTGACCGGGCACTGAGGGGAAGCGGTCGTCATGGGTAAAGGCCTTGACCCGGTCGAATAGCTTTTCGCCCCGGTCGAGCGAGGGAAGCCAGAAAAGGCCCAGTTCCTGATTGGTGCCGGGAGGGGCATTGGACCAGGGAACCCAGCGGCGGTCTCCTTCCAGTTCCTGTCGGATGCCGATTCCAAAGTCCGGGACTTCGTCCATGAAGCCTTTCCCGTGCCAGGTGAATCCGAGGTTGTAGGCCTCGTCCAGGGGAAAGAAGTAACGGTGAGGGGGAGGGAAGATCGCGACGGCTCCGTCCTTCGTTTCGAGCGAGATGAACCGGTTGCGCGTTTTTTCGGCTCGGGCCGATTTATCGGCTGCCTTGGCGGAGTGGACTCGGTCGTCGAGACCGATCCAGGACACTTCCTTCCCTTCCGGGTCGCAAGTAAGCCCTGCGTGGTAAAGGAGGGCCCTGGAGTCCTTTTCCGTCCGAACGATGGCCTGGAGGTGGATCAGGTCGCATCCTGCATAAAGAGTGAAGCGCCACTTCCCCGAGAAGGCTTGGCCCTGGAGCCCGCCGAGCTCGATCATGCAACGGTTTCCTTTGCTCCGGGCCACCGCTGAATCGAGCTTGAAGTCAAGCTTGCCAGACTCGCTGGGCTTGCGGCTGGTGCGGTCGAAGAAGATGGTCCAGCCACCCCGCTTCTTGAGGTCCCTCTTCCCCACCGTCAGCACGGTTATCGGGTCGGCATCACGTAGAACCGCGACCGGCTTGGCGGTCCCGCGGGCCACCGCAACTGATTGAACCAAGGCTCCTTTTCCCGAGAGGTTGAGGGTCAATTCGGTCGATCCCTCCCGGGTGTTCCATTTGGCCTTCAGGGAGTTTTTATCCACCTTCAAGCTCACTCCACAGTCGGAATCATAGGCATTCAAGTCGATGGGAACGGCCCGTCCGTCCTGCGCCGGGGCAAAGGCTGCAAGGCAGAAGGCAGCGAGCTTGAAACGCGGGGCGAGGGAAGGCACGAAGAGTCGGAGGGGGTTAACTTTCATAAAAAGAGGGAGGCACGCTATTCGTAAAGGAAGGATACCGTGGCAGTCGTGTCTACCGAACACACAGCACGTATCCAATAGGCGGAGAAACCATCCGGGAAAGCATGCTTGGCCGCAGCCCCGGCTTTTAGTTCGAAAGTTTTCCAAGGAACCCAAAGCCCCGTGCCGTCGACGTCGATCTCGAGCGTGATCCGTGAGTCGTTCCGGGTCAGGATCGTCACGGACTTTCGATCGTAACCGGTCATCAAGAAGGGCAGGGAGGGGTTTCCCGCCCGCACCTTCGAATCCCTCCAGACCCCTCCCGTCCCGCGAGGTTTTCCAAGTTGCCAAAGGTCATCGATCACCCCCGCCCAGATTGCGGTTTTTCCATCCTTGCTCCTAATGGTCCGCTCACCCTCTTGGCCGTCCAATCCGGTGAGGAAGAGCAGGCCGAAGTGGGATGCGTAGTCGTGAATCTTTAGGTTGTGGGTGGCGATCGGGCGAATCTTGGCGAACCCCTCGGCATTACGGGCAGGCAACTCGTAAAAAGTGCCGCCGAAATTGAACAAGTCGCGCTCGGTGGCCACTTCACGGCAGACTCGGGCATTATGCAGGTAGGATGACGTCCCGGTAGGCTTGATTTCCGGCTTGTCGGCAAAGACCGCAAGTTCGTACACCCGGTTGAAATCATCATCCTTGAACAGGATTCGCAACTTGCGGGCCTCCATCGGTTCGTCGATAACGAGAGGAACGATCCAGTCGGAGTTTTCCCGCGCTTTTCCGCCCGGCAAGACCTTCCATTCCCCATCGATCTTGGCCTCGAGGTCAAAGTTTTTGGCTGCATACCGGGGATCCCTTTTCCAGCCGGTTGCGAGGTATACGCTTTGAAAAGTCTTTTTCTCGCCTAAGTCGATCTCGAGGGCCCCCGGTCCCTTCACGATCCAGCGCGAGTCCTCGGACATGCTCCCATCCAGGGCCCGTGAAGCCTCATATGCCCCGTGTTCGTCGCTCGCCTTGACTTTTGCGCCTTTGGCCAGGCTTTGGTAAAGAAGTTCCTCGAGCGTCCGTTTAGAATCCGGTTTCCCGTTGGTCCGGACCATGTTTCGGTAGCCTGGGTCGATGGGTATGCGGTAAGAGACTCCATCCTCCTGCACGATTGCGGAAGCCGCATCCACTCGAATCCTGGTTTCCGGTTGAGCCCCCTCTGCGACTAAATTTGCCCCTGGTTGTTCACTACGAGCAAGTTCGAGCTCATCATTCAGTTCGTAGTACGCGTCGCTGTCGAGCAGGCTCAAGACCTTGCGGTTGCTGCGGATTACCCCCCTTGTGATCGCCGCATTCCCGAAACCGGCGATACCCTCGAAGATACGGCCGTTCTCGTCGCCGCGCGGGTCCCGGTCCCGATAATGGAAATGAACCGACGCTCCACGGGCCTCGTTCTCGGCTCGCAGGCGAACCCAGGATCCCTTCTCGGTACCTTTGAAAATATGAATGAGGGAACCCCTCACCCCGAGCGATCGAAGCTTTTCCCAGTTGCCGTCTCCCTTCTCGTCCACTTCCAGGGTGAATCCGACTCGACCTTCGCTTTCGTGTTTGATCACCATCATCCGGTGATCGTAACCGGAAAACAGGTAGGGTTCACTAAGCTGCCCCGCCTTGAGGTTTTCCCGCAACCAGACCGAGCCTCGGCCGACCGCGGGGCCCAGTCGGTCGATCTTTTCCGACTCCACGAACCAGAGGTTTGAATTCGACTGGATCGGGGCTCCCTTTGCCGACTTGAAAGAACGACGGTTGAGGAATTCCTTTTGGGCGGAGTCGTCGCAACCGAAAACAATTCTTCCATTCCAGCGGGCGAAGTCCCCAATAACCCTCAGGTAGTTCGAGCGGGGAATGATTCCTGCGGAATTGGTTCTCGAGAAACTCTTCGGAAACCGCCAGAAGGTACCGTGCATGGTGGCCAGCAAATCATCTTGGCCGACGTCGCGGATTCGGGGCCACTCCGTATTCCAGCCATGGGCTCCGTCATAGCTGTGGCTGCCCTTGGGCAAGCGGTAGGAATGCCATTTGCCTTTTTCCAAAAGCATAAGGATCAGTGAGCGGGCATCCCAGCCCATTGCCCAAATGGGATCGGAATCCTTCGCGTTTCCGTAAATTCCTCCAGGTCCGGTTACCTCCGTGAATTGGTTCCGGCGTACCAGGTTCCAGTCTCCGGTTCCCCGCCACGAAGCAAGGGCTCCGGACGTCATGGTAGGATCTTTGGTCACGCCCCTTCCAGTCTCCCCATTGTTCGAATAGACCAATACGCCCTGACTGGAATAAAGCCCCTTCCCATGATAGCCCGGCAGTTTGGTCCATATGCCCGGACCCTTGAACTTTTTGTTGGGGTTGCCATCCTTGATATGCTCGACGACGCTCAGGTCGCGCACGTCGACCGAGTAAAGCCCCTCCTCCATGGTCGCTAGGTAGACCTTGTTGGCCGGATCCTTCAAATGCCGGGCCGTCCCGGTGTGCCGGCCGGGCATCTTGGAATAGGGAATGACCCGGACTTTTCCCTTTTCATCGATGAAGTACGGCCCAATGCTCAACTGTCTGGATTCCTTATGTATCATTCGGTTGGCGGGTGTGCCGCCGATGCTCTCGGGACGAATGATCTGCTTGAGGTCGGGGGTGATCTCATAAAGCTTGTCCGACGAGCCCTGCGGTTTGTGGGGACCGTAGGTGATTACCCACAGCCGATCCGCCCACGGAACCACCGCCCCTGTTCCGCATTCCCCTTCCTCGTTGTACATGGTCAGGCTGGGGTAGACCCCGGAAACCGAGATGGGAGAGGGTTCCTTGCCCTGGGTTCGCAAAAGCCCGTTCAGTAGAAAAAAGGCGCAGAGGAAACCAAGAGCGGGCAGGGTGGGGAAGTTCATGAGGAGCCGCATTTTTATGAGCAAAGGGAAAGTCTTGCTCGAAGTCCCCTATCCGCGCTCGAGAAACTTACGGAGCTTCTGCTTCACCTTCTTCGGCTTTAAAAGGAGCTTCTTGTGATTTTCCCGAACGTGGTTGAGGGCATTCGGCAAATACCCTTCGAAGCATTTCTTGCTCAGTTTGCCCTCTTGAGCATCCTTCCCTCCGATCTTGACCAGCAAGGCTTCGTCCTGGAATTCAATGCGGGTCCCTTGCGGAAGATCGGTGAGCGTGGATTTGGAAATTTTTTGTTGGTCGGGGTGATTCATGATCATGGTCAAGGTAATGAGGTTGCCCTCGATCCGGATGAAGAGGAACTCTTCCTGGAGTTTGGTTTCGATCAAATCGATCGTTTCGGGCGTGAAGCTGCTCTTGGTCTTCTTTTCAATTTCCTTTCTCATGTCCGCAATGCGGGCCTTCAGTTGGCGACGTAGTACCCCATTGGCCAGAGAAATGACTTTAGAGGCATTCGAGAGCCTAAGGGTTTGAGCGCCGCAAAGGCGACCGTCCTTGTCCCTGTAGAACCCTACGCTGTCGATTTCGACGTTCTTGATGAGGGCTTCGATCAAGTCCTTTTCAGGTTTGCCGAACGCCAAACTGCCTTTCGGTTCTTCCTTGAGCATTTCCTTGAGGGCCACCCGCTTGTACTCGAAGATCCAGTTGCTGAAGAAAAAGGCCTGATCTCCATTCAGGACCGATGCCAATTGCTCGACTTGCAACTGGTTGAGTTTCTCCGGGGCCGCCTTGTCGTCCGGGTTCTTCTGCATGTTTTGTCCAACCTTGAGGTTTCCGAATATGCCCTCATAGATAAGTTTCATGCGGATCTCATCCTTCTCCTCGTCGTGGTGGTAGACGATTTCCTCAGTCTCGAACTCGATGCAGGAACTGAGAAAAAAGGAGGCGAAGGAAAAGAAGAGGGAGCAAAGAAGGGGCTTTGTCGTCATCCCGATCATTGATCCATGAAGTCGGGCACTCCCGCAAGCACGTTCTGGGGTGAGTCGGGTTCTCCTATTCTGGGAACAACCGTTCGTAAGCACTGCTGAGGATGTTTCGGGAACCGTTTGCATCCTTGAGGCAAAAGCGGGCGACCAGGTCCATTTCTTCGGCCATGGATATCCCGTTCCGGGGACCCAGAATCAGGAGAGCGGTGGCGAGTGCGTCGGCGTCGCGGGCGGTTGGGGCGAGGATGTTGACGGCGACGAGGTCGTGTTCGACCGGTCGCCCCGTCCGAGGGTCGATCAGGTGGGAGGCAGCCTTGATCGAGCCCGGGTTTGGCTTCGATTGTCGGTAGGTCCCGGATGTGGCGACCGCGTAGTCGCGCAGGGCGACGCTGGTCGTTCTCGCGCCCGAACCGTCTTCCAGCAGAACCTTCCACCCAGGTCCGTTTCTTCCGTCCCCTTTGGCCCTGACTTCCCCTCCGATCTCCACGAGGTAGTCCTTCAGCCCCCAACGGTCAAGCAGGGAGCAGGCTTGGTCTATGATCTCCCCCTTGGCCGAAGCCGATAGATCGATCTGCAAGTCGGGCCGTGTTTTTCGGACCCGGTTTCGGTCTATAATTTCGATGCGCCCCATTCCCACTTGCCCGAGCGTTCCCTCAATCTCTTCCCTCGCTGGAATCCTAAGCCTATCCGTTGAGACCGGGCCAAACCCCCAGAGGTTTACGAGGGGAGCTATGGTGGGGTCGAAGGCGCCGTTGGTTTGTTCGTGGATCCACTTGGCGTGCCGGAGCAAGTCATGCAGGACCCGGGGCACGGTAACCGGGTCAGTGGCAAGGGATGCGTTCAGTTGGTAGAGAACGGAGTCGGGTCGCCAATGGGAGAGGATTTTTTCATGCTCCTCGATCTTCGACTGCAGGTCGGTCTGAAGTTTCTCTTGATCGATTGGCTCGCGGCTTCGGACCTTGACCATCCAGGTCGTGCCGAGGGCCTTTCCCCGAAGGACGAGCAACTCGGGTTCGTCATCCGCCTGCTCCCCGCATCCCGCGATTAGGATGGTCGAGATAAGGAAAAGAAAAAGGGGCTTTGCTCTCATGAGAAAAGGTAGAGGATCAGGGCGAATCCGAGCAACCCGAGGCTCAGGTAGTCCCTGCGGTTCCACCCGTTGTCGAGCGGACCGAATTCGAAGAGCTTGAGTACCGCGCCGGTGGGACATCCGTATCGGCAGTAAGCCATGGGAACGAATGCGGAGGCCACCAGGCTGATGAAAGCGATGGCAATAGTAACCCCTCCTGCGACCTCCCATACGTAAGCATCAAAAGGCTCGAGGATGGCCGCAGTGTGAGCGGAACCGGCAAAGGTCAGAAATACAATGAAGAGCAAGAGAGCGAAAGGGAACTTTTCCAGCAACTTCCCTATTTTTACGGGCAGGCGGAAGGAGGATTTGCGCAGTTTTCCCATCCATTGCTGGGCGGCGCCATGAGGACAAAGTTGGTGGCAGTAGAAGGCCTTGCCCGTAGCCATGGGAACGAGAAGAGCGGCTAGGGTAAGCAGGGCCAAAATGGGGGCCCGCTCCCACGGAATCCCGTTTTGAGCCCAACCGGCAAAGAGTGACTGGGAAAGAATGTCTCCGTTAATCAATCCGAGGTATCCGACCAGAAGTACTTGAAGAGACAAGCGGAAAAACTTGGTTTTTCCGCGTTTGGTGAAGGCCACGAATCCGGCCAGCAGGATGACGCCAAGCGAACCGGTCTCCCCGATGCCCCAGGCGACCCAAGGCTTTTTCTCTTCAGCCCGCTTCCCCTCCGCTTCCCACTGACGGGCCGTTTCCACGATTCCCCTGGCCATCGCCTGGCTGGTCATGGTGGCTCCGGACACCCCTTCGTATCTCTCGGCAGTTTCGTTCATGTCGGCCAGTTGGGGAATGGAACGCCCTTCGAAGAGCGAGGGCAGGTAGTAATCGTCCTTCGGATAGTCCGCATACGGTTGGTTCTCGAAACTCGACCTCATTCGCATGTCCTTGAGCGAACCGTTGCTCTCAAGAATCAACAGGACGTCGATGGGGCCCTGGTAACCGATGATCCGGTCGGCATGGGGAGAGGTCCGTCCCACTTGGCCGAGGAAGGATCCGTTTTCATCAAACGCCTCGAAAAGCGAAGTATGGGTTTGGGATGGTCTGAGTTTGGCGCAGGTGGGGAAATGCGGAAGAACTTCTTCCAGCTCAATCTGCTCGGGAAACCTCGACCCCTTGACGCTTCCCCCAAAGCGAATCGATAGCGCATCAGCAATTGCGAGACTGGTTAAAGTGGCTCCGGAGACCACGCTTATCGCATCGCCCCTTGCAAGCTCAGTCCTGGACTTCCCCTCGAACTGGCTAAAAAAATCAGGATCTTCCAAGATGGCGTCAACATGATCAACGGTGTCGCCACTCGATCGAATGGATACCGAGGAAACGCGTTCTTCCTGATCCCAGATGACGAGTAGGTTGGTCGATCCGGAAAACCCGATTACGGAGTCGCCGGCGGGTGAGGTTTGGCTGAGCAAGCCGAGCTCCGTTGCGTTGGCATCGAGCGCTTGAAGGAAGGCGGGATCGTCGGAATCGGGCTTTAGAGACGTAACCGTGGGGAGATGCAGTCGGGCGTGCGCCAGCTCGATCGGGTGGCCCCGATCCTCAAGATCTGCGAGGAAATCCTGATGAGACTCGTGAATCAGCCAGACGATGGCAACCAGTGCGAGGAACCGGCAAAGATGACGCAGTTTGCGCTTTAGCCGATCCTTTGACACGGGAGGTTTCAGTCAACAGGGACAAGCCGAGCGGCGTCGACGTGTACGTTCCCCTTGGATCCCTTGGCGGAAAGTTCAACCAGGACTTTTTGTCCTTTTCTTAAGGTGATTCGGCCAACCGAATGAAAGCCGTTTTCATAACTTGGTTTCTGGGTCATGTTCACAACCGTGATCATTTTTGTCGTTTGGTCGCCGGTTCTCACTTCAACTGAAACGGATTTTCCCCGATTGGGATGGGGTTGATAGGCAATTCGCGTATCGTATCGTCCTGCCTTGGGGGCTTCCAAAGTGAAAGTGGCGGTACTTTCCGGGTCACTGGAGTATTGGTAACCGTAAGAGAAATAGGGCTTAAGTCCTTGTCCCTTGTTCCATTTTCCCTTGAACAAAGCTTTGCCGTCATCCACCACGCCGGGGAATTTCTTGGGATCCAATCCGTTGGGGGCGCCATGCGGCCCAGCTAGCTCCATAGCGTCCGAAGGGATCGTAATCTTGTCGTGGACGTTGGCTCGGCGAGCCTTGCCGGGCAAGTTGATCAGTTCGATCAAGTCGTCGAGGTAGCTCTTGTATACGTCGCGGGGCAGACAATCCCGCTTGATGCAGATGGAAGCGGCTCGGCCGACCACTTCGCCCATCATCCCGCAGGTCTTCATGACACGCACGGTTCCGAGTGCCTCGTGGGTTACGCTGATGCAGCGACCCGCCATGAAGAGGTTTTCGATATTGCGGGAATAGAAACAGCGGTAAGGAACGGGGTAGCCGTAGGAACGATCCACACCCTTGCCGTGCACGGC
>CEVF01066580.1_pt1 | contig 65004 bp, 53 predicted proteins | sample 356441 | NCBI WGS metagenome assembly CEVF01 (sample SAMEA2622765, study PRJEB7988) | marine metagenome | biome: marine biome (ENVO:00000447); feature: surface water layer (ENVO:00002042); material: "saline water (ENVO:00002010), including plankton (ENVO:xxxxxxxx)" | depth 5 m | reverse complement strand
GGCGGTAATACTGTGTTGATGTAATGGCGGGAGGATTATATGAAGTAGAGGTCGCACCACTGATATTTGACCAACCGCTTGTACCATTGGAAGAAGATTGCCATTGGTAAGCATAACTACCATCACCACCACTTGCGCTTAAAGTATTTCCAAGGGCTGATGGATCTTCTCCATTACAAATAGCCTGCGCCCCGTTTATACTTCCAGGTGACAACGCCGGATTCACTGTTATTTGTACTGTGTTGGAGTATTTGGTCTCCCCACAAGAAATTACCCTTCTTCTGTACCATGTATCGGATGTGATGCCGGGTGGCGGGTTGTACGAACTTGAGGCCGCCCCATTAATATTCGACCATCCACTACTGCCGTTGGGTGAAAATTGCCATTGGTAGGCATAACTGCCATCACCACCACCGGCCAGGGTACCATTGTTTATGGTCAGTGGGTCTCCACCGTAGCAGACGGTTTCGCCACCGCTTATACTTCCAGGGATTAAAGTGGGTCCAACAGTTATCTGGATTGTATTGGTATACTTAGTTTCCCCACATGAAATAGCCCTTCGACGGTAATATCGTGTCGAAGTTAATACGGGTGGGTTATAGCTTGTTGAGGTAGCGCCGCTAATGTTTGACCATCCGCTTGTACCATTGGAAGAGGATTGCCATTGGTAGACATAGCTTCCATTACCGCCGCTAGCACTTGAAGCATTGCCCAGAGTTCCAGGATCTTCTCCGTAACATACGGACTGGGCTCCATTAATGCTACCGGCGTTTAATGCAGGGCTTACGGTCACTTGTACCGTGTTTGTGTATTTTGTCTCCCCACATGATATTGCCCGTCTGCGATAGTATCGAGTGGAAGTAATTGGTGGCGGGTTGTAAGTCGTTGACGTAGCACCACTTATATTTGACCATCCGCTGCTGCCATTGGAAGAGGATTGCCATTGGTAGGCATAGCTTCCATTACCGCCACTAGCACTAGAGGTATTTCCAAGGGTTGATGGATCGTCACCATTACAAATGGCCTGTGCCCCGTTTATACTTCCGGGTGACAAAGCCGGATTTACGGTAATTTGTACCGTGTTGGAATACTTGGTTTCTACACACGAAATCACCCTCCTTCGATAGTATCGGGTCGATGTAAGTGGAGGAGGATTATACGAAGTTGAAGTTGCCCCGCTAATATTTGACCATCCGCTACTACCGTTCGTTGAAGATTGCCATTGATAGGCATAAGTTCCATTACCACCTAACGCCAGCGAACCATTATTTATCGTCGACGGATCTCCGCCATTACAGATAGTACCACCACCACTGATACTACCAGGTATTAGAGTGGGACCGACACTAACCTGTACAGTATTCGTATATTTTGTTTGTGTACCTGACACCACCCTTCTTCTATACCAACGTGTTGTCTGAAGCCCAGAAGGTGGATTGTATGAAGTAGAATTTGCATTACTGATATTTGTCCAGCCGCTGCTGCCGTTGTTCGAATATTGCCATTGATAACTATAACTACCGGTGCCACCGCTAGCACTTGAGGTGCTTGACAAAGTAGATGGATCACCTGAATAACAGATGGACTGTGCTCCAGAAATACTTCCAGCAAGCAATGTAGGCGGTCCGGGATTTGAGATTGTGACCCCTGCTCCGGTAAATGTAGAGTTACCACTATAAAAAACTTGTGCCCCTATGGATCCCGACCCCGTTGATGTCCATAGAATAGTGACCGATGAATTGCTTGAACTTTGAATCGTTCCTTTGGTGACATTCCATATCACATTGGTTCTACTGGGCCCATTCAATAGATAGGTTTCGGTGTCATTTACGGTAACGGTAAAGTCACCACTTATCGAAAATTGGGCACTAGCACTAGCCAAACTAAAAATACAAGCCAGAAAAATTATGGCTTTGTATCGTAAACTACCATTTTGTTTAATTAAAATCGTTCTCATTTTGCTTGGTCAGTTATATGATTAATTAGAAATGGATTGTAATACCGATGAAGGAGATACTACTTGCCCTCTATCGGTCCCTTGAATGGTTAGCGTTATGTTTGCAAAATCAGCACCATTTAATGTCGTGGCAATAGTACAATCTATGTAGCCCTGAGCCGGAACAACAATCGTATTATTTTGACTTTCATAGGCTGCTAATTGATTTGATTGACCGCCAACCGCTACCGAAGTGCTCATAGCGTTAACATTTCCGCCGGCCCCAACTGATATGCTATAAGTTATCTCGCTCCCTGGGTCGGCGTATATTCTTGCCGACAAAGGGTTAGAATTTTGAGAAGAAATATTTCCAAAATAGACATCACCACCAGGTATATTCCCAGGAGAGAGTCTTACATTTATATTTCCTGTAATAAGAGTATCATTTGAATCGTAAAGAAATAGTCTAATTGGTTTTAAACCATAAGACTCATCGCTACCATAGGAATGAGACAGACCTGCCGGAACTCCAGTTCCATTCTGAAATGTATCATCGCCATACCACAATTCCCATCTGGCAATAGTAAACGTCCCTGAAATCGAATAGGAAATTGTAAAGTTTTGATTGCGAAAAACCTGATAGTCAGATGTACTCAAACTTACGGTATTGGTGCAACCTTCTAAACAATCTGCCGTTTCATAGGCTAAATCGTATTCATAGTCTTCCAATAAATGGCTGTCGTCATCTTTGATCTCGATAAGCCTTTCTCTATCGTCATAATGAAATGATGTTCTATGTCCTCTACTATCCGTGTTTGTAGTCATTCCAGCCAAAATATTATAAGTGTGCGAAGACATTAACGAGTTTTCATAATCTGGATGCTGCCTAATTTTTAAAAGTTCTTGCTCTATTTCACTATCATTACTAGTACTGTTCGAGATTACTGCTTCATCAAGAATCTCATTTATCGGTGTAGAGTTTTCGTCGACATTATCAATTTTCGCAATGGGATAGGTGTACTCATATCCCCATAACAGCTGAGTTAAAGGCCCTCCATCTTTTTTTGACAGGGTTGGATTGCCATTTACATCATATTCTAAATATTCTATCCGTTTTTCAATTTGGTCTAATGGTGCATCTTGTTTTTGAAAGGCTATATTTAAAGGCCTTAGATTACCGTTGAAAAAATCGTATGCAGTAAGTTCATGACCCAATAATTGATTATCAAGGTAATTTCTAGAGTATACCGGATTCATTATGGAATTCCGTGCAACTAAAGAACTCATCCTGGAATAACTATTGACTGAATATTCTGTATCGTAGGGATAGAAATATTCACTTTTGACTATCTCTCCTTCTGAATTTGTGAACTCAGTACTTGCCAACCTATCTTTTTCATTATACCCTTGATCAATAATGGTTATGGTCTCATCACCACTATCCGAGAATTCAGTTCTTGTTATTCTACTTGCAAGACTGTATCTGGTAAATATTCTGTAGGGGTAATAGTCGTAGGGAAGAGTGTATGTAAGACTTGAAGAAGGATAGTTATAGTTCGAATATCCAAGAATTAGCGAATTCTTAAACTTATTAAGTCCATAACTGCTTTGTCCGCCGTTAATTACCGAAGAAATAACGGCGTAGTAGACCTTAAAAGCATACACTAGACCTAAATTTCTATATAAATAGTCCCTTTGCTCTCGAAGTTTAATTACCCCATTTCGATTAAAGGTTTCTTGCTTCAATATGCGCCCATTATACTCCTCAAAATTGATGGGAGGGACATCAACCGCCAATCCAACCTGTCCTGAATAGCCCGATCCAATTTTGTCATTAGGCTTATTGTAAAATTCGGTTACGATTTTTCCATTGTCCGGCGAGTTTGAATCTACGTGACTAATAATTTCTTCAACCCGATCATAACCAATATGTGAACCTGATGCGGAGTTATTTATGATCGCACGATTCATATTGCTAGTATTTACTAGATCCATTACAACACTATTGCCATCGTAGTTCGCATTTTGTATATGGAAATAGAATAGAGGATTCATAAGTCGACCATAGGATTCTGAACTAATAACTCCTGGATTTAAATCATAGAGGTATCTTTTGGATAGTAGTTTTTGATTGTTTCTATCAAATAGCTCGTTCTTTGCTATTCGAAGCCCCCCGACCTTGAAAGTCTTTATATCTTGGCTGAAAGGAGAAGTTACAGGATAACCCGTCTCAAGGTTATTTTCAGATAAATAGAAATACGTTGTTTGAGCACTGCCATCATTTATATCAGAAATGTCAATCTTCGCTGTATTGCTTTCATATTCAAATCTTGAAAACCCGCCAGTAGGGTAATGAAGCTCTTTCAAACTTCCTATTGACCCAAATTGAAAATCACTTCCAAAACTGGCACCATTTATTATGTCACCATAATTGGTGAACATATTGTCAGGAATTGTACACATTCCTGATTGAATAGGTATGGAAGGGTATCTCACTGAATTTTGAGCGCCATTATAGTAACCCCAAAAGTCTACATCTCGCGTATGTTTTGAGGGTAGTGAATTTGGTCGGTCATAAACCATGCTGAAAGCATTGTTATCGACTGTAACCCCATCTAGTTTTAGTCGTAAATAAAGTTCGTCATTGGGTTCTCCCAACTTATGCTCGTCAAAATATGAATGATAAAAAGCAATCTTCTTTTTTAGAACTCCATTAGAAGCATAAACTTCCATCTGGTCGAGCTTTCTTATATCGTTTTCATTGTAATCGATTGGAACAACACCTGCAACGTTTACGGTGTTATAAAGATTTGTGCTATAAGGCCATAAATCTTCTCTTTGACCAGTTTTAAAAACAATTCTTGTTCCCTTTTTTTTGTCTACTATTTCCTTTAAAATCTTTACCTCTTGTATAGTTTGACTTAGACTATGATCCGCTGATATGCCGGGTAAATTATTCGCATAGTTCCCATTACCCTGTTGTTTAGCACAAATCCACTCCGTTTTAGATTCAAAATAGTTTGGTGTAGATACTTGAAAAAACCTATTGCCATCTTCTTCACCGTAGTATTTAAAATCCAATTCAAATCCATCGGGTGAAATTACCTTGTCAACATACCACGTCATGGGAATGTTACTATCTCTATTACGGTTAAATCGAATATCTGAAAGACCAATTGCATTCAAAGGTTCGGGCTGCCCAACAGCGTAATTATCATAGTACCCTGCTGCGTATGTCGTAGTATATTCAATATGTTTGAATTCATATTTAAAACCGTATTCGTCGACTATGGTAAAATAGCCATTGGTCTCGTCATATGTAATTACCGCATTAGAATCATTAATCAAGATAGCACTAACGCTTCCAGTCACCTGTTTTTGTGTCAAAACAAATTTTATGGTTTCATTGAATAAGTTGGCAACGAAAATATCTGGCTGAGTATCTAATGTTAGTCCATTTAAACCTTGAGGCTCAGAGAGCGTTTCTAAATAGGTGCTCGACATAAAAGAAGGTACAGGTTCTTCATAACAATACCCCCTTGGATACAGCCGTCCATCTGCAAAATTTCCAATGTCACTATATTGATTAACTTGATGATTTATGGTTGGAATCCCGGTTAAATTCCATCCAAGGCCTATCCAAGATGCTTCTTGATTTGTTTTTATACCCCCTGAATCATAATTGAGATTGAAAGCAATATTTTTTCCATCAAAATCATGTGAGAAAAGAGGTACGTTGATATTTGCTTTTCCAGTGTATTGATTGACCGGTGTAAGACCAAACTTTGCAATTTCTGAAGAGGTTGGATTCTGTATTGAAAGTTCTGAACGCCTATCATAAGTTTGGGCCATTACGAAATTTATCCCATAAGCTAAGAGTATAAGTGTAAAAGCTATTTTATTTGATAATTTTTTCATCGGCTTAATTGTTATGTTTCTCCAATATTTTAATGCGTTCTTCTTGCTGAAGAATGTAAAGGGTGAGTTCTTCAATTTTTTCGAGCAAGCGTTTGTTCATTTCACCCAGTTCCAATCCATTGGCTTGAATTTCTTCAGCTGATGGAATGTTGGGTAAATGCCCTTTTTCTTCGATATGTTTTTTGATTTCCTCTAGGGACGGTAGCCTGTAGTTCTTTTCAAAGACATAGTCAGGCCAAGTGTCTTGGTCCACCCGCATTTCACGAGCGCGTACATGACCCTCAACGGCCAATTTGTATCCGCTGGGTACAGTAGACCGGCCGATGGCGACCTCTCCTGAGTAACTTGCAGTGGTATTGCTTTCGGTCCACACGGAACTACCTCCTGTACCACCTGAACCTGCATCCGTACTAATAGTATGCACATTGCTGTCTACACTTTCATTGCCCGCGGCATCATATGCCCTGGCCTTGAAACTATAAGATGTTGAAGGGGCAAGACCTGTCACCTGATAGGTGGTGGTTGTAATATTGTTTTGAATTTCAACATTATCTTGAAAAACAGCATAGCTCGTTACCCCAATATTGTCAGTTGCCCCACTCCATGAAAGGTCAACGGTAGTGTCTGACTGACCAGAACTGGTCAAGGTCGGTGGTGACGGGGCTTGAGTGTCTCCCAAACTAGTACCTTCAACGAGTACGTTATCAATGGTGTAGGTTTCATTGCCGTAGCTGACCCTGAAATCGATTTCAATTCGTAACGTATTGCCATTCAACCCATCGATTGATTGGACCACTGGTATGGGCACATCATCAGTTACCTCACTAAACTGAACTCGTGAGCCATTATCCAACACATAATAACCTCTTACATAATCATTGGTTTCCTTCTCCCCATCTAAGGCATCACCTACCAAGTAAGAAATGCTTATATTGGAATAATTGCTGATATCAACATCTTCTGATGTCCAGGTAGCATTACTGCCACCATTTTGTCCCTGATAGAACATAAGTCCTCCTTGAACCTGAAAAGTACCTCGGTCATCTAAACGCAGAGATGTCCATGCAGTAGCACCGATATCAGAGGTAGCACCATCGGGCAATCCACTAAAATCTTCGCTCCAGATTTGCGCAAACCACGGGGAAAGGTCATCCAAATTATTATTGTCAAGGGTAGCTGTTAATGTTTTTTTTTCATGTTCAGCTCCATAGACGATGCAAAAGGAAAAAAATGCAACCGTTAAAAAACTGCATACTTTGTACGTTGATTTCATGGGATTAGTGTTTAGATTTTAATTGGTTTATTTCGCTCTCGAGCTGAATGATATATAAGGTGAGTTCTTCGATTTTCTCTAGGAGCAAACGATTCATCTCGCCCAGTTCAATACCATTGGCCTTGACCTCTTTGGCCGATGGCATTTTTGGCAAATGGCCCTTTTCTTCGATGTGTTTTTGGATTTCCTTTAGAGAAAGCAATGGATACGCTTTTTCAAAGACATAGTCGGGCCAAGTGCCTGAAACTTCTACCCTTACCTCTTCAGCAATGAGCTTACCGTCAATTGCCATTTTGTATGCGGAGGGTACACTTATACCTCCAACTTGGACCTTGCCGGCATAACTTGCCACTGAATTGGCTTCTTGCCATATAGCGTTTCCCGAACTTCCACCAGAGTTTCCGTCAGTGGTCACAGATACAGCATTGCTAGAAGTACTTTCATTGCCTGCAGCATCAGTGGCTGTGGCCGTAAAACTATAGGTGGTACTGGCTGTAAGGCCTGTCACTTGATAGGTGCTCACATTACCCAAAGTTCCCTCGAGTATCCCATCCTTGAAAATCTTGTAGCCGACAACTCCTACATTGTCTGTCGCTTCGCTCCAAGAAAGGTCTACTGTGGTCTCGGTCTGCCCTGTACTTGAAAGTGTAGGCACTGTTGGAGCCTGGGTATCTGAACCGTTTGATGGCAAATATTGTATCAAGCACGCCTTTTTGGTGCTTGATGAGTCATCAACCTGACTTGAAATGCCACCCCTACCTCTGAGATGGATGCTGATCAAATCATGGACCCCATCACTATAAATTTCCAAAAGTAATTTGGTTGCTTGTATTGGTTGCCGTGACTCTCCTCCCCATTCGTAAATGCCACTGTTTATCCATCCTCCAGTCCCTTGGTCAAGAGTAATCCACGTACTGCCATCATAATAACTAATAGTCCAGTTGGTATTGGGCTGCGGTTGGTTAGGGTAGGTTCCGCCAAAAGTAATATAATTGATGTTTTTTGACGATGGCCACTCTACCTGCCAGTTAAGCCCATTACCTCTCGTGGCCAATCCTAAATTTTGGTTGTATGCAACACCGTGCTCATTATATTGAGTGACTGATTCATAATTACCTATTGCGGGGTTAAAGAGAATTTCTTGAGGTGTGCCACGGCCATTGACAACATTGCTTGTTATTGTCGCATCACTTAGAAGGGCAAGATTAATATTGCTGTCAGGAGCATTTTGCGCGCTGATCATACCATTACCAAAGAAGAACAAGACCGATAAATTAATCAACGACAATAGATTTTTCATTAAATTATTTTTGATTTGTTTTTAGAATGTTAATTTGTTTTTGCTGCGTTAGCACCTTTTTATCTAATTCAATTAAATACAAGGTCAGTTCTTCAATCTTTTCCAAGAGCAGCTTGTCCATTTGCCCAAGTTCAATACCATTGGCCACAACCTCTTTGGCAGAGGGCATATTGGGCAGGTGGCCCTTTTCTTCGATATGCTGCTTGATTTCATCAAGCGTGGGTAACGGATAATCTTTTTCAAAGACATAGTCGGGCCAATTGTCTTGGTCTACACGAATTTCTCGAGCTCGAATGTTACCCTCAACAGCAAGTTTATAGCCATTAGGCACTGTTGACCTGCCAATAGCTACCTCGCCATTATAACTAGCGGTCGTATTGGTCTCGAACCAAACCGAAGTGCCGTAGCCACTGTTTGAGTTGGGGCCATCCAACAGTTCTTGAATGCTGGGCTCTAGCCCATTGACCTCATAGATAGAAGGATCCCAATGGTATTGTCTATCCCCAACATTGGTATCCTTCCAGAGCAAGGCCCGATTTCTAAGAGTGGTTGATCCTGGACCAAACTTGTAATCATTGATATTAAATCCGCTAACGGCACTTCCTGTTTCAGGGTCATAAACGGCGGCTTGAGACGCTCCAGAATAATCATTCGGATGCACAAAGGCGACCAACAAATACCATTTATCCAGTTGTGGCAAATCACTATTTGCCATAAAATAGGGGTTTGAATTAATGGTTCCATCAAAGGTTTGTGAAGAATGTGCTCCTTGGGAGTCCTGAATATGTAACCCAAAATAAGAACCACCGACATTCGATCCTGTTTTTTTCATCCATATAGACAGACGGTAGGTTTTTGTTGGGTCAATATTTACGAAAGGACTATATACTCCGCCATCCGCAAAGCTGTCACCGCTTGGAATACCTACCCACAATACACTTGTATTTCCATGGGGGTCTATCTCGTTGATGCGTTCATTTTCCTGAGTCGGTCCATAAATGGAAAAACCATCAATATTGCCCTGACCAACAGTCCAATTAGAGGTATCCAATAAGTTATTTTGTGAAAAAGCGGTCAATGATGTCATCATTGCCACCAAGAGGCAAGCCGTTTTCATTTGGTTGGTATTAGCGTTCTACAAAATCCAGATATGGTGGTGCTCAAATAGAGGAAGTTCCAGTGAACAGTACCCAGATATATCTTTTATGTAAATTGTAAGAAAAGTGTTACCCCAAAAAAATGAATTTTTAAGGCCCAGAAAGGGATAAATGAAAAAGAAACTTCGTAAACTACTGTATATTAAATGATTGTAAACTTAAGCGGCTTTAAACTTTCGATAAGAAAAATAACCTGGCAGTACTAGTAGTGGAATGAATAGTAAGTAATAATACCAATTCGTACCATCTTTAAAATGAACAGCCGTATTATTACCTAGAACGAAGAAACTTGACCAATAATATGGGTGTGCCTGTTCACCAATGGCCTCATGCAAAAATTTAAGTTTTGCTTGCTGCAAGGCTTTTGACTTTATCATGCCACTTTTCAGGTTTTGATAAAAATATTTCATAATTGTAGGTGTAGTAGCATCCGAAACCGACCATTTTGATAACACCAAGCTTTTAGTACCCGCATATTGAAATGCGCTTCCCAAGCCTATTATACCTTCGCCTGAAGTCAGTCGCCCAGTACCGGTATTACATGCGCTTAAGACGGCCATTTCAGCTGGTAGGTCTAAATTGAAGATTTCATGGGCATATAAATAACCGTCCTCATTTTCATCATCGGATTTGGTAAAATAAAGTTTTGAATCTTCAGGATTTTCATCGTCAACCTCACCATGCAAGGCCAAGTGCAAAAATGAATAATTGCCCGCATTCAACTTGAATGCCGATTCTAGGGCCGAACCTCCATAGAAATAGGCCCCATCAAAAATCTTGGAAATCTCTTTGATCTCTTCCCTGGTTCCTGGTAAATCTATTTCTGAATTTCTTAAAGTGGAAAGTTCCAATTGATCTCCTGTCACATCGTTTGCATCACCTAAAAAAGAAAATGCCAAAAGTTCTTCGATGTTCTTTGTTTCTTGTAGTCGATTAAAGTAAAAAGAACTTGCAGAGTTTTCAAAGCTAATGGGAACCCTGTTGATCAAAAATGGCAATTTCTTGGGATTATTGGAATTTGTTTTCTCCGTCAACAATACATCAAAATTTAAGTTCCACAATATACCATCGGCCACCACGGTAAGCTCACTAATGTTGGTTTCGTTCAGTGCTTGTTTCAATAGCCTTTTGTAAAGTTGATAAGAAACTTCTTTGAGTAATGGAGTATTTCTATTAGCAATGGCACTATGCTGCTGACTGATTTCTTCCGCTAATCCGGCCGTTTCTATTTCATGAATGACTTGATTGTCTTTTGTAATGGCAATCAAAAAAAGGTGCTGTTCAACAAAGGTAAAATGCAGGAGCAGTTCACTTGGTCGAAGTACCGCACTTATTTCACTTAATTTGACAATTGGGCTTATATAGTTATATCCAAAATAGGTTGGATATTCTTGTTCAAGAACCCTTAACAGACTATCATAAACCCTATTGGTTAGAAAGAGGTTCTTTTTATTGGTTGCAGCAACAGTTGTCGTATCATTTATGATATTGACGAGTTTTGACTTATAATAGGATTGTTTGCGTTTCAATGAGTCTTCAAAATTCCTGATTTTCAAAGGAATGTCTCCATAGTTCATGGCCTTTTTCTGACCTAACAGTTCCTTTAATACTCGGAATCTACCTTTTTCAATGAAATAGAAAGCATTGGAAACCTCTTTTTGCGATTCTTTTGTCTTTGTCAAATACACCAAAGAGGCCTTATCATAAAATTGATTCAACCTTTCTGAAAAGGCAATCCTATCCCCTTGATGTGGGGTATTATACTGTATCCCATCAATTATGCTATCAATCTTATAATGCAACGTTTTTATTTCATTGAATTGATTTTGTATTGTTGTTCCTAGGGAATTTCTTTTTAAAATGTCTAGTTTGTTTTGGTATAGTTCAATGGAAAGTTGTTGGTTTAAAAACGCATCATCGGCAAAATGTGAGGTCGAGTCATTTTTAATTAGGGCAATTCCTTCATCAATAAAAATAGAAGCATTTTTCTCGTCATTGCGCGCCAAATGGAATTCTCCAATTCTATTTAAGAGATGTCCCTCCCTGACACTATTTTTAGGTTTTATTTGCCTGCTTATACTGAGTGCTTTTTGGTATGACTCCAAAGCATTTTCATACCTGCCTATTTTCAAATAATTATCACCCATCGACTCATAGGTGTGAACCATCGAAGCATGGTTTTCAGAGTCATAGATTTTCCTAAAAACACCCAATGCTTTTTTCTGATAGTTCACTGAATGTTCGATATCGCCATTTTTTGAAATGTAGTTTGATAAAACAGAGTACGCGTTTGCAGTCCTCACATGGTTTTCTCCATAAAACCTTAAGCAAATTTCCAAGGTCCTTTCTGCATACGCTATGGCTTCGGTAATATGACCTAAATAATCTGAGACCGAACCCAAAGTAGTAATAGGAAAAATCAATTCTGGGTGGTGCTTACCCAACATACCCTCCAAGATAAACAATGATCTTTGGGCATACTCCTCTGCTTTTTTTGGTTCATCAAGTTTCAGATATAGGCTTGAGAGCCGTTGATAGACCTCAGCTGTAAAAGGATGTTCTTCATCAAATTTTGATAAGGCTATGCCCAGTGCTTTCTCACCATAATCAATTGCCTTGCCTAAATCCAAAAGATACTCATAGGTCTCTGAAATATTGGAGTATGCTATAGCCACATCAAGATTGTCTTCCCCATTTAATTTAAGATCTATCGCAATTGATTTTTTTTGATAGTATATAGACTTTTCAAAATCACCGTATACTTGATAGTTAAAGCCCATGTTCCCGTAAATATCAGCAACATGGGAGCTGATCTCCCCATTCACCTTTTTAGAGATTTCTAGAGCTTTTTCGTAAAAGGGAACTGCCCTTTTATAAAAACCATTTTTTGAATGCAAAATGGCAATACCGTTATAGAGTTTGGCAAGGAAAGAATTCACTACCTCATTATGCTTTGTTTGAATATCAAGCGCCTTATGGTAGTACTTCATAGCGCTCTCAAAATCAAACTCAACAAAATCGTGGTAGTAAGCAATAATGTAATAGGCATTATTTTCTTGTAATGAACCCAGAATCCGTTTAGATTCCAAAACTTCAAGAACTGTTGTTGCTTTAGTAAATGCTTCTTGGTATTTATCGGCTTGCATATCAGACTCCGCAAGTTTATTTAATGTCAAGCAATACTTCTCCCAGTTCTTGTTTTCATTGTATATGTTTTTGGCTTTATTATATTTCATATTGGCTTTTTCCAATTTCCATAACTCGAACAAGGAATCGCCTTGCCTAACAAGCTCTTTTGCATAATGATCTTGAATGCTATTTTGACAAAATGCTGCGGACAAAGAAGATAGAAGAAGAAGAATAGTAAGATGTGCTCTCTTCTGGGAAAAGTATAATATCATTTTTAATCAGTCAATGTTTGATTATATAAACTAAGTTAAAAATATTCTTGTTAGTGGTATATATTAAATATTACCTAGTTTTGATATTCATTTTGTCAATCAAGCCTTTGTTGGGTAACAATTTATTTGCTGGTTACATTAATCAATGAGCACAAAAAAGGATACTGAAATTTTACATGGGTTCTTATCGGGAGATTCACGGGTTTTGAGTGAAGTCTATTCCAGACATTTTCCTGAGGTAAAAAGCTTTATCGTAAAAAATTCAGGTACTGAAGTAGATGCAAAAGATATTTTTCAAGACGCATTGGTTCTGACGTACCAAAAACTGAAATCAGGTTCCTTGAGCTTAGAATGTTCTTTGGCAACCTATATTTTTGCAGTGAGCAGAAATATGTGGATGAATTCACTTAGAAAAAGGAAAAAGACTATATTGATTGATAGAAGGCCCGATATTTCAGCTAATCATGAAAAGAACATACTTTTTGAAATTGAAAAGCAGGAGCGTATTGCTTTATATCACAAGCATTTCTTGAAACTTGGAAACAGTTGTCAAGAGTTATTGCGGTATTTCTTTTTAGGCAAAAAAATGCAGGAAATTGCCTCTTTGATGGGGTATAGTGCTGCATACACAAGGAAGAAAAAATTCGAATGCAAGCAAAAACTGCTCGAGATGATTGAAGTTGATCCACTCTTTAAAGAGCTGAGCTCGAAAAACCTTAAATCAAATGAAAATGAGTAGCCGTAGTCCTGAAATTTTTGATTTGATTGAAGCATATCTGAGCAACGAGCTCAGTGCCAAAACCAAAGCGGATTTTGAAAAAGAATTGATTGCGGATTCAGAACTGCGGGAAGAAGTTGAAAAACATCGTTCTATGCATGAAACCATGTCAGATATTGATGTTTTGAACTTCAGAAAGAAGCTTCTTAAAGCTGAAAAGGAATATTTTGAACCTAGCATGGAATCTGGGAAAAGCATGGCAATGAATTGGAAAGTTGCAGCTGCCATATTGGCTATTATTGGTCTCAGCCTGTTTGGTTGGTACCAAAATATCAATCAAGAGAAAAGCCTTTTTGAAAAGCATTTCACTGTTTATCCTTTGGAAGATGCCGTTAGGGGGGGGCAAGATGAAAGCATGAAAGTAGCTTTTGAAGCATATTCAAAACAAGATTATGCGAAGGCAATACCCATTCTTGAGAATTTGGTTGCCAAAATGCCTGATAAACATGATTTAAAAATGTATCTGGGCAGTTCTTATCTAAAAAGTGGAGCTGTTGGACAGGCAATACGTGAATTCGAAAAACTAACTGCCATAGAAACCTATAGCGAGCAAGCTAAATGGTATTTGGCGCTGTGTTATCTAAAAGCCAATGAGAATGACAGAGTCACCACTCTTTTAGAAGACATCATTGTCTTCGATGGTATTTATAGAAATGACGCCAAAAACTTATATGAGGAAATATTAATGCAGTCAAACCCGGACGACTTCTAGATTGGCAAGCAACCTAGGGTGTTCGAAAAAACAAAGAATGATGAACACCTTACTCAACAAAAAAGTCCCGGCTCTCAATCTCCAAGAAACCTTGATTGTTTTGGCCATAATCGGCATTTTGCTGTTATTGGCATTGCCCAACTTAATGCCCCTTATTTCAAAGGCCAAAAGTATTGAAGCTCAAACCCAATTAAAAGCGCTGTATAATTCACAAACCACCTACAGGTATATGCACAGTCGCTTTACCAATGACATCAATGAACTGGACTTTGAATCTCCTAAAACGGTAAAAGAAAACGGCAATGCCAATTATATCTATGAAATTGTTAGCGCAACGGATATTTCTTTCAAGGCACGAGCTGAGGCCATCACTGATTTTGATGGAGACGGTGTATTAAATGTGTGGGAAATTGACGAAAACGGAAATCCGAAACAACTCATTAAAGATTAATTGTGGTATTGCAATTGTTGACCATATTGGGTTGTATGACCATTGCCTATCAAGATATTAAAGATAGAATGGTGAATTGGGTTCTGTTTCCCATCGTTGGGTTTCTTTTGGGCTTCCTTTACCTTCAACAAACGTCTATGACCATTTTCGCTCTAAATGTAGGTGCAAACATTGGTATCGTTTGCACCGTCATATTCCTATTATGGGTATATACCAAATTCATACGAAAACAAGATTTTTTGAATGCCAGCTTTGGGTTGGGGGATATTTTGGTTCTTTGTGCATTTGCGCTTGGGTTCCCCACCGTTACCTTTATTGTGCTTTTGGCTTCAAGCCTATGTTTTTCAGTATTGGCGTTTATAGTTCTTAACTATTTTACCAATACCAGAACGGTTCCCTTGGCTGGCTTCATTTGTCTTTTTTTAACATATATACTGCTATTTTCACGGCTTCCGGGTTTTGTTTCATTATATCACATGTAATCATGAAAAAAGAAACCTTTCACATACCTATTCATTTGCAACAGCGCATTTCAGCGGAACAGGCCTTTCACTATAGAATTGTACCCATAAATGAAGAAAATGAAACCTTGATTCTAAAAACAGATACCCAATCCTTGGAGGCCTTGTTGGCCGAACTGAGTATCGTGCTGGACAAGCCGGTATCGTTGGAGCTCTGCGGTACCGAAGAACTGCAGCAATACTTGACCACTAACTATCGCCAAGGTGCCCATAAGGGATCCGCACAATTGGCCTATACCAACGATTTTTTGGAAAAGATCCTGCTGGGCGCCCAGGGCATAGGCAGCAGTGACATCCATTTTGAACCCTATGAGGAACGCTGCCGTATCCGCTTCCGTCTGGATGGAAAGCTCATAGAACAGTACAGTATCCCCATTCGGGACTATCCGACCATGGTCAACAAGATCAAGGTCCGGGCCCATTTGGACATTGCCGAAAAACGCCTGCCCCAAGATGGGCGTATCACCATAAAGTCCGGCGGCAACGAGTTCGACATCCGTGTGTCCTCTCTGCCCACCCTTCATGGGGAGAAACTGGTGCTACGGATTTTGAGCCGTGATACGGGAGCAGTGGAGTTGGAGGGTTTGGGCTTTACCGAAGTAGAATTGAAGAGATACAAAGAAGTAATCAAAACCCCCAATGGTATTATTCTAATTTCAGGACCAACAGGTTCGGGAAAAACCACTACCCTATATGCAACCTTAAAACTGTTGAACCGAACCGATACCAACGTATTGACCATTGAAGATCCAATTGAATACACTCTAGAGGGCATCAACCAAGTACAGCTCAAAGAAAGTTTAGGGCTTGATTTTGCTAATGCACTTCGAACTTTTCTAAGACAAGACCCTGACATCATTATGGTAGGTGAAATTAGGGATGTGAAAACAGCCAATATGGCCATTAGAGCAGCTTTGACGGGCCACTTGGTATTGTCAACCATACATACAAACTCTTCATGGTCGACCGTATCGAGACTTATTGACATGGGTGTTCCCCCGTTCTTAATTGCCAGCACATTGAACATGAGTTTAGCACAGCGCTTGGTTCGCAAGCTTTGTGACTCATGCAAAGTAGAATGCAATTTAGATAGCTCTCTCTTTCCATTTGGATTCAAGATACCTAAATCGCTCAAACGTCATTTCAAGTCCACAGGTTGTAACCAATGTCATCATACAGGGTATGATGGCCGCAAAGCCATATATGAAATACTACCTATTACTAAAGAACTATCTACACCTATTAAAGAAAACCATTTAGAGATTGAGGACTATATGAAATCAAACGACATTGCTTCACTAAAAGCCAACGCCACTAATATGGTGCAACAAGGCATAACATCCATTGAAGAGGTATATGCCATTTTGACAAGCTGACCTATGAAAAGACTTATCCATATATCAATATTCTTGTTTTTATTCTTATCGGCTTCGGCCCAAGAAAGCAATCGTATTCAGACCATAAAAAACAATCTAGAGCTATTGGCAGTTGAATATCCAGCCTACAACGAAACACTCAAACTGGAAGTAAATGTCAACAATGTCACCTTACCCAATTTTTTGATGGCGGTTTCTCGGGTTCACAAACTAAATCTAAGTGTAGCTCCCGATGTTGCCAATACCACTATCGTGAATAATTTTTCTAATGTCACCATAAAAGATTTATTGGTTTTCTTATGTAAAGAGTATGAATTAACCATTGACTTTACTGGGAGTATTCTGTCAATTAAGCCGTATAATGAACCCCCACGTTTGCCCTTAGAAAAAGTGATTGCTATTGATTTCAATCCTATTTCAAATCTAATCTCCATGGATGTAAACAATGATCCGTTGGAAAAAGTATTTCGAGAGATCATGAAGGTTTCCGGCCAGAACTTGTTGTACTCGAACAATCTGAAGAACAAGCCCTTGAACATTTTCCTTAATGCTGTCCCTTTTGACAAGGCCATGGAGAAAATCGCCGATCTGAACGGGCTTGTCCATTCAAAATCCAGGGACGGCTTTTACCTTTTCAGCGTGCCAGAAGCGGGAAACAACGGTCAAAGTTCCCTAAGGGGCCTCCGCCCGGGAATGCACTATGAGGTACTGGACACCATCAACAAAATATTGAATGTGGAGTTCAACAACTCCCCTATTGCCAATATCATCGAATCGCTCAGCCATGACCTACGGCTCGATGTCTATACGGCCACCCCCTTGGAGGAGGCGGGCAATGTCACCTTCAATGCCAAGAGCATTTATTTTGACGATCTGCTGGCCCATATCTTTGAAAGCAAAGAGAGGGGTGTCCCGACCAAGACCGTTGAAAACACACAACGGAACGGGCGTTCACGGAACAACAACGAGACATCGCCGGCACCCCCCTTGAAAAACTTTACATTTAAAAAGGAGAACAATATCTATTTCTTCGGCACGGCCGACCAGTTGAGCCTTCGGAAAGTCGAAATCGTACAGATGATGCACCGTTCGGTGGAGCTGTTGAACGACCCATCCTACTATTCGGGTGGAATGCGGACCGCTGGCCGGACGAGCCAAGGTGGCATCAATTATATTGCGAATGGTTCGACTGGCGGGTTACAGGGTGGCCAACAGGGGTTCAACAACTCGAGACGCACCCTGAACACCCAAACCGAGCAGTTCGGTTCTTACCATGACGGTGCCGAGGCCTTGGTGAACATCCTGCCCGATGAGATAAAGGCCGATCTCGACATCAAGGTCGATTTTGAGCTAAACAGTTTTTTTGTCAGTGGCCCCTCGTCCAAAATCGAACGCTTCAAGAGCTTTATCAAGGAGATCGACCGTCCCGTGCCCGTTGTGCTCATCGAGGTGATGATCATCGAGGTGCGCAAATCCGCCACGGTGGAGACGGGAATCAGTTGGGGTATCGGCGATGAGCCGGTCACTACCGGGGGAAAACTTTTCCCACAGGCTGATGTCACCTTGGGTGCCAATACGGTCAACAAGGTGATAGGGGGATTTGACGGTTTCGGCTCCTTCAACATTGGAAAGGTGGTGCCCGAGTTCTTTGCCACCATCAAGGCCTTGGAGGAAAACGGCAATATAAAGATACGTTCAACACCCAAACTTTCGACCCTTAACGGGCACAGGGCGAACCTTTCAATTGGGGAGACCACCTATTACGTGATCACCAACCAAAACTTTTTTGGTTCCCAGATACCCACCGCCTCAGAGGTTCGGAACTACGCCCCCATCGATGCCGAGCTCGGGGTGAGCATCAAGCCCTTGGTGTCTGGCGATGGGCAGGTGACCTTGGACATCAATGTCATCCAGTCCGATTTCAGTGGGGAACGCATCGAGGAGGACGCCCCTCCCGGGCTCACCTCACGGGAGTTCAGCTCCATCATCCGAATGCAGAACCAGGATCTGGCCATTTTGGGCGGATTGGAAGAAAAGATCAAGAACGATTCGGGCAGTGGGGTGCCCCTATTGGCCCGGGTGCCGCTGATCAAATGGCTGTTCAGCAAACGTAAAAGGGAGGATACCAAACAAAAACTGACCATACTTATCAAACCAACTGTGATATACTGATGTACAATAAGTGGATAAAACATATCGTGTCGGGCAACTGCTATTTCGGGCTTGAAATCCATGGGTCGGATGGGGAGGAGTCCTACTCGCTCTTGAAGGTGGAACAACAAAAGGGTGAACTTGAAGTGGCCTTGGAACTGACCACCGACAAGATCGAGGAAGTGCTGGGGCATCTAGATAAGAACTCGCCCCTCTTTTTGGCCCTCAACACTTCGCAGGTGCTCAACAAACAAGTAACAGGTGAAGCACAGGGCAACCATGAACTCTTGGTGGTGAATGCCTTTCCGAACCTGGAGCTCGACCATTTCTACTATCAGGTGCACAGCAATGAAGACATGGGCCTGGTGGCAATCGGCAAGAAAGCGTATGTTGACGGGTATCTGCAACGGTTGCGCAAATTGGAAGTGTCCGTTTTTTCGGTCGCGCTGGGGGCGGTTCCAATGGAGCATCTGGCCGGTTATTTGGAGGGGGCCATAGAAGGCTCCAATTTCATGGTGGAATTCAGGGATGGCAGACCGGCAAACCTCTCCTCTGCCTCAGAAACCGGGGACAGGGCCTATGACATCAACGGCCTGTCCCTTGACAAGGAACAGTTGCTGTCGTTCTCCCACATCCTGGGGCATTTGAAAGGGGCAAGCCCGATATCGAACCTTCGGAATAAAAACATCCAACTGTCGAACGAGTTCAAGAACATGAGGGTTTTTGATGTGGGGCTCAAGGCAGCCATCGGTTTTTTTCTGGTACTGCTGTTGGCCAATTTTCTCCTTTTCAACCACTATAGCAAAGAAAACGAGGAGCTGCAAAGCAGCTTGGCCAGCAATGCCCTGCAGGACAAGTCCCTACGGCAATTAAAGGAGCGTATCGCCACCAAAGAGGAAAAACTGAAGGTCTTGGCCGGTTCCCGACATTCGAGGACCACCTTTTACCTTGATGAGCTCGGTAAGGACCTGCCACATTCGATCTGGCTGGCCAAGATGGAATACCAGCCCCTTCTAGTGCCGGTTCGTGAGAACAAACCCATTGAAACAAGAAAGGACAACCTTCAAGTCTCGGGCATCACAAATGATAAGGTCGCCTTTGCCGTTTGGTCCGACAATCTGGAAACACAGAAATGGGTCGAGAAGATAAAGATCATCGATTATGAATATATCTCAAACTCTTCGGCAAACTTTACCGTTAACATTGTACTGCATGAAACTGTCCAATAAGAACAAATACCTGATTGCGGGCAGTATTGCCATACTATTGCTGAGCTATCGTTTAGCCATACACAAGACCATAATGGCAAGAGAAGAATATGGCATAAACATGGAAAAGAAAGAATCCATTTCAAACCTGCCCTTCCAATTGTCGATGTTGGGGCAAAAGGAGAAGGTTCTGGACGGACAATTGGACGCATTGGACGCCAGTGGTTCTTCGGCCCAGAACAACTTGCTCAATTTCCTGAACAGGGAGGCCGCAAAGAACAAGGTAAAGGTCATCGATTACAACACGCCCCATGTGGTGGATGGGGAGAACGGCAGTGTCCAAACCTCCATCTTTCTTTTGGAAGGAGGATATACAGACATTCTGAAGGTCTTAAATGCTCTAGAAAATAAGGGAACCTTCGGGGTCATCAACCACTTAGTGTTTGAGAAGAAGAAAAGCCACCGTAGCAAAAGTACCTTTCTACAGACACAGGTTTTTTTGGAACAAAAACGGTAAATTTTACTATACCGAACATACAATGCTCAATTCTATTAACCTTTGTACTAAATGATTTTTGACAGAATAGAGCCTAAACTTTTATAAAATAGTTTTTCAGGAGTTTATAATCAAAGGCTTTTAACAGACTTCTAGTAGAAAAATACTGAAGAATATCTCATGTATCTTATTTTAACATAAAACCTATTAATAAATCAAAATCAAGCACTTCTCATATGAAATGATTTTTTGGTGATAATTTCAATATCTTCCTTCAAAAAGTTTGAACTATGTCCGTTTGAGGTCACGAATGAATCAACAAAAAGTTGAAAACGAAGCAAGCTAAAAACATAGCTTGCTTTTGTTTTTTAGCGTAAAGAGCTTTCTTTTTATGATTCTCAAAGCGGAGCTTTGTCAGGAAGTTTGCGAAGCAAACAATCCTGCGGAGGTCACTTAAAGCGCAAACCCTGTATGAAAATGCAGGGTTTTGTTTTTCAAGAAGTGTCAAAAGCCAGGGCTTTTGTAAACGGACTGAAAACTAAAAACCACAGCGTAATAGCGATGCATATTTACATTTTCAGGCAAGGCCACAAAGGATGTTCAAGCATGGCGATAAAAATCTTGTGGCAATCACAAACAAATAGTTCGATAAGAAAAAACGCCTGGCTCGCCTGGCGTTTTTTTGTATCCCGATTCCAGGGTCTGTCCTACTGCGGTTCGATCAAACTGGATAAATAAACTTCAAAAATCCGCGAACAATCCAAAAAAGGCCATTCTGATAACTGATGGGCTTTTTGTTTTTGAAACTTTAAGCGTAAATTGAAAAAAATTGGCTATGAAGCATAACTTATCAGTACTTGGAACCATGACTTTTGTTTTGCTTTTTTTGTCATGTTCTTCCGATGATCCGTCAGACGAAGAAAAGGGTGTTGATGCCCGTTTTGTAGGTACCTGGGAACTGGCCGAGGTAAATGTCAGCGAGCCCATTGACACTAACGATGACGGTACCACCACCTCAAATCTTATGACCGAAGTGGATTGTCTGCGCGATACCATGGTGCTCACCGAAAATTCGACCTGGAACTCAACAGGTGTGTTTCCGCAACTGATAAGCCCTATAACGGGCAATCTGTACAATGTTGATTGTTCGGGGGTCATCGATCGGAGCGGCAATTGGGTATCTTCTGGCAATACGTTGAACTTGATCGGCAGCATTCAGGCCGTACTGGTGTTGAGTGGCGACCGCCTAACCCTGATCATTGGCGATGATCTGCCAGGCCTCCAGAGTCTCGTGTATGCGAAGCAATGAGAGCCTTACTCCGTGTTGCCAACCGCTATATTGTCAACCGATATTGAATCATCACCATTTTCTGCCTTCACTTCTTCTATCAAGATTTCCTTTTCATCATTGGATTGCAACGCTTGCAGACGCTCTTCGAGTTCTTGCCTTGTAATGTATTCTTCTTTAGAGAACGAGTCTTTAAGGATACTGAAAAGGGCAAACAAAAAACTAAAGGCAACGGCGAATATCAACAAGAAAAGTAGTCGCTTTTCTTTCTTGAGGGTAGCTTTTTTTGAATCGTCCAAAATGGCGATTTCTTCATGGGTAAGCTTCCGATTGTTCGATAAATGCTCGAAAAAAGTGTCCCATTTTTCTTCTTCCCTGATATATAGGTCGGTAAAGCCTCCTTCTTCCAAAAAATCAACTGTTTCAGGTGTTGAGGCCACCATGAAAACCTTAGCTCCATTCCCACTCATTACCTCCAATAACCTATGATCGTACTCCAAAATCTCGTCAACCAGCTTTTGGGCATAGGCTAGGCTATAATGTGGACGTAAAAACTCATCGTACAACAACTGCACCTCAAAATAATCGTCGCGGTCAGCTGCATACTCCAAAAAGCGGTCTTTCAGCTCTGATTTAAAAAATTCACTCATTCAGGGGTGGCAATCATTTAAATAAACAGGTCTATAAATTTAATGAAATTGGCATTTCCTTTACAGAGCCGAGCCTAAATAAAGAGTCGAGAAACTAATGTTTATCGCCGACTTGGTACACTTTTATGTAATCTATTACAAATTCTTGCGGAAAAATGGCATCATCGATTTCTGGGCCACCAAAATTACCGCCAATGGCCAAGTTTACAATCATATAGAAGGGTTGGTCAAATGGCCAGGTTTTCTGGGTCTTCACTTCGGGAGCATAGGTATAGAGTAAATTTCCATCCACCGAAAACTCGATTTTTTCGGGGGTCCAATTTGCCTCGTAGACATGAAAGCCCTCTTCTATATCGTCAATTCTTGTTTTCTTCGTGTTGATGGTATTGCCATGACTTGATTGGGTGTGCAGCGAGTTGAACACCATGTCAGGCTCTCGCCCCACATATTCGACCACATCGATTTCACCGCACAATGGCCAGCCCACTTCGTCGATATTGGAGCCCAATAGCCAAAATGCAGGCCATACGCCCGTGCCCACCGGAAGTTTTGCACGCACCTCTACCCTACCGTACTGAAATTCAAATTTATCTTTTGTGGTTATTCGTGTTGATGTATAAAGGGAGTCCTCTTTCTTGGCGGTAATCGTAAGAAACCCATCTTTGACGGTATGGTTGTGGTCTGTGTATATCTGTGGCTCGTTATTGCCCCATCCACAGAGGTTTGGGCATCCATCGGCCAGCTCAAAATTCCAGCGGTCTGCCTTGGGTTGTGCATCCTCAAAATCCTCGACCCATACCAATTGTTCTTGTTGGCCTGTACAGGCCAAAAGACATAAAAGGGCTACCCATATGCCGATCGGTTTTCCCAAGTTAGATGATTTCTGCACTAAGGCCCGCCTGCAAAAGCTTTGTGCAGCGTGGTTTCAAATCTTTGTATTCGCCCGTCTTCACGGTACACTTACCGTTATAATGCACGATCAACGAGCATTGTTCGGCCTGCTGCGGGGTGTGGTCGCACACCTCTACTAGTGTATTGATAACATGGTCAAAGGTATTGACATCATCATTAAAAAGTACAATCTCGTTTTGCTTTACCGTTTCTTCATCCAATAATATATCTTCGGATGTTTTCTCTCTAGTGCCCATCAGATACGTATTGCTTTTCTAAAATACATATTTTACGGCAACCCAATTATTCGTTTGCAACTTTTTTTCAAGTCGAAGGCCTTGTTGCCCACATTTTTGTGCAACTAGGGGTATATCTTCCTCATAAAAACCACTCATTACCAATACTGCACCGCCATTAAGGCAAGCGGCATACACAGGAATATCCCTTAGCAGCACATTTCTGTTGATATTCGCCAAAATAACGTCATAGCTGCGCCCTTCCAGTAACGATGCATCCCCTTGAAATACCTGGATTCGCCCACAGCGGTTGCGCTCAACGTTCTCAAGGGTATTCTTATAACTCCAGGCATCAATATCGATGGCATCTATCGAGTTGGCCCCCAATTTTTCGGCCAATATGGCCAAGACCCCGGTACCGCAGCCCATGTCAAGCACCGATTTGCCTTTTAGGTCAGATTGCAGTAAAAACTCCAACATCATGTGGGTGGTTTCATGGTGGCCTGTGCCAAAACTCATTTTCGGCTCTATGATAAGCTCATAGGGCACATTTTTCGATTCATGAAAAGGGGCGCGCACATAACACTGATTTCCTATGGCTATTGGGCGAAAGTTCTTTTCCCATTCAGCATTCCAATTTTGGTCGGCAATTTTCTTATGGGAGTATGAAATCTCAAAACCATCGTTCGAAAAGAGGCCAATGGCCTCAAAGGAATCTTGGTCGAAATCACCGACCTTAATGTAAGCCGTCAACCCCCCTTCTGTTTCCACAAAACTCTCAAAACCAATTTCAGAAAGTTCGGCAATCAAGATTTCGGTTGCCGGTTGTAGTGGACTCACATTAAAAATGAACTCTAAATAGGTATGATTGGCCATCACAATAAAATATCAAAATCGAACAACATCTTACAGATTCCCGCATGGCGGAAACAGTATTTAATCAACCCCCAATGCATGGTATCGGGGAATTAATTCTTTTTGGATTAAATGGCTTTTATAATCTCGACAAAATCATCTGCCTTCAAGGATGCCCCTCCGATAAGTCCGCCATCCACATCAGGCTTCGAAAAGATTTCTTTTGCGTTGTTCGGTTTTACGCTGCCACCGTAAAGAATGGTAACATTTTGCGCCACGGAAGCCCCGTATTTTTCATTGATGGTCTTTCTTATGAACGCATGCATTTCTTGTGCCTGTTCAGGGCTGGCCGTTTCGCCCGTACCGATGGCCCAGACCGGTTCGTAGGCAAGAACGATTCGTTGCCAAGCATCGGCGCCGAGATGAAAAAGGGCGTTCTTCAATTGGGCCTCTACCACCTTGAAATGATTGCCGGCTTGTCGGTCTTGCAATTCTTCTCCGAAACAAAAAATGGCACGCATGTTCTTGGCCATGGCGGTATCTACTTTCTTTGCAAGAAAATCATCAGTTTCCCCAAACAGGGCACGGCGTTCAGAATGCCCTAGAATTACGGTATCAACACCGATGTCTAGCAGCATATCTGCCGAGATTTCACCAGTATAGGCACCGTTCTCTGCGTGATGCATGTTCTGGGCCGCCACTTGGATCACAGAAGACTCTAAATGACGCGTCGCGGCATCGAGGTTCACAAAGGTCGGGGCCACAATGACCTCAGCATCGGTATCAGGAAGTTTTGCGGAAAGCTCGGCCAACAAAGCCTCTGTTTCTTTCAACGTCTTGTTCATTTTCCAGTTACCGGCTACTATTTTGGTTCTCATGTCTTTTCGTTTATATGTTTAGAAGTGTATCTATTATAGGTTTTTTTGTCGCTCATCGGAAATACTCTGCTTATATTGGTCAATACCGTTTTTCAGACTTTCAATTTCCTCAATGCTATAATTTTTGAATTCAAAATCTTCCCCGAACAGATTTTTGGCATTTTCTTCGACCGTGTTGCCGAATCCAGCCTTTGTTCTGTAAAAATTGACAGAATCTGGGTTTTCAATAGGCCAGATAAAGGAAATTTCGTTTGGTGTGCCCATAAAATAGCTTGAGCCCTGTGTGCCATATAATTGGGGCTTGTTTTGGCGCATCAAGTGCCTATCAAGCATCATGGCATACAGCCGAAAGGGCAGCTCGTTGTTCTCAGCCGATGTTTTGATCAAACCGATATAGTTGTCAATTTTACTAGAATGTTGAATAACATACCATGCAACTTCTGCGGTTGCCGCCCCTACCAAACTTTTACCCGGATAACCGTGTTCGGCTATCACCCTTTCAATAAATTCGAGATTACTGCTGTCAATGGCCACTTGTTTTTTCCAATTTTCAGGGGTAGGATTAGCACGGTATTTTTGATCCAAGACCATTATGCTATCAAGATCTTTCTTCAGTTCAATATTTAGGGAAACACCATTTTGAGGTTCTTGAAGCACCAAATCCACCAAATCGTTATGGTGTACTTTTTGAAGGATGGTACCCTTGTTCAGCACCAACACCCCAGGATTTGACCTGACGATGGTCTTTAGAGCCGTTTCATCGGTAAAATAAAAGTCAAACTGTAGGCCATATCGGTCAATTACCTGATTTTTCAAATCATCGTTCGAAGCAGATGTGCCTATGACCGTGTACCCTTTTTTCAGCGCCTCGTCGCTTACCTTTTTGATTTCTTCAAAGGCTTCAAGATTACTTTTGGCCAGATCATAGGCGATGACCATCATAAGATTTTCGGCCGCCAACAAGTCTGCGGCCTGGTCAACACCCTCTTTTTCTAGGGTAAAATCATGTATGGGGGGCTCGTAGCCTTTCTGTATCTCTGTGGTCTCTACCCCGATGAATTCTCCCTCCACCGAAGGGTATTCCCCGTTGGTGACAATCACTTTTTCTTCACCGCCCACATTGAACTTCCATGCGTACTCATAAATGGGTTTGGGGGCATTGTGGGGTATGGTCATTCCCTCTTGAATATTGGCCCCAATCTTGTATGGCCGAAAATCGACCAATGGCAGATGGTTCAGCACATAATAGCAAAATAGGGTACAGCCCAACAATGAAAAAGCAATCAATAACGTATTGATGCGGTTGGGCAGAAATGGTTTTATGTGTTTTACCCCAAACACCAAAATGGTTATGAGCACCAACAAGAGCACGTCTTTTATAAACGACTCCCAAGGGGTCAGCTTTATGGCATCGCCAAAACATCCGCAATCGGTCACCTTGTTATAGTAGGCCGAATAAAAGGTCAAGAAGGTAAAGAACACTATCATGGCCAGTAGGCTCCAAACCGTCAACTTGGGCTTAAAGCCCACCAAGAGCATAACCCCTAGCAACACCTCAACGATTACCACAAATATGGATATGGCCAAAGCATAGGGCATCAGAAACGGGAGGTCTAAAACACCTTGGCTAAAGTATTCTTCAAGCTTGAACGAAAACCCCAATGGGTCGTTAAGCTTGATAAGACCGCTGATAATGAAAAGTACCCCTACAAATATTCTCGAGAACCCAACCAAAAATTTCATGATTCAACCTCCATTAAGTGAATTAATGCAAAAACCGCATAATTGACGATGTCTTGGTAATTGGCATCTATGCCCTCGCTCACCAAAGGCGCTTCTTTATTGTCTTCCATTTGTTTGATGCGCAACAATTTTTGAAGGATCAAATCGGTCAATGAACTAATGCGCATTTCACGCCATGCCTCACCATAGTCGTGGTTTTTGGCCTCCATTAGATTTTTGGTGGTCTCTACCATTTTATCATACAGTTCCAAGGCCTCTTCAGTGGTCAAGTCGGGTTGATCTACTACTCCCTTTTCAAGCTGAATGAGCGCCATTAGCGCATAATTGACAATGCCCATAAATTCAGAGCGCTCATCTTCATCGACTTTTCTGACCTCGTTTTCCTGTAGGCTTCTGATGCGCTGGGCCTTGATGAATATTTGATCGGTCAAAGAGGGCAACCGTAATATGCGCCATGCTGCCCCATAATCGGATCCCTTTTTTTCAAACAATGAACGGCACTGCCGTATTACTTGGTCATATTGTTCAGTGGTCACTGACATCATATCGCTTTAATTTGCGTAATTTTCGTTCCGTCTGGGCTCTTAAAAGCCTTCGCCAAAGATAATCAAACCCATAAAAGAAGTAAGCCGAATGACCATAAACTGCAAAGGCCAACTGATCGATCTTGCCCGCCCCAAGGTAATGGGAATTCTAAATGTAACCCCCGACTCTTTTTATGATGGAGGAAAATACAAATCAGATAGCGCGGTTTTGGCACAAGTCGAAAAAATGCTGTCTGAAGGAGCCACTTTCATTGATGTTGGGGCCTATAGCTCACGCCCTGGGGCTTCACATATTTCTGAGGAGGAAGAATTAAAAAGGATTGTCAAGATGGTTGAAAGGATACTTGAAAAATTTCCGGAAGCCTTGTTGTCAATCGACACCTTTCGCAGTAAGGTGGCCACTGCATGCCTGCAGGCCGGCGCTGCCATTATCAACGATATTTCAGCTGGAAATCTTGATGGCAATATGCTCGATACGATAGCGAAATTCCAAGTTCCGTACATCATGATGCATATGAGGGGCACTCCACAGACCATGCTGGAAGAAACGCATTACGACAATGTCACCAAAGAAGTATGTCTGTATTTTTCCAAAAAAATAGCCCTGGCCCGTGCAAAGAAACTGAACGATATCATTATTGACCCGGGGTTCGGTTTTTCGAAAACGCTGCCACAAAACTATTCGTTGCTCTCACACCTAGAGCTTCTACATAGTTTAAGAGCACCCCTTTTGGTCGGTATCAGTAGAAAATCGATGGTCTACAAACTCTTGGGCACCGACCCTGAAAATGCCCTAAACGGCACCACCGCCCTGCACACGGTCGCCCTTTTGAAAGGAGCACAAATATTGAGGGCACATGATGTAAAAGAGGCAATGGAGTGCATCAAAATCATCGCAGAAATCAAGAATCAGAACGGTATATAGCCATAAAACCTTTTTTGTTAATTTTACAAAAACACCTGCGGTTGGACTTTCTAAATTTCCTCGAATTTAAAATTACCGATGTCATAGACATCTTTCTTGTCGCCGCTCTACTCTACTATGTCTACAAACTGGTAAAAGGCACCGTGGCCATCAATATTTTTATAGGCATCGTTATTGTCTGGGCACTATGGAAATTGACCGAACTACTACAGATGAAAATGATCAGCAGTATGGTCGGCGGCTTTATGAGCATTGGGTTGATTGCACTGGTCATCGTTTTTCAACAAGAGATAAGAAAGTTCCTTTTAATGATAGGGTCGACCAATTTTGCCACCAAACGTGGTTTTATCCGACACTTCAAGTTTCTTAGGCAAGAAGCATTACCTTCTGAAACCGATGTGGAGGCCATAATTGCTGCCTGTAAAAACATGGGCATGAGCAAGACTGGGGCGCTGATCGTTATCGAACGTACCAATAGCCTTGACTTTGTGAAAGCGACCGGTGATAAGATGAGCATTGAGGTCAACCAACCCATTCTAGAGAGCATTTTCTTTAAGAACAGCCCGTTGCATGATGGGGCCGCTATTATTCAAGACAACTATATTACGGCCACCCGTGTCATTTTGCCCGTATCAAACGAAAGGAACATACCTCTGCGTTTCGGATTGCGGCATAGGGCCGCCGTGGGCATAACCGAAAAAACAGATGCCATCTGTTTGGTGGTCAGCGAAGAAACAGGCTTGATATCGTATATCAAAAACGGGGAATTTGTGCTGTACAAAAGCCTAGAGGAACTCACCGAAAAAATCAAAAAAGACCTGGCTTGATGACATGTAAAACCTGCGACAATTCACTTAGAAGTGATTTTAGTTATTGTCCCAACTGTGGTGCCAAGATCATACGCAATAGGCTTACCCTAAAAAATATTTGGCAAGATCTTAGTTTTCAGGTATTCAATCTAGACAATACCTTGTTCAAAACTTTTATAAACCTTTTTTCAAAACCGGAACTAGTGATTGAAAGCTATATTTCAGGAGTTCGGAAAAAGTACATGAACCCTATAAGCTATTTTGCAATTGCCATTACACTTTCTGGACTCTTGTTTTATATAATGAGGAACATGTATGATATAAATCTGACCCAAAGCAGTTTTTCCGACTCCAAAACCCCGAACATGGATTTCATTTTTGATTATCAGGGTTTGATATCGTACCTCATCGTACCGATCTATGCCCTGATGACCAGGTTGTTGTTTATTGACAGTAAGAAGCTGAATTATACCGAGCATCTGGTGGCAAATGCATACACAACTGCCCAGGTTTCTTTTGTTCAAGTATTCATCTGCCTGCCCTTGTTTGGTTTCTTCGAAATTCGATACGATATTTTCAATTGGTTTTTTTTGCTGGCTGCCATTATTTATCAGTTCTATGTCTTTAAAAGAATTTTTCAGATAGGTCTTGGTGGTACCATTTTAAGGGGGTTGGGATATATTTTTATGCTACTGTTCGTGTTTATTGCAATAGGGATTGCCATTGGGCTAATAGGAATTTTGACAGGAAATATTGATATAGAGCAGTTCAAGCCGCAAGGTTAAGCCACCTCTTCGACCATAAACTGGGCTTCGTAGAGATCTCGGTAATACCCTCCTTTTTTCAGCAGTTCTTTATGCGTGCCCATTTCAACAATTTTACCGGCATCCATTACCAATATTTTATCGGCTTTTTTGATGGTCGCCAACCTGTGGGCAATAATAATGCTCGTGCGGCCCTCGGTAACCTTGTCAGTGGCCTGCTGTATCAACTGTTCAGAATAGGTATCTACCGAAGAAGTGGCCTCATCTAACACCAAAATACTGGGATTGCTCACATAGGCGCGCAAAAATGCGATCAGTTGGCGCTGGCCGCTCGACAACATGGTTCCCCTTTCTTTTACATTGTACTCGTATCCTCCGGGAAGGCTCGAAATAAACTCATGCACCCCAATCTGTTTGGCAGCTTCCTCTATCTGTGCAATGGTTATCGAATCGTCACGCAACGAGATATTATTGGCGATGGTATCGGCAAACAAGAAGACATCTTGCAGCACCACGGCAATATGAGATCGCAAGGCTTTCAACGAATATTCACGTATATCTACCCCATCGACCAATATTGCCCCTGTATTGATTTCGTAAAACCGGTTCAACAGATTGATGATGGTCGATTTACCGGCCCCTGTCGCTCCTACGATGGCCACCGTTTCGCCCGCCTTGGCCTCAAATGATATGCCGTGAAGCACCTCTTCGCCTTCAACATAACCAAAGTGCACGTTCGAGAATGTGATGTCGCCTTTCACCTCTTCACTATCGTAGGTGCCTTGATCATCAATATGGCTTTCGGTATCCAAAATCTTAAACACCCTATTGGCTGCCACCATGCCCATTTGTAGGGTATTGAACTTATCAGCAATCTGACGAAGCGGCCTAAAGAGCATACTTGACAAAAGGATGAACGAGAATATGGTGCCATATTCATCTGCCGACACATTGGCCACATTCTGCAATCCTCCGAACCAAACAATGAGTCCGACCGTAATGGAAGAGACAATTTCGGCCACTGGAAAGAAAATGGAATTGTACCAGACCGTTTTCAGCCAAGCATTTTGGTGCTTCTCGTTGATGACCCTGAACTTTTCTTTCTCTATCTCTTCACGGTTAAAAAGTTGTACGATCTTCATTCCCGCCAATCGCTCTTGCACAAAAGAGTTCAGGTTTGATACTTGGGCCCTTACCTCGATAAAGGCCGCCTTCATGGCTTTTTGAAAAAGTCTTGTGGCATACAATATCACCGGTAATACCCCGAAAACGATCAAGGCCAATTTCCAGTTCATGACCAGCATGATGACCGCTACGACCAGCATCTTCAACAAATCTGCGACGATCACAAAGAAGCCTTGGCTAAAAATCTCTCCGATACGCTGCATGTCGGCAACCGCCCGTGTGACCAAAACCCCGATTGACGACTTGTCGAAATAACTCATCTTGAATTTGGTCATGTGGCCAAAGAGCTTGATCCGTATGTCTCTTATAACCGATTCGCCCAACCAGTTCGCATAGTAGTTGAACAACAGTTGGCAGACCACCTCGCCGATCAAAACGCCCAACATGGCCATAATGAGCAGCTGTAACCGTTCTAAATCTTTGTTGGTAATGGCCGTATCGACAATATTGCCGACAATAAGGGGCGTCAGCACGGCAAATGCTGACAAAAATATGGCCGCCACGGCTACCCCCACAAAGGTCAGTTGGTAGGGTTTGGTATATTGAAAAACCCTTTTGAAAAGTCGAAAATCAAAGGCTCTGCCCAATTCAGCTTCCTTGCTCATACATAAATGGTTTCTGGGTATGTAACCTTGGTCAAATATAACCCTTTTGCGGGCACCGAAACCCCGGCCTTGCCGCGGTCTTTGCTTTCAACTATGCTTCTGACATCTTCAGGGTCGGTTTTTCCCAAGCCTACGTCCAACAATGTACCTACAACGGCCCGAACCATATTCCTCAAAAAACGATCGGCCGTAATAGAAAACACCAATTTATCTTTTTTTCTTTCCCAATGGGCCTTTTTAATATCACAAACAAACGTCTTTACATCGGTATTCGACTTTGAAAAACACTCAAAATCGGTATACTCCATTACAATGGAAGCAGCTTTGTTCATGTTCTCCAAGTTCAGGGGCGACCACACCAAATGGGCCGTATCTCTATAAAAGGGATTCTTTTCTTGTACCACCCAATATTCATAGGTCCTTTCAAGGGCATCAAACCGTGCATGGGCATCGTCTTTGACGCGAAACAAACCATCAACGGCTATGTCATCGGGCAGAAAACTGTTCATTCGATGTGCAAGTTCAGAGGTCTCAACTATTTCATCCAAATCAAAATGTGCGTACATTTCTTTGGCATGAACACCCGCATCCGTACGCCCGGCCCCTGTAATCGACATCTTTTGCCTCAAAAGGGTAGAAAGTGTCCCTTCGAGCACCTGCTGTACCGTTACGGCATTGGGTTGGTTCTGCCAGCCATGATAAGCCTTTCCGAAGTAAGAGAAGCGAATAAAATATCTCAATCGAAACAGTTAAATTTAGCAGCATAAAGATACTTTATTCGCAGGCAAGAGGCCCAAAGCACCTTGTTTTTAGCATATTTTTAGCGTAATGACGAAGATTTTGCTGCTTTCAGATACCCATGGCCATATAGATGATGTCATCCTCAAATATGCCAAGCAGGCAGATGAGATTTGGCATGCCGGTGATATTGGCAGTTTGGCGGTGACCGATACCCTACAGCAAATGGGCCCGGTGCGCGCGGTACACGGTAACATCGATGACCATGTTATACAAAAAGAATTTCCTGAGCACAACCGTTTTATGTGTGAAGACGTCGATGTCTGGATAACCCACATAGGGGGGTACCCCGATAGGTACAGCCCCAAGGTACGTGCAGAAATCAAAAAAAATCCACCTAAGCTTTTCATTTGCGGCCATTCACATATCTTGAAGGTGATGAACGACAAAAAGTTAGGGTTGCTGCACATGAACCCCGGAGCCTGTGGCAAACATGGCTTTCACAAGCTGCGCACCATGTTGCGCTTTGTAATAGATGGTGAGAAAATAACCGACCTAGAGGTCGTTGAACTTGGCAAACGATAATATGGGGCGACTGTTTCTGTTGGCGATACTATTTGTTTTCTTCAGATGTGCCGATACCACTGAGAAAAAAGCTGAAACCAAGGTTGTACCCAAAACCCGAACGCAAAAAAAGGAGGTTTCCTTAGTGGTGCTGGGAACCGTGCAAGATGCCGGAAGCCCGCATATTGGCTGTCGCAAACAATGCTGTTCTGCCCTTTTCGAGCACTCCGACCCTACCAAAAAAGTGGTGTCTTTGGGGTTGGTTGACCACAAAACCGGCAAGACCTATCTCTTTGAGGCAACCCCAGATATAGCGGCCCAACTAAAACACCTACAGCGATATGCCGAATCGGAAGAAGAGACCCCTGACGGCATTTTTCTGACCCACGCGCACATGGGCCATTATAGCGGACTGATGTATCTAGGCCGCGAGGCGTTGAACAGCGAAAAACTACCGGTGTATGCCATGCCCAAGATGAAAACATTCTTGAAAGACAATGGGCCTTGGAGCCAATTGGTATCCTTATCGAACATCAGTTTGGTGGGTATTGAAGATCAAGGGCAAATCGTTCTTACGCCGAATATTGTGGTTACCCCTTTTTTGGTACCCCATCGAGATGAATTTTCAGAGACCGTTGGCTACAAAATTTCAGGTCCGGCCAAAACCGTACTCTTCATACCTGATATAGACAAATGGCACCTATGGAAAAAAAGCATCGTCGAAGAGATTTCAAAAGTAGATTATGCATTTTTGGATGCCACATTTTATGATGCCGCGGAAATCGATAATCGGGATATTTCAGAAATTCCCCATCCCTTCGTTATCGAGAGTTTGGCCCTGTTCGGCAAACTTCCTGATACTGAAAAGAAAAAAATATATTTCATTCACTTCAATCATACCAATCCGCTTCTAGATTCAAGTAACCCAGAGAGGGAATATTTGAAGGAAAAAGGGTTTCAAATCGCTGAATATGGGCAATTGCTTAGTTTGTAGTGTACTTTTTGACCGAGGGTAAGGTTTAAGGGATTTTGCGTCTAAGCAAACAATTAATCAAAGAAACCTGATGAAAGCGCACAAAATCAATTTTTTATTGGTATTGACATTTCTATTGGCCGCTGCCTGTGGGCCCCAACAGAAAAAAGAAAGGACACAAAATGAAGAAATCTTTGAAGCCAAGGCCAACGAACCTGGTTACGACACCAATGACCCCAGTACCATTCTGGCGGCCATAGAACATGCCCACGGTGGGTGGAACGACCTTTGGGTGAAAAAAGATGTGGAATTTACCTATAACTACCATTATACCGACGATGGTAGGGCAGACATATCAACAGAACGTTACATTTTTGCATCAGAGGCCTCTTATGGCCATTACACACGGCATGAAATCAACGTCATGCCCGGCGTTGAGGGTGTAGTGCAGCAATTTTTTGATGGAGAGCGTACCAAAATGTGGCTCGAAGGAAAAGAGGTGACCGACCCAAAGGCCCTTGCCGCTGCCGATTTTTTACGCCAAGCCAACTATTTCTGGTTTGTAATGCCCTATAAACTGAACGACCCTGGCACCATTGCTACCTACGATGGGCAAGAAACACACAATGGCAAGACCTATGACAAGGTAACCGTTACCTATGACCCTTCGGTTACCGGCAAAGAACAGAATGACATTTACGTACTATATGTCAACCCAGAGACCAAACTGATCGACCGTTTTTACTTCTCCCTACCTTTCATGGGGGTGAACGAGCCTGTCATCATCGCCGATTATGAGTATACCGACCTAGATGGGCAAAAGCTGGCCACCAAAAGAAGCTACTATATGCCGAGCGAACAAGGGTATTCAGAAGCGCCTAATTTGGTACAGACCATGGCCGATATAAAATTCAACAACGGGTTTACTTTGAAAAACCTTTCAGCAAGGTAAACTGAAACTACCTATTTAACGTAAAACCCCGACGAAGCAAAGCTTGTCGGGGTTCACGCACTAATACTACTAAGATGTTAGGTTTAACGCAATCGATCCACAGATTTTACAAGATCTTCATCCTTTTTGATAGCCCTGTTGGCCAGGACCAGAAAAACGATAGAAAATACAGGAATCAGCATCCCAATACCCTTCTCAGAAATGGTGTTTTCTCCGGATAAGTTTAGTGATCGGTAAACGAAAAATCCTAGTAAAAAAAGGTTTAATATGATGTTCAATCTGTTCATCACAAATTGGTTCTGTCTTTTTTTGTACATAAGAATGGCCGCGACCGCCATAACGGCAGAGACATAAAAGGCAATGCTCAAAAATACTTCGTTCTTGGCATAAATGGCCGTACCGTCAACATCGACCCATAGATTCAGAAAAAAGGGGGCAATGCCGGTCAAAAGACCCACCACCAATAGGTACAACGTCTGTATTCGCTGAATCATATGCCAACTTGATTTCTAGTCCACAAAAATAAATGTCTTTTCGTAAATAGACCGCATTGTTCAAAAATAATTCGTATTATTGTACCGTTATTGACTAGTATACTTACCCCGGGAAGTCTTTCCCAATGTAATATCCAAATAAATAGTTACTCCATAACTAAATCATACCAACAAAGTCTAATTTATTCTATTGATTAATGTTTGAGATTTCTGATCTAAAAGCTAAGAAGCTTCCTGAATTACAGGAGATTGCCAAAGAATTGAACGTACCCAAGTTCAAGACCATGAAGAAGCTTGATTTGGTCTATCAAATCTTGGATGTGCAAGCATCCAACCCAAAAGCCGTAAAAGAAACGGTCGCTGCGGAAGAAAAAAAGGAAAAAGAAGCGGAGCCAAAGGCCGCCAAGGCGCCAGAACAAAGCAGGCGCACCGATGAAAAGGCCGACAACAAAGAGGCCGCCAGCGATACCACCAAAAAGCCGCCCCGACAGAAAAAAGAGCACCACAGGCAGAACGGCCACCAAAAAAATCAAGGTCAGGGCAGAAAGCAAAGCCAACAGCAACATCAGCGAAACGGCCACGAGAAAAAAAGCAGCAACTTCGATAAAGACCTCAAAAACCGCTATAAAGAGCCCGAATTTGAGTTTGATAGCATTATCGAAAGCGAGGGTGTGCTAGATATTATGCAAGATGGCTATGGCTTTCTAAGGTCGTCTGATTACAATTATCTCTCTTCACCTGACGACATCTATGTATCGCAATCACAGATTCGTCTTTTTGGCCTAAAAACCGGTGATACAGTATTGGGCAATGTACGCCCCCCGAAAGAGGGAGAAAAATATTTTCCGTTGATCAAGGTCAACAAAATCAACGGTCTTGACCCACAGGTGGTGCGAGACCGTGTGTCGTTTGAACACCTGACACCGCTTTTCCCAAGGGAAAAATTCAACATTGCCGATAGGCAGAGCACCATCTCTACCCGTATCATGGACCTTTTCTCGCCCATTGGAAAAGGCCAAAGAGGCATGATAGTATCGCAGCCCAAAACGGGTAAGACCATGTTGTTAAAAGATATTGCGAATGCGATTGCCGCCAACCACCCCGAAGTCTACCAGATCATTCTTCTGATTGATGAACGGCCCGAGGAGGTGACCGATATGCAACGTAATGTACGTGGTGAAGTGGTAGCCTCTACCTTTGACAAAGAGGCAACCGAACACGTTCGGGTGGCGAACATTGTAATTGAAAAGGCCAAAAGATTGGTGGAATGCGGCCATGATGTGGTTATTTTGTTAGATTCGATTACGCGTTTGGCAAGGGCTTACAACACGGTACAACCAGCATCTGGTAAAGTATTGAGTGGTGGTGTTGACGCGAACGCACTGCATAAACCAAAACGTTTCTTCGGTGCTGCCAGAAACATTGAAAACGGTGGGTCATTATCGATCATTGCGACAGCGCTTACCGAGACCGGTTCAAAAATGGATGAGGTTATCTTTGAAGAGTTCAAGGGTACCGGTAACATGGAGCTGCAACTTGACCGTCGTATCAGTAACCGTAGAATTTTCCCTGCCATCGACTTGATCTCATCTTCTACAAGACGAGACGATCTACTGCTCGATGAGAACACCATTCAGCGTATGTGGATACTGCGTAAATACTTGGCAGACATGAATCCGGTTGAGGCGATGGAATTCATTGAACAGCGGATAAAGCAGACCAAGAACAACGAAGAGTTCTTGCTCACCATGAACGAATAATTATATACAATTTATACATATCTAAGCCCCAACTATACCATAGTTGGGGTTTTTTGTTAACGACATCGTCAGAAAAGCCATATCTTTAAGAGGTTATCTATAGTAAAAATCCTTAAACCCAAGACCATGGTACACTCCAAACAACTACTTACCGGCCTATTGTCATTACTGTTGCTTTCAATGACCTCCTGCCAAGACAGGGGCAAAAAAAATGGTGATGAAAAACCGACCGAAGAAGAGCCCAAAACCGAAATGGTGAAGGCGCCCGAGGGCATCATTTCTTTAAGTGAGGCAAAATCAATCTACACAAACTATACAGAAAATCGGGTGGGCATCATAGAAGATTATGAGCAAAGAACACGCCAGACCCCAGACTTTAAAGCTGCACGCTATGCAGATTTTGATTACGAGACCATAAAACAATATATCGCCTATATCGACCAAGAGGCTGAAAAAGCAGGGGTCGAAAAGGTGACGAAACTTCGTGTTTATTTCGCCAATTACCCTGATGCTGAAATTTTCGACGGTAAAAAGGTGGTACACCCAAAGCAGAACACATTGTTCATGGTTCCTACCCTTAACCGAGAAGGTGAGAATTATGGATTTTTCATCGGCCCCGACGGCAAGGCCGAACTTATAAAAAATGTGGTGCAATCAGATGGTAAGGGCATGGGAAGCACATCTACTGACCAAACAAAGTCATACGCAGGGTTTGTCCCTTCGTTCTCAACGCCCCCAAGCCTGTATCAAGGAGGAAGCCTTACTTTGAACCATAGTGGTTCTGGACCTCCACCTACAGGGGATTTTTAAATCACATGTCTGAAAGTTTGATTGATTTTCTGAGGGAAAACTACATTTGGGCAGTATACGCACTGACCTTGATAATCTCTATTTGGAGTTATCGAAAGTATTTTGATACCGCCTTAAGATATTTTCCCATTATCATTGCCTACACCCTTTTTAATGAGGTTTTGGGCCATATGATTCGTTATTCGGAATCATTTTCGCTCTTCACAAAAGAAGGATGGGAAAATGTCAATGATATTATTTACAACATTTACAGTCCTATATTCTTTGGGTACTTTTATTTTGTTTATTGGCAACTCAACTCATCGGCAAGGTATAAGCAAATCATTAAATGGGCCGCTTTCACAATGTTTCTGGCCTTTATCGTGAACGCCATTTTTCATGATCCCCTCAGAATAAACATGTACTATGCCAACGGATTTGCTTCTTGGATGCTGTTGTGCTGCATCATACTCTATTTTATCAATCGGGTAAACTGGTCATGGAACCATGAAAAATATAACTTGGTCACTTGGGTCTCAGCAGGTCTTACGTTGTTTTATTTTTTCTTTCCCATACTTTTTTTTATTGGCTATTTCAAGTTTGAAATATGGCAGCAATACCATTTGAGAACGGTTCTGAGAATCTTGATCGTAATCATGTACCTCCTATTCTGCATAGGTTTCGTGATCTCTAGAAGAAGGGCGTTTAAATAACAAAAGGTGAAAGAACTTTTTATCGACAATTTCTTCTTTCCGTTCTATTTGGCGACCTGGTTCGTATCGGTCGTCACCTATAGAAAGTACTTTGATACGCCATTGAAATTTTTTCCCATTTATATTGCCTACGTAATCTTTACAGAGTTGCTGGGCTACTTTATAATAAACTTTGATGATTTCAGCTTTTTTTCATAGCAAGAATATTCATGGCACAATATAATCATCTACAATATCTACCAAATTGTAATGCTATGCTTTTTTTATTGGGTGTATTTGAAGTTACTGCGCAATAGCAAACACAAAAATCTTGTGGCGGGGGCCATCGTCGTTACCGCAATAGCATACCTTGTAAGTCTCTTTTTTCAGAATCCGCTGCATTCAAGTCTGTATTATGCGGATTTTTTTTGGTTCATACTCCTTGATTTTGTGTGTAATTCTGTATTTCAAAGAAAAAGCAAGGGAAGGGAGGACCTCTACCCTAAAACATAATCTCATGTTCTGGGTTAGTCTGGGACTCTTGGTCTTCCATATTTTTGTTCCCTTTTTATTCTTTGTAGGATATCAAAATGTTGAGACATGGCACAAGTACCATTTCAGAAAGATTCTGTGGGTACTGGTCTCCCTGATGTACACTTTGTTCTGTATAGGGCTGATTATAGGTAAAAGAAAAGCCTTTCGGTAACAAAAAAAGCCCTGGCGGAATCGTCAGGGCTTTTAAATTTCTTTATGGCCATTTTACATTGCTGCCACTTTCTTCATCAGCTTGCTCTTCAAGTTGGCCGCCTTGTTTTGGTGAATGATGTTCTTCTTGGCCAGCTTATCGATCATCCCCACAACCGTAGGAAGCATTTTCTGTGCTTCTTTCTTGTTCTCTTCGTTGCGCAGTTTCTTGATGGCATTTCGCACGGTCTTGTGCTGGTACCTGTTGCGTAGACGCACTGCCTCGTTTCTTCTGATTCTCTTTAATGCCGACTTATGGTTTGCCATTGCTTTTAATTACGAATTATGGATTCAGAATTTCGATTCGCGACATTCAGCGTGCTTCATTCTGTATCCAACATTAGATTTGTAGCCCGTAGGGGAATCGAACCCCTGTTACCAGGATGAAAACCTGGCGTCCTAACCCCTAGACGAACGGGCCGTTTTTTGAGGTACGGTGGTAGAGGTACGAAGTATGGATTCAATATGTTGTTGCCAATATTTCGTACTTCGCACTTTTAACCTCGTACTTTCGTAGCCCGTAGGGGAATCGAACCCCTGTTACCAGGATGAAAACCTGGCGTCCTAACCCCTAGACGAACGGGCCATTGGTTCTTCAAAGAACAAACCCAAAAGAAAATGGTTACATTTAGCTTTCAGGCGGGTGCAAAAATACAACTATTTTTAAGTATTGCAAGAAGCTACCATTACTTTTTTAGTAGGCCTTTGCAAATAACACCCTGTAGGGCGATGGTTTGCCGGTAACAATGCACTTGCCCGCTTCCTTTTCCACATGCAGCGGAATGCAACGAATGGTTGCCTTGGTCTCTTCCTTTATCCTTTCCTCAGTGGCTGCGGTACCGTCCCAATGGGCCGAAATAAAGCCTCCTTTTTCTTCCAGCACGGCCTTGAACTCGTCATAACTGTCTACCTCTGTGATGTGCGTTTGCTGGTGCTGCTTGGCCCGCTCAAAAATGTTCTTCTGCATTTCTTCGAGAAGCTGCTCGATATGCGCGACAATATTTTCAGCCGGCACCGATTCTTTCTGCAGGGTATCCCTTCGTGCCACCTCATAGGTGCCGTTCTCCAAATCCCTTTGGCCAATGGCCAGGCGCACCGGCACCCCTTTCAACTCGTACTCGTTAAACTTGAAGCCCGGTTTATGGGTATCCCGGTCATCATATTTGACAGAAATGCCTTTTGCACGAAGATCATTCAACAACGGATGCACTTTTTCAGATATGGTCTCTAACTGCTCAACTCCCTTGTATATAGGGACGATGACAACTTGAATGGGTGCCAGTTTGGGTGGCAAAACAAGGCCGTTGTCATCACTGTGGGTCATGATCAAAGCTCCGACCAAACGTGTTGAAACGCCCCACGAGGTGGCCCATACGTATTCTTGCCCCCCTTCTTTTGAAGCAAATTTTACATCGAAGGCTTTTGCAAAATTCTGTCCGAGAAAATGGGAAGTCCCGGCCTGTAATGCCTTTCCATCTTGCATTAGTGCCTCAATACAATAGGTTTCCAACGCTCCGGCAAAACGTTCGCTTTCAGTTTTGGTTCCCTTGATCACGGGCACGGCCATGTATTTTTCGGCAAATTCGGCATAAACGTTCATCATCAGTTCAGCCTCTTCGACGGCCTCTTTCTCCGTGGCATGGGCCGTATGGCCTTCTTGCCATAGAAACTCGGCCGTACGAAGAAAAAGACGGGTGCGCATTTCCCATCGTACTACGTTGGCCCATTGATTAATTTTCAAAGGCAAATCGCGATATGATTGGATCCATCTTCTATAGGTGTCCCAAATGATGGTCTCAGAGGTTGGTCTAACAATAAGTTCTTCTTCGAGCTTGGCATCCTCATCGACCACGATCCCTTTACCGTCATCGGCATTTTTAAGCCGATAATGCGTTACCACCGCACATTCTTTGGCAAAGCCCTCAACATGGCTGGCCTCTTTGCTCAGATATGATTTTGGTATGAACAATGGAAAGTAGGCATTCTCATGTCCCGTGTCTTTGAACATCCTATCGAGGGCCGCCTGCATCTTCTCCCAAATGGCAAAACCATAGGGTTTAATAACCATACAACCCCTTACTCCCGAATTTTCGGCCAAATCTGCCTTGATAACAAGTTCGTTGTACCATTTGGAATAATCCTCGGCACGACTAGTCAATTTTTTACCCATCTACTATACTTTGGCACAAAACTTGTGTCATTATTAACGAAAATAGAAGGGTAAAACTAACTATTTTTAGTATGTTCAACAATAAAATTTAAAAGGATGCGCCTTACTTTACCCCGCCAAAAACTTTATCCCATAGCCACCGTTCTGCTAATTGCAGTGTTCTTGGTGTCATGCGGCTCATATCAACAAGCATCTTACTACGAAGATGATGGCATCTATGCAACCGGCAACCGTGTTGTACGCGTTGAGAAAAAATCAGCTGAGGCCGTTGCGGCCGAACAGCAAGAAAAGAATATGTACGGTGAATATTTTGGCCAAAGAGCACAACAATATGAAGAAATTTTGGATAGTGAGATCTTCACCGATGTTGACAGCTATTACAGTGGGGTTGAAAACGACAGCCTTCAGATAGGTGAACAAACCGATTATTTTGCAGACAAGAACGATTACGTTGGCAATCCCGGTTGGGGAGATAACCCCACGAACCTCACCATAAATATTTATGACAATTCATGGGGATGGAGCGATCCTTGGCTTTGGAATGCCGGCTGGGGCTGGGGCTACGCGGGCTACTATGGCTGGGGCTGGAATAGGCCTTGGGGCTGGCGTGTCGGCTGGGGCTGGGGTTGGAACGACCCTTGGCTTTGGAATGCCGGCTGGGGCTACGCGGGCTACTATGGCTGGGGCTGGAACAACTGGGGCTGGGGCTGGAACCGACCTTGGGGTTGGGGCGGCTATTATAACAATAATATTGCCTTTAACCGAAGTAGAAGGGGGTATCTGAACAACACCCTTGCCACCAATTCGTTTCGAGGACGCTCTAATTTGACCAGCAGGTCGGCAACGAATTCAAATCTACGCTCTAGGGGCCGTTCGAACAGAACAGTGGGCACGGCTGCAAGAAGTTCAAGAACCTATAATGGCAGAAGTACGGCCCGCCGCACCGTGGGTGCCGATGCGATAGCACGAAACAGAAACTACCGAACCAGTAGAAGTACCCGTTCGGTTCCAAGATATAATGGTATTACTCGAAACAACCAACGGTATGGAAGCCCTACCCAAAGAAGCGGCACTTACCGTGGATCGACCAGTAATAGAAGTGGCAGCACATACAGGTCATCAGGTAGAAGTACCAGAAGCTATTCTTCGGGCAGAAGTACTAGAAGTTATCAATCATCTGGTCGTTCTGCGCCCAGAAGCAGTGGATACCGCAGCTCTGGAAGAAGTTCACGGAGTTCAGGCAGCTACCGCAGTTCGTCTTCAGGAAGCAGCTCAAGAAGCTCGGGCAGCTATCGAAGTTCGGGAAGTAGCCGCTCTTCTTCTGGAAGAAGCTCATCAAGTAGCCGCAGCAGCGGAAGGAGAAACCACTAACCTCCCCTGATAAGAATCCTTTAAATAAAATTCAGAAAAATGAGAACAATCTTTGCTTTCATCATGGTATTGTCATGCAGTATGGCAACGGCACAGAACATTAATGACGTGGTACGCTACGGCACTGACAACACCCAGGGAACGGCCCGTTTCCAGGCTTTAGGAGGTGCTTTTGGCGCCCTTGGGGGCGACCTGTCATCGTTGAACGTTAACCCCGCTGGTTCAGCAGTGTTCAACTACAGCCAGTTCACCATTTCGGGGTCGAACTATAACCGTAACAACGAAGCTTTCTTCGGAAACCGTACCAGCGGTACTGAAATGAATTCATTGGAACTGAACCAAGTGGGTGGCGTATTTGTATTCAAATCATCCAACAGTCCATGGAAAAAGCTGTCATTGGCCTTCAACTACGACTTGGTTCAAAACTTCGACAACGAGTTTTTTGCCTCAGGAAGCACTGTACAAGGTATAGACAACTATTTTTTGAACTTTGCCCAAGGGCAGGCTTTGGGCCCTTTAAGGGTACAACAGGGAGAACGTATTGACGATGCCTACCTCGATATCGGAAGTAGCCTTGGTTTTGGTGCCCAGCAGGCTTTTCTCGGTTTTCAATCTGGCATCATAGAACCCGAACAGGACGATGACGCCAACACGGCCTATTTTTCACTTGCCGACTACAATACCGTTGAACAGCGCTATTTTCAGAGTACTTCTGGTTACAACAGCAAGTTTACCGTAAACTTTGCCGGGCAATATCAAGAAAACCTATACCTGGGCGCCTCTTTGAATTTTCACGCGGTCTTGTACGAGCGCTTGACCCAATTAGACGAGTCGGGCTACAATGCCCCTTCTGAAGTGCAATCGACCTTTTTTGATAATTTTTTAAGGACAGAGGGCGATGGGTTTTCATTTAGCCTAGGTGCAATTGCCCGATTAAACGAGAATATTCGTGTGGGCGGTAGTTACCAATCACCAACATGGTACCGGCTTACCGATGATGTGGCACAACGAATTGGCACAGACTCACCGGTGGCCAACCCAAACTTGTCGTTGATAGATTTCAACTTGGTCAATCTGTTTCCTGAGTACCGTATCAAGACCCCTTCGAAACTTACAGGAAGTGTTGCCATTATTTTTGGTAAAGAGGGGCTTTTGAGCTTCGATTATGGCTATCAAGATATGTCAGAGGCAGAACTGCGCCCAGCCAGCGATCCAAACTTTGCCGCTGAGAACGAGTTTATCGCCAATCAATTGGGCGTGGTCAACACCTATAGAATCGGTGGAGAGTATAGAATTGAACGGGTAAGCCTTAGAGGGGGTTATCGCTTTGAAAGCAGCCCTTATGAAAATAGCGACCTTATTGGTGACCTAGAAAGTTACTCAGGGGGTATCGGCTATGATTTTGGGGGAAGCCGATTGGATCTGGCCGTCAACAGAACCGAACGCGATGCCAGCGAGCAGTTTTTTGATAGCGGTTTGAACAATGCTGCCTTGGTCAACCGAACCAATACCAACGTGACGCTATCGTACACCATGAAATTTTAAAGAAATTCCAAGGCAAAAAAGTTATAGGGTGGTATTCTGTACCACCCTTTTTTTTTGTTACCTCACTAGCGAAAAATGCCTTCTTACCGAACGGGCAACCAAGACCCCTTGATCATCACGGTCATAATCGAGCCTGAACCAATAGTCAGAAGATGGCATGGGGCGCCCATTAAAGGTACCGTCCCAACCGAGGGTGGTGCCATCCAATTGTTTGAGAAGTTTACCAAAACGATCAAAGATATAAACACTTGGGTCGGTCAACTGTTCAATACCGAACACCTGCCAATTGTCGTGTATACCATCCCCATTTGGGGTAAAGAATTTAGGATATCCTACCACTAAAAACTCTATGGGTTCTGTTGTGCCACAGCCATTTTTGTCGTTGATGACCACCGTGTTGATGCCCGGGGGCACATCCCTAAAAACCGGGTCATCTTGAAAATCGCCACCATTGAGCGAATATTCAAAATCACCATCTCCCAAGGGAACGATTTCAATGTTATATGGATCGGTCTGGTCGCTATTGACCAAATCATCAATGACAATGACCTCATCCAATTGGGGCACCCCATAAAAAGTAATCAATATATCGTCTGAATAGATTTGGCCCAACGTATTCTCGATTGAGACGAAATATCTCCCTGAATTGGGGCTGGTAACGGTATATTCAAATTCAGCAGGCCCTGAAGCCAGAACTTGGTCGATGGTACCGTCATCGTCGGTATCAACGCTCCATGTAATGTTTGAGATATTTGGTCCTGCAGGCGAGTTTCGGGCGCTCAGCACGATATCAGGATCACCTTCACATGCAATGATATCCAATCCCAAGAACTCATCACGCAGGGTACAGTCCAATGCCGTATTCTGGTCGGCGTCAACAGAACTGCCGGTAAACGTCAATGAAAATGGTTCCGGGTCTCCGTCGAAATTGGTGTTGAAATTATTGATGAGCAGATAATACACCTCACCCGCCCTTACATCCAACCATTCATCATAAGTGTTCTGGCTGCCTTTCACAAAGGGTGCGCCCACTTGGCCATTTTCTGGGTTTACGCCTACACCCGTGAAAGATGTGGTGTTCACTTCATAGTTGCAACGAATGGGCTGGGCGGTGCCATTGCCAATGAGCCCGCAGAAATTTTGTCCGGTGGTTTGGTCAAAAGGGCCATAGAGGGCAAAGTCCCACTCGGCGGTATCCGACAATGCCTCGATGTCAAAACCGATTTGACCATCGGTACCTGCCCTAAAAACGTACCATGAGGTATTGTGCTCAATATTGGCAGAGCTTATACTGCCTTTTTCCAAACAGCCCGACTGCCTAATGTTGTCCGGGTCAAAATCATCGATATCGCCACTGCCATCTGCCTGTGACAGAATGGGTGCATCGGCACAAACGGGAATCGCACTTCTACAATCGGGTGAATTTTGGGCAGCGGCCCAAATAGAAAAGAGCAGAAAACAACCAGCACTAAATAGTGTTCGCATAGAATCGGGGCTATGGTTACCTTACTAACTAGGTGTATAACTGCCCAATGTTCGCATTTAGTATGTTTTTACCGTAAAAAATGACCGTTAATCGATGAAATACAGGTCTAGCGCCTTAAAGCAAAGTGGTTTTGGATATACTTGGCGTACGTTCTATTGCCTTGGCCATCGATATATGAAAGTTTAAACCAATAATCGGTTGCGGGCAACGGATTGCCGTTAAATTGGCCATCCCAACCTGTACTTGACGAATCAAGTTGTTTCAGCAACTTACCATAACGGTCGTAAATGCTTACTACGGGACTGTTCAAACTCGATAGCCCCATTACTTGCCATTTCTCGTTAAGATTATCGCCATTGGGCGAAAAATGCTTTAAGAAACCCACCACAACGATTTCTTCAACCAATTCGCCACACCCGAAACGATCACGAATGGTAAGGGTATGGGCGCCAGGCAATACATCGGTAAACAGTTGGCTGGTCTGAAAAGGGCCGTCATCCAATCGGAATTCAAAATCACCGGTGTTGGCCAATACGATTTCGATCGTGTTGTTGGCCCGTAGGTCAGCTACCTCAATACTTGCAATCTGTGGTGTTTCTGAAATATTGACGGTCACTGTTTTTGTGGAAGTGCATGCAACACCATTGGCCGAATTCGTCACCGTTACGGTATATGACCCTGCCCCGCCCACCTGTATGCTGGGCGTTGTCTCACCCGTGCTCCATTGGTATGTATACTGGGGGTTTGGCATGGTTTCGCCAATGGTGACCACGGGATTGTTCTCACAGATTGGCACCTCTTCGTCGAAGGTCAATTCTGGTGTCTCCAAAGCGTTCAGTTCAAATGACCCGGAAACATCGAAACAATTGGGGTTTTCTATTGAATATGTTCGAACATAGATGGTTTCATTGCCCGGTAACTTGGCATATTGCTTTGGCAACGGATTGACCCCACCCGTTGCATCTGCCAACGAAGTATGGTAACTAACCTTGATCAAATCTGGGTCTTGGGCCCCCAATGCTTCTTGGTCTTTGAGCGATAGGTCATATATAATGCTCCCTTCATGGCAAAAGGTTTCATCGGCCATAGCTTCTGTGTAGGGCATTGGCGAAAAGGCAACTTGCACATCACTGACGATGGTATTGCCAGAGGTGGCCACCTGAACCCTGTAGAGCCCATCATTGACCACATTCAATGTAGCATTGTTCTCACCCGAAATCAGTTGAAATCCAGAGCCCGTATCATTGTACCAAGCATAGTTGATGGCCCCACTGGTGGTGGCATCGAGAACCACTGTATCTCCTTGGCAGGCGGCAATAGGCGGACCCAAAAGATTGCTGACAATCGAACAATCCAAGGCATCATATGGGTTGGCAACGAAAATTTCACCGGAAAACTGGATGGAAAAACCAGAGTTCGAATTGCTGAAATTATTGATCAGCAGGTAGTAGTCTTCCCCGGGGCCAACATCTAGCCAGTCTTCATATAAGAGCGACGTGGTATCGCCAGAGGGGTCTTCACCTACCCCAGTATAGCTTTTTTGCTCGCTGTTGTCAAAGAAATTGCAACGAATGGGCTCACCCAGATTATTACAGTCAGAAGCTCGGTATAGGGCGAAATCCCAATCTTCAGAGCTATCGTGACCAATATTGAAGCCCAGTTGGCCCGAGGCCCCTGTTCTAAAGCGGTACCATGCAGAATTGGACTCGATGGCCCCTGTTTGGGTCTTTTCAAGACACCCGCTGGTATCCTGTCCGTTGAAATCATCGGCACCGTAACCACTCGTTCCACCGTTGACCGGGGTATTGTTACAAATGGGCACTGCATTGGAGCAATCTGGCGAGACCTGTGCATGACACATCGGCCCCACTAACATCATGAGAAGGAGAACAGAAGCAAACCTAGCCATAAGTAGCTCACAATTTGGAGATTATAAAAATACGTCCTGAATATGCTTAACAATAATTTATGTTGTCAAACCATTGAAATACGATGTCATTAGCCCATTAATGTCTATCTTTGCTTCCTTTGTATCGGCAATATGAAAGTACGCGAAACCTTGGAAGAACAATACGACAATTTGGGCGATGACCACTTGGGGTCATCCGAGGAAACCCCGTTGCGAAAAGATGCCTTTTTGCTTGATGATGATGAAAAGATTGAGCGAATAGAAAAGAACATTCGTGAAATAATGTTGACCCTTGGGCTCGACCTTGACGATGACAGTCTCAACGGTACCCCAAAAAGGGTCGCCAAAATGTATGTAAAGGAAATATTCGCCGGATTGCATCCGAAGAGAAGGCCCAAATCATCCACTTTCGACAACAAGTACAAGTATGGTGAAATGTTGGTTGAAAAAAACATCACTGTCTATTCCACCTGCGAGCACCATCTGTTGCCCATTGTGGGAAAGGCCCATATTGCCTATATCTCAAACGGTACCGTAGTTGGACTTTCAAAAATGAACCGCATTGTCGACTATTTTGCAAAGCGGCCCCAGGTTCAAGAACGTATGAACATACAAATTGTCAAAGAACTTCAAAAAGTACTGGGCACCGAAGATGTTGCCTGCGTTATCGATGCTAAGCACCTTTGTGTCAATTCAAGGGGCATACGAGATGTTGACAGCAGCACCGTAACGGCTGAATACGGCGGCAAGTTCAAAGAAGAGGGGGTCAGAAGAGAATTTTTGGACTATATCAATCTAGAAACCGAATTTTAATGCAGCTGTTTAAGAGTCAAGTCTTAAAAGTCACCAATTCACTTACAGGAAAAAAAGAGGTCTTCAAGCCGTTGAAAGAGGGCTACGTGGGCATGTACGTCTGTGGTCCAACGGTATATAGCAACGTACATTTGGGCAACTGCCGCACCTTTATCTCTTTTGATATGATCTTTCGTTACCTGCGCTACCTTGGCTACAAGGTCAGGTATGTTCGGAATATTACCGATGCGGGCCATCTTGAGAACGATGCAGATGAAGGAGAGGACAAGATTGCCAAAAAAGCAAAATTGGAACAAATAGAACCCATGGAGGTGGTACAGCGTTATACGGTAGACTTTCATGAAACACTGCAAAAATTCAACTTGTTGCCCCCTAGTATTGAGCCCACGGCAACCGGCCATATCATCGAGCAGATCGAGATCATCAAAGACATACTCAAAAAAGGCTATGCCTACGAGGTGAACGGCTCTGTTTATTTCGATGTCATCAAATTCAACGAATCAAACGAATACGGAAAGCTCAGTGGTCGAAAGCTGGAGGACATGATAGCAAACACCCGCGAGCTGACAGCACAAGACGAAAAGAAAAACCCACAAGACTTTGCCCTTTGGAAAAAAGCAGAACCCCAGCACATCATGCGTTGGCCCTCACCCTGGGGCGATGGTTTTCCGGGTTGGCATTTAGAGTGTACCGCCATGAGCACCAAATATTTGGGCGAAACCTTTGATATTCACGGGGGCGGCATGGACCTTAAGTTTCCGCACCACGAATGTGAGATCGCCCAGGCCGAGGCCAGCTACGGGGTCTCGCCGGTAAACTATTGGCTGCATGCCAATATGCTGACCTTGAACGGTAAAAAAATGTCAAAGTCGACCGGCAACAACATCTATCCCAACGAGATTTTCAGTGGCCAGAACAATATTTTGAGCAAACCCTACTCGCCATCGGTAGTACGCTTTTTTATGATGCAGGCCCACTATACCAGTATTTTGGACTTGAGCGACGAAGCTTTACAGGCATCTGAAAAGGGATACAAACGTCTGATCGAAGGCCTGGCGATGCTCGACCATCTTTCTACGGCAAACAGCTCTGGCTTTGATGTGGGCGCGTGGCGACAACAGTGCTTTGAGGCCATGAACGATGACTTTAACTCCCCTGTACTTATTGCCCATTTATTTGAAGCCGTCAAGCAAATAAATTTGGTGAAAGATGGAAAACAGACCTTGACCGCTGATGACAAGGAACTACTTAGGGAAACCCTGCACGGATTTGTCTTTGAGGTACTGGGACTCGAAAATGAGCAACAGGCAAAAGGAAATTCAGAAATATTGAACGGCGTGGTGCAATTGCTCATTGAAATGAGGAACAATGCACGCGCCAGTAAAGATTTTGCCACATCAGACCGCATTAGGGATGAGCTGGCTGCTTTGGGTGTTCAACTCAAAGATGGAAAAGAAGGCACGACCTATACCATCAACAATGGCTAAGAAAGGGTGAAAAAAGTACTTATAGCACCATTTGTTTTCTTGGTTCGCATATATCAAAACGGCATATCGCCGTATCTGCCGGCAACCTGTCGGTACCAGCCCACCTGTTCGGCCTATACCATCGAAGCCCTTCAAAAACATGGTCTCTTCAAAGGCGGATGGCTCTCAATCAAACGAATTTTCAGCTGCCACCCCTGGGGAGGTGGCGGGCACGACCCTGTTCCCTAAAAAATGGCCCTGCTGGCCCTGGTCATCCTATTCTGGCGCCAATCATTTGTGTTTCTCCATTAAGTGTGCGCACGCCCTACCCCAGACTTTCAAAAGCTGAAAAAATTCTTAAACCTTCCGTCCATTGAACAAAGTCTACCATGTAAAAGCAATCGCCTAGCATCTATTTATTTATCTTAGCCCGAAAATTTGACCGTATGTATTTTTTAGGTTTTAATTGGAATCCTGATGATATTCTCTTCAAAATAGGATTTATCCAAATCAAATACTACAACCTCTTATGGATATTGGCCTTTGTCGTAGGCTGGTTCATCATGAAACGTATTTTCAAGCATGAGAACAAGTCAATGCAAAAACTCGACTCGCTCTTCGTTTATGCCGTGGTCTCGATTATGCTCGGTGCCAGGCTGGGCCATGTCTTTTTCTACGATTGGGATTACTATAAAAACCATCTGCTCGAAATTTTACTGCCCATTCGGGAGAGTGCCGACAGTTCGTTGTTCGGGCTCATAAATGGATATGAATTTACAGGCTTCACGGGCCTTGCAAGCCATGGTGCTGCCATAGCGGGCATCATCGGGTTGTGGCTACTGTCGCGAAAATATAAAGATATGGGCGTGCTGTGGTTGCTTGATCGCGTCACCATTACCTGCGCCATTGGTGGGGCCTTTGTGCGCTTGGGCAACTTTTTCAATTCTGAGATCAACGGAAAACCGGTAGACGAGTCCTTTTTCTTGGCCACCCGTTTCATACGGGATTCTGATGATATGCCTGCCTACAAGGCAATGGGTCTAACCAAGGAAAACACTCCCAGTGCCGCGTACAAGGCAATAGAGAACAATCCGCAATTCGCCAGCGTGTTGGAAAGCATACCGTTTCGCCATCCTGTACAGCTATATGAAGCCTTTGGGTATTTGTTGGTATTTGTGTTGATGTACTATTGGCTGTACTGGCGCACCGACAAAAAAGACAAGCCCGGATTCTTGTTCGGCTTTTGGCTGGTGGGTGTCTGGGCCATTCGCTTTGTGCTCGAGTTCTACAAAAAGAGCCAAGGCGGCTTTGAAGACGCATTGGGCACGTTTACCACAGGCCAGTGGTTGAGCATACCCTTTGTTCTGCTCGGATTTTATCTAATGTTCAGACCGACCGTAGCTGGTAGTAGAACATAAATAAGATGGCTATGAGAAATGTTTTCTGTATGATCCTGCTATTTGGATTGGTATTTTCCTGTAAGGAAAGAGCAAAGACCGAGATCAAGACCGAAACCGTCGCCTTTACCAAAGAAGGTGAGCTACATATTTTCAGACCGGGTAACGACTCCCTTTTGGTCACTTTGGATATTGAATTTGCCGAAACCGAATACGAAACCCAGACAGGGCTCATGTACCGTCAATCAATGGAAGACAACCAAGGCATGCTCTTTATATTTCCCGATGTGGCCATGCACTCTTTCTACATGAAGAATACCGAATTTCCGCTGGATATTGTTTTTATTGATGAAAATCAAAAGATTGTGACCATCCAAAAAGATGCCCAGCCCTTGGATGAAAAAAGTATTTCATCGGTCGTTCCGGTCAAGTATGTGCTCGAAATCAACGCGGGCCTTTCAGAGAAATGGCAATTGCAAGTGGGCGACAGCATCGCCTATGTAAAAAATTGATGGCAAACTATTTACTGGAAAATCAAGAGACCGAAAGGTTGCGGTTTAGAAAGTTCACGCCGAAAGATTTTGGCCTATGGCTTCCTTTTTACGATAATCCTCTATCGACCAAATACTGGGAAGGACTGCCAAATGACCCAAAAACCGCTTGCCAAGAACAGTTTGACAGGATATTTGAGCGGTATCGAAAAAATCTTGGTGGAATGAATGCCCTCATCCATAAAGAAACCAACGATTTGGTCGGAATGTGCGGATTGCTGGTACAGACAGTCGACAGAACGGAGGAACTGGAAATAGGGTATTCGATACTTCCGAAATATTGGAGAAACGGCTATGCTTTTGAAGCGGCCCGAAAATGTAAAGAACATGCCTTTTCAAATAACCTTGCCGACTCTTTGATATCCATCATCCATATCGATAACCTTCCCTCTCAAAAAGTGGCCTTGAAAAATGGCATGAAGCTGAGCAAAACAACGGTCTACAAAAACAATCCGGTCCACATTTTCAGGGTATTCCAAAAAGAGGGCTAAATGTGTACTTTTGGGCAAAGCTCCCACAAGTGCAGCACTATGCCATTCTTACCGACAACCGATCAAACCAGGGACAACTGGTACAAGACCTGATGGCCGGCAAGCCCATATCGGGCCTTGAGGCATTGGCGAAAAAAAAGGGAGCTCTTTTTTCACGTTCAGAAATCCAACGATATATGGGTGAGGAAGAACGCCATGATATAAAAGTACTGGGGCAACAAAGCGGCCAACCGCTGAAGACCATGAGCAGCGGTGAGCAAAAAAAGGCACTACTTAACCATCTTTTAAAACGGTTGCCCGATTATTTGGTATTGGTAAACCCATTTGACAATCTCGATAGCCGTGCCCAAGATGAACTTAAAGAAAGATTGGGCGCGGTTTCAAAAAAAGTGGCTCTTGTACAGGTGGTGAACCGCCTTGACGATATACTTCCTTTTACCACCCACTTCGCGCGTCTCAAGGGCAACGAACTTATCTTTTATGACAATGTGCAGCGTTTCCGGGCCGAAAACCAATGTGTTGCGGGGCATTTTCAAGCCACCATTCCCCCGCCCCTCCATCCTGCAAAAAACAAAAATGAGGTGATGGTGCAGTTCAGCAATGTTTCTGTTTCGTTCGGTGAAAAACCAGTTTTGAAGAATATCGACTGGACCATCAAAAAAGGTGAATTCTGGCAACTCATAGGACCCAACGGAAGTGGCAAGACGACCCTCTTGACCATGATTACTGGCGATAGCCACAAGGGCTATGGCCAAAACCTGACCATTTTTGGGCACAAAAAAGGAAGCGGTGAGAGCGTATGGGACCTGAAGCAGCATATCGGTTATTTTACCCCTTCTATGACCTATCGTTTTCGGGGTTACCACACCTTGGAAAACATGCTGATATCGGGGCTCCACGATTCTGTAGGGCTCTATGTGATACCCAGCGATGCCGAAAAGCGCTTGGCAAACCAATGGCTGAATGTTTTGGGGCTGGACGACAAAAGCCAGACCTACTTCCATGAATTAAGCAGCGGCCAACAACGACTGGTTATGACGGCCAGGGCAATGATCAAACATCCGCTACTCTTGATCTTGGATGAACCCACGGCAGGGCTCGACGATCAAGGAGCCGACCTTTTTGTTTCGCTGGTCAACAAAATCGCAGCCGAAAGCAGCTCTGCCATTTTATTCGTTTCTCATAGAAAAGAATCGGGCCTTAAGCCTCAAAAAGTATTTGAACTGCAAATGACAGCAGAAGGTTCTTTAGGAAAAAACATTGAGGTTTGTAAATAGGATAAATATGTTTTCGGAAATATAGAAATAAACACAATTGCCAAAATAAGCCTTGCGTTTTAGCCTTAAGGGCAATTATAATATTTTTAGAAAATGTACATAAAAAAGGCCACTTACTTAAAAGCGGCCTTTTGTTTTTTAAGGGTTGTCGTTGTTATTGGTTACCAGAGGTTATTTTCTTCTTAAGGGAATCGAACATTACAGGTGTTGCGATAAACACCGATGAGTAGGTACCCACTATTACCCCAACAATCATTGCGAACATGAACCCGCGCAAGGTCTCACCTCCAAAAACAAAAATGGCCAAGAGCACGACCAATGTGGTCAGCGAGGTATTCAAAGTTCGGCTCAACGTACTGTTCAATGCTTGATTGACGTTTTCTCCGGAGCTCCATCCCTTCAAGCCCACTATTTCCCGAATACGGTCGAATACCACCACTGTATCGTTCAAGGAGTAACCAATCACTGTCAAAATTGCGGCGATGAACGCTTGGTCGATTTCCATGTTAAAGGGCATAATGGCGGCTGTCATCGAGAAGATTCCCAACACGATCAATACATCATGGAAAACCGCTGTAACGGCACCCAATGAAAACTGCCATCTTCTAAACCGCAATAGGATGTACAGGAACACGACCGCCAAAGAACCGATAATGGCCAAGAAGGCATTCTTCTTGATATCATCAGCAATTGTGGGGCCTACCTTTCTATATTTCAAAACGCCGATATTGTCGTTTGAACCCCCTGGTTTGAAATCTTCAAAAGTGGTTCCTTCCGGGAAATATTTCTGTAGGGAGTTGTAAAGAATATCCAGAATCTCATCATCGACCTCATTGCCCTGTACATCAACCTTGTAATTTGTGGTGACCATAATTTGATTGGCCTCACCAAACGTCTTTGCACTAGCACTACCCAAGGTCTGTGATAGTTCGGCACTTATTTCAGAGGCGCTTACGGGCCGCTCGAATCGAATCTGGTAGTTTCTTCCCCCGACAAAATCAACACCTAGTTGTAAGCTTTTGGTAGCCAATGAAAAGATACTGGCCGCCACCAAAATAAAGGATACCACATAAGCAATCTTTCTTTTTCCCAAGAAATTGATGCTCATGTTCTTAAAGAGGTTTTTGGTGATGCCTGTCGAGAAATCAAGACTTCTGCCCTTTTTCGAAATATACCAGTCAACCAACAGGCGTGTAATAAAGATTGCGGTGAACAATGAGGTTACAATACCTATCAAAAGTGTTGTGGCAAAACCTTTGATTGGTCCAGAACCAAATATAAAAAGAATGATTGCGGTAAGACCTGTGGTAATATTGGCATCCAATATAGAGGAGAGCGCATTGCTGAAGCCATCTGCCACTGCCTGGGCCTTGCCTTTGCCCCTTGCCAACTCTTCCCTTACACGCTCAAAAATAAGTACGTTCGCATCTACCGACATACCAATCGTCAACACGATACCGGCAATACCCGGCAAGGTCAAAACGGCTCCTAAGCTGGTCAATACCCCAAAAATCAAAAGGATGTTGAATATCAGTGCCACATCGGCAAAGAAACCAGCCTTTCCATAGTAAAAAATCATCCACAGCAACACAAATACCATAGCAATCAAAAACGACATGAAGCCACTATCTATGGCTTCTTGGCCAAGCGAAGGCCCAACTACGAATGAATCAATGATTTCTGCAGAAGCTGGCAATTTACCCGCCCTCAATACATTGGCAATATCTTTGGTTTCGTTTACCGTAAATGTCCCGGTAATCTCAGACCTGCCACCTGAAATAGGCCCTGACGATACACCAGGTGCCGTGTATACTTTATTGTCAAGAACAATTGCAATACCTGTTTGGTTATTGTAGGCATCGCCTGTAAGTCGCTCCCACTCTTTGGCGCCGCGGGTATTCATGGTCATGCTTACGGCGGGCTTGTTGAATTGGTCAAAGGTTGCCTGAGCATCGGAAACCACATCACCACTAATCCTTGGTACACCGTCACGGTTAGATTTCAATGCATAAAGTTCAACTACTTCGGCATCTTTTGGTGGGCGCTCCCAAGCAAACTTGGTAAACTGCACCTCTGCTGGTAACAACCTTCTAATCTCCGGCATTCGCAAATACGAACCAACCTCGGCTGTATCAGAAATGGCTACCCTGGCAATGGCGTGGCTTCCCGGACTAGCCGGAATCAATTTGCCCAACAATGGATTTGCCTCTGCGGTCAGATCCAATGAATCTTGGGCCACATCTGAAAGCAATGAATCGATTTCAGACTCTGGCTTTGACAGGGAATCCCGGGCTTGCTCTTCAGGCTCCAAAATCTCACGTAAACGCTCGTTGGCGTTCACAAAAAACTGACCTAAATACGGATTGTTCTGTTCATAAGTTTCCCAAAACTCGAGTTGGGCGGTACTTGACAATAGATCTCTGGCCCGCTCAATGTCTCTGGCTCCTGGAAGCTCAACAACAATACGGCCTGAAGTACCCTCACGTTGTATGTTGGGCTGGGTAACACCAAATCCGTCGATACGCTCACGAAGTACCTCGAAAGCCGAAACAATGGACTCGTCTATCTTTCTGCGGATAATGGGTTTTACCTCATTATCGGTCATTTGAAAATTAATCTCATCGCTTAATCCCTTATTGGCAAAAATGTCGGGTGAGGCCAATTTGGTGTCGCCTTTGATTTGGTCAAATGCTTCGAAAAATAGCTCCAAATATGTTTCGTCACTATTCTTTGAAGCTTCATCAGCCATCGCCAAAGCCCTGTTAAAAACAGGATTCTTGGTATTATTGGCCAGACCCTTGAGAATATCCTTGACCGAAATCTGCAAGGTTACATTGATACCCCCCTTAAGGTCAAGACCTTTATTGAGTTCTTTCTTTTTGGCATCATCGTAGGTGGTGTAGCCTAAAATCGGATTGCTTCCAATCGAATCAAGATACGACGCCTCAAGAGCTTCGCGCTTTGCCACATAATCTGCTTCAGTTTCTGAAATTCGGCTTGCGGCATAAGCCTCGGCATCTTTCTCAACCTTGCTCGTGATAAAGGTGAACGATAGCTGGTAGATGCTCACTAAACCGAAAAGGAGCGCAAAAAGCTTAATGAGTCCTTTGTTTTGCATTGGGTTTTAAATTTTTAGAAGTTTTCTTAAATAGCGTGCAAATATATCATTTCAAATAGGATTTGCCAATAGAAACCCCTTGAATTGTACCCGTGGCGGGGTATAAAAAAATTGTCATCCCAGACGAAAAAGCAAGGTGTTGCCCACTAGCAATCTTTTTGCTTTGACCCATATTATCTGGGTTCAGCGGCCTGAAATGACAATTTTCTGTTCGGCGGCAATACTACACCTCAAGAAGTCCGTTGGTCTTTCTCACACCTTCGGCACTTTCTTGCATTTTGGCCTTTTCAGCCTCTGAAAGTTCAATTTCAACAATCTCTTCAATACCATTTCTTCCCAAAATAACTGGTACTCCGATACAGATATCGTTTAACCCATACTCCCCTTCCAAGAAAGTTGAACAGGGGAACATCTTTTTTTGATCACACGCAATGGCATGTACCAGACTTGAGACGGCTGCACCCGGCGCGTACCATGCACTGGTACCCAACAATTTGGTCAATGTGGCGCCCCCGACCTTGGTTTCTTCAACAACATAATCCATTTGTTCTTGGGTAAGAAACTCTGAGACTTTTACACTGTTTCGGGTTGCATGCCCTATCAGCGGTACCATACCGGTATCGCTATGCCCTCCGATCACCATACCGTCAACATCAGAAATCGGTGCTTTCAACACCTCGGCCAATCGGTATTTGAAACGTGCGCTGTCAAGGGCACCACCCATACCTATGATCCTGTTTTTGGACAGACTGGTGGTCTTGTGTACCAAATACGTCATGGTATCCATTGGGTTACTTACCACGATCACAATGGCGTTCGGTGAATGCTGCAATAGGCTTGAAGAAACAGATTTAACAATACCGGCATTGATGCCGATCAATTCTTCACGGGTCATACCGGGTTTTCTTGGAATACCTGAGGTGATGACCACTATATCACTGTCGGCAGTCTTTGCGTAATCGTTGGTGCTTCCTGTAATCTTGGTGTCGAAGCCGTTCAAGGAGGCCGTCTGCATCAAATCCATGGCCTTGCCCTCGGCATAACCTTCCTTGATATCCAACAATACTACCTCAGATGCAAAATTTTTGATGGCGATATACTCGGCACAGCTTGCTCCTACTGCTCCGGCGCCTACTACAGTGATTTTCATGATTGTGTTTTTGGAGTTTATTTCGAAGCGCAAAAATAGCGAAATTTTAGGTCATTGTTTATGATAATTCTCAGTTAAATCAAGGGGGCTTGTACTGTTCTCAACAAATACATAAAAACAAGGTATATGTTAAAAAAATGGGCTGTTCATCGAATGGACCCCAGGCCACAGTGCCGTTTGTCGGATCAATACAATAGAATGGCCCATTTTTCCGTTCTAATTGTCCCAAATTTAAACTTACCTACAACTATGAAAAGGCTCTTTTCATTTTTGGCCATTGTATTGGTCATTTTTATCAGTAACTGTTCTCGCATACCCGAAAACAACGACCCCATACTGGGTGTTTGGGCAAGGGCGGCAATAGCTGAAAACGACAAAGACCAAGGCACCCGTACGGAACGACAAGAGTGGATTTTCAACGATGCCTACTTAGGCCGTTACCACCACTATTCTGGCGACAAACTTGAATTTTATACCGATTTTGGTTGGAGCGTGAACAACGGCATCTATACCATTGAATACCATGGTACGGACATGCCCAACGCCACGGTCATTCTAAAAAGGGCAGATCAACCCGAAACACTGGCGCTTACCGACGGCACCACCTTTGCGATCAGGGAATAACAAGATAACACTCCATGGAAATGAAGAAGGCCCGGTTGGATGACCCGGGCCTTTTTATTTTTGGTTGGTTGAATGGTCTGTTCACTATCGGAAGCCAAAGTTAATACCAGCGGTCAACGTACTGAATTCTGAAATGTTGTAATCCACGTTGATCCTAAAAAAACCCAGTTTTAGCTTAGTACCGATATTGGCCGTTACACCACTTACTTTTTCGGTGATTGAAAAGGGATCTTCATAGGTTCTCTGAAATGGTCCCTGCCGAACAATATAGGTGCCCAGTACGTCGGTTTCCGATTTTCCGGTCACATAGCCCAAACCTCCATAAAAATTGATAACAGGCATCTTGGTGGATACCACTGCACTAAAATTCCACGTGTTGAATTGGGTGTCAATTCGCTGGTTCTCACCCGCGATAACATCTGTATCGGTAAAATCATACTCCCCGTTCAAACTGGTATACCCTATGACTGCCGAAATGGCCACTGGCAACAACTTATCTGCGGGCAGGGCTTTTGTAAAATCGTATTGGAGGCCACCCCCCAATAGGCTAATGGAGACATCATCTGTATTGATCTTTGGCAGAAAGCGTGCCTTGACCTCAAGACCTTTTATCAACCCTACGCTAGCCTGTAAATAGCCTGATGGAACAAAATTGATTCCTTCAGAGGAAAGACCAGAGGGTAGTTCAAACTCGGCCCGTTCGGTGACCCCTGGCGCAATTTCTGCTTCCACAAAAACACGCACCCCTTCAATATCGCCCAGAGCGGTCGATACTGGATTTGAAGTGCTTCCATCTACAAATTGCAGGTTTTCGTAGTCTGCCGTATTCAATGTAAAGGCCTTTTTATCGTCTTTGTTCTTAAAACCGGTGATGTTTCCTATCAATGATATTTCAAATCCACCCAAAGGTTTGGCATCGCCAGAATTATACCATCCGTTCGACATATTGAAGATAGCGGCTTCTGAGACTGGGGCCAAGTAGGCCGTGGTGAACCGTTCTGCATCGCTCAACCCTGCTGCAAACAGGTCGTTTATGTTTGACTGCGCCATTGCCAATGATCCCCATGACAAAAGCATACAAAGAAAAATTTTCTTCATGTTGTAAAATTTTTCCTAAAACTAAAAAACCCTGACCGTTCCGTCAGGGTTTTTGTTGTGAAACTACCGTTACTTATGCATCAATGTTCGCATATACGGCATTTTTCTCAATAAATTCACGTCTTGGCGGCACCTCATCGCCCATCAACATGGAGAAAATACGATCAGATTCCGTTGCATTGTCTATGGTCACCTGACGCAAGGTCCTGTACTGGGGGTTCATGGTCGTATCCCAAAGCTGCTCGGCGTTCATCTCTCCAAGACCTTTATAGCGTTGCACACTGGCCCCACCGCCCATAGATTCAATAATCTCATCGCGCTCTTTGTCATTCCATGCATATCGCTTTTTAGAGCCTTTTTTGACAAGGTATAAAGGGGGTGTGGCGATGTATACATGGCCCGCCTCGATCAATTCACGCATATAGCGGAAGAAAAAGGTCAGTATTAGCGTTTCAATATGGCTACCATCCACATCGGCATCACACATAATAACGACCTTGTGATAACGAAGTTTTTCAAGGTTCAAGGCCTTACTGTCTTCTTCTGTTCCAATGGTGACACCCAAGGCAGTATAGATATTCCGTATCTCTTCATTCTCAAAGACCTTATGCTGCATGGCCTTTTCAACGTTCAAGATTTTACCCCGCAACGGTAGAATGGCCTGAAAATTTCGGTCTCGACCCTGTTTTGCGGTGCCACCGGCAGAATCACCCTCAACCAAGAACAATTCACAGTTTTCTGGATTTTGGTCTGAGCAGTCTGAAAGCTTACCTGGCAAGCCGCCACCCGTCATCGGGTTCTTTCGCTGTACCATTTCACGCGCCTTTTGGGCCGCATGACGTGCCTGTGCCGCCAAAATCACCTTCTGCACCACACTTTTGGCATCGTCTGGGTGTTCTTCAAGGTAATTGGTCAACATCTCTGAAACGGCTTGGCTCACGGCACTTGAGACCTCTCTATTGCCCAATTTGGTCTTGGTCTGGCCCTCGAACTGTGGCTCTGCCACTTTCACGGACACAATGGCCGTAAGACCTTCCCTAAAATCATCTCCCGATACCTCGAACTTCAATTTATCGAGCATACCGGAGTTGTCGGCATATTTCTTTAAAGTCGTTGTCAGGCCCCTTCTAAAGCCTGAAAGGTGGGTACCTCCCTCGTGGGTATTGATATTGTTTACGTACGAATGTAGGTTTTCAGTATAGCTATTGTTGTATACCATTGCCACTTCAACAGGAATGCCGTTCTTTTCGCCCTCCATTGAGATGACATCTTGGATCAAGGGCTCACGGTTGCCATCCAAAAACCTGATGAATTCTTTGAGGCCTTCTTCAGAATAAAATATTTCACTGATGTATTCCCCTTTTTCGTCTTTATTGCGCTTGTCGGTAAGCGTAATGGTAACCCCTTTATTCAAATAGGAAAGTTCACGCATTCTATTGGCCAAGGTCTCATAATTGAACTCGGTCGTCTGCGTAAAAATCTCATGGTCGGGTTTGAAGGTGACAATGGTTCCGGTCTCGCTGCTCTCGCCCACGCTCTTTACCGGATATAGGGTCTTGCCCCGCTCATACTCCTGCTCCCATATCTTTCCCTCGCGATGTACCGTAGCCTTTAGGCTCACCGAGAGCGCGTTTACCACCGAAACACCCACACCGTGCAAACCGCCCGAAACCTTGTAGGAATCTTTGTCAAATTTACCCCCTGCACCGATCTTGGTCATGACAACCTCAAGCGCAGAGACACCTTCTTTTTTATGCAGGCCCACGGGGATGCCCCTACCGTTATCTTTGACCGTAATGGAATTATCTTCGTTTATGATGACCGAGATAGTATCACAATGACCGGCCAAGGCTTCATCAATAGAGTTATCGACCACCTCATATACCAAATGGTGCAGCCCTCGGGTACCCACATCGCCGATGTACATCGAGGGCCTCATTCGAACATGTTCCATGCCCTCAAGGGCCTGAATACTATCTGCAGAATATTGCTTTGAATTGACTTCTTCGCTCATAAAATCTTGCTTGTTTGTTCTCAAATTTCAAAATCCTACAAATATAAGCAATACCCAATGAAATTAAGGGTTTGCGGCACTTTAATGCCGCTAAGTTATTAACAAGGTTTTGTGGAAAAATCAGCTTTCAAAGAGACAAAAAACAGTTAGGGTCTTTAACCGAAAACCCCGACGCTTCGGTCGGGGTCACGGACTAATTAAAATAAATTGAAAAACAAGCTATTTTTCAGACCCTTTGGCTATGCCCATCTGCCGACAGGCAGGCTCAGGGTTAATTTGACCATCATTTTATAAAAAATATTAGGTCGTCTTAAAATGAAAACAAGCTTTACTTTACGTAGGCATCGGCGTGCACTTTGGCCACCGCCCTGCCCGATGGGTCGTTCATGTTCTTGAAGGCCTCATCCCACTCCAATGCTATTTTGGTGCTACAAGCCACGGAGGGCTCTTGTGGCACGCTCAAAGCAGCGGCATCTGAAGGAAAATGGCTTTCAAATATGGAACGGTAATAGTATTCTTCTTTGGTGGTCGGGGTCTGTATCGGAAACTTGAAATGGGCGTTTTTCATCTGCTCATCCGAAACCTCTTTTTCGACCAATTCTTTTAAGGTATCAATCCAACTGTAGCCCACGCCATCAGAAAACTGTTCTTTTTGTCTCCAGGCAACGCTTTCGGGCAAGTACGACTCAAACGCCTTTCGAATTACCCATTTTTCCATACGCTCACCGTTGATCATCTTGTCTTTGGGGTTGATGCGCATGGCAACATCGATAAATTCCTTGTCTAAAAAAGGCACACGCCCCTCAATGCCCCAAGCGGCCAACGACTTGTTGGCCCGTAGACAGTCGTACATATGAAGTTTGCCCAGTTTTCTGACCGTTTCTTCATGGAAATCTTTTGGGCTCGGTGCCTTATGAAAATACAGATACCCACCGAACAACTCATCGGCACCCTCGCCCGAGAGCACCATTTTTATGCCCATCGACTTAATGACCCTGGCCATCAAATACATCGGGGTTGAAGCCCGAATGGTAGTGATATCGTACGTTTCAAGGTTGTAGATGACATCCCTGATGGCGTCAAGGCCCTCTTGAATGGTGAACTTGATCTCGTGATGGACCGTGCCGATATGATCGGCTACCAATCGCGCGGCAGCCAGGTCAGGTGAACCTTCTAAACCTACCGAAAAAGAGTGCAACTGAGGCCACCACGCATCTTTGGTATCATCTGACTCTATTCTTTTTTGGGAATATTTCTTTGCTATTGCAGAAGTGACCGACGAATCTAAACCGCCCGAAAGCAAGACTCCATATGGCACATCAGACATCAACTGCCTGTGAACGGCCGCTTCAAGGGCCTCACGCACCTCTCGGATGCTGGTTTCGTTTTCTTTGACGGCCTCGTACTCCATCCAATCCCTTTGGTACCATTGCTTGAGCTCCCCATCGGAACTGTGCAAATAATGCCCAGGGGGAAAGAGCTCTATCTTTGAGCAAACCCCTTCCAACGCCTTTAACTCTGAGGCCGCGTAAAACGTTCCGTTGCGGTCCCACCCCATATAAAGTGGAATGATGCCCATATGATCACGAGCAACAAAGTATTCATCTTTTTCCGTATCGTAGATGGCAAATCCGAAGATACCGTTCAACTCATCTATAAAATCTGGGCCCTTTTTTTGGTACAAGGCCAAGATGACCTCACAGTCAGACTGGGTCTTGAAATCATACGTGCCCTCAAATTGCTTTCTGAGCTCTCTATGGTTGTATATTTCACCATTGGCCGCCAATATCAACTTCCCATCAGGGCTCACCAATGGCTGTTTGCCCGAGGCGGGATCCACGATGGCCAAACGTTCATGGGCCAAAATGGCCTTATCATCCGCATATATTCCACTCCAATCAGGCCCCCTGTGCCTCACTTTTTTAGACATTTCCAACAATTGGGGCCTTAACGTCTCGGTGCTTTCCTTTAAATCAAACGCACATACAATTCCACACATAAATCATTTGGTTTAATAATCTTTGACAAAGATGCATCGATAATTACTATTTAAAAACAATAATTGGTAAAATGGTTTCATTATGAAATGAATATTCATCCTTATTGTTATATTTATAATAATAATTTGCTTTTTGCACACACAATCATTTCAAACCGAAAGTGAAAAATTTAACTACTTTTTATAAAACAGGAACAAGAATAGGTTCTAGCTTTGGCTTTTAACCAAAATATAAATCATGAAAAAAATCTATTTGCTTTTAACACTGGTTCTGGCATTGGTTTTCAACAACGAGACCAACGCCCAAGAATTCAGTGGCCTTGACAAGAGTCCGGCCGATATCGCCGCCTATCCTTCAAGTTACAGGGTTTCAGACAAGGCCGTTCGAGTCATCTACAGCAGACCGCAGCTAAAAGGCCGTAGCCTTTCTGAGCTGGCCCCGGAGGGCAAGGTCTGGAGAACTGGCGCCAACGAAGCGCCTGAAATTACTTTTTACAAGGACGCCAAAGTAGGCGGACAGGACATTAAAGCGGGAACCTACTCCCTTTTTACCATACCCGGCGAAAATGAGTGGACCATTATCTTGAACAAGAACCTCAACCAATGGGGGGCCTATTCGTATGATAGTGATGCCGATGTAGCCCGCATAAAAGCCAAGGCCAGCAATAGCTCTGAAAGCCTAGAGGCATTTTCAATTACTTTTGATGATAATGGAAACATGCACATGGGCTGGGGCACCACCCGTGTTGAAGTACCGATCAGTTACT